>Ga0307423_1001455_pt1 | contig 14271 bp, 11 predicted proteins | sample SalMarWE160310MG_FD_202154 | JGI IMG/M metagenome (GOLD analysis project Ga0307423, IMG submission 202154) | Salt marsh sediment microbial communities from the Plum Island Ecosystem LTER, Massachusetts, United States - WE1603-10 | ecosystem: Environmental > Aquatic > Marine > Intertidal zone >...
CTGGCAAGGGCAGGGTCAGCGTCGGGTCCTCGCGGCTGCTACGTACCTCCCAGAGCAGAATGGGCTCGCCTACTCCTTTTCCCTCCACGCTAAAGGGGCCTTCGCTAGCGAAGTACCGCTCAACCGCGTGATGGGTGCTTTGCGATATGAGCACCTGGCCCCCGAGGCTGAATGACTCGATGCGCGCTCCCAGGTTCACCGCATGGCCCACTATTCCGTATTTGATGCGCAGTTGGCTGCCCATGTTGCCCACCACGCAAGTCCCGCTGTTGATTCCGATGCCCATTTCCAGAGCCGGCATGCCGCGGGCGGCGGTTTCCCGGTCCAGCCGCCGGCGGGCCAGCTGCATCTTCAGGGCGCATTCCACCGCGTGCCTGGCGTGGTCCTCCTCAGCCACCGGGGCCCCGAACACCGCGAACACGCTGTCGCCCAGGAAGTCGCAGACAAAGCCGTGATGTTGGGAGATTATGTGCACCATCTCATCGAAGTGGGCGTTAAGGATGCCCACCACCACCTCGGCCGCGGTCGTCTCGGCAAAGCCGGTAAAGCCCCGCAGGTCGCAGAAGAGCACGGTCACCTGGCGCTTTTCGCCGGCCAAAACCGCTTGCCCTCCCTGAGCCACCACCTGGCGCACCACCTCCTTGGGCGCGAACTTGGTAAAGGTAAGCAGGCTGGCCTTCATGCCGGCGAAGGCCTCTTGCATCTGCTGGATTTCTTTTATGTGAGTCTTGATCTCCAGCTCGCCGTCCAGTTCGAACTTCTTTATCTTTTTGGTTTCGACGATCAGGCGCAGGATGGGGCGAGCGATGCTGTTGGACAGCACTGCCCCCAGCCATAGGGAAACGGCCAGCACCAGCATGGTAAACAAAAGGGTCTCGTAGTTGGTCTGCTTCAAAGGGCCGATAAAATCATCTTCCGGCACCACAAGGATGATCTTCCAGCCCTTGGCAAAGACCGCGGGGAAATCCGCCAGGGTGGCCAGGTAGCGCTCGCCTTGGTGCTCGAAGGCAAGATCCCGGTCCTCTTTTTCCCGCAGACGCTTGGCCAACGCGTTTAGCCAGCCCAGTCCCATCTGATCCATGGTCAGCAGGTCGTGGTTGTCTGGGTTCTGCTCAAGCATGTGTGGCGTTTTGGGAAAGGCCACGATCTGGTTCTTACGGTTGATAATGAAGGCGGAGCCGGTTTTGCCCACCTGCAGGGTGCTCAGGAAGTCGGACAGCAGGGTGAGCCGCACATCAATGCCAAGCACGCCGAGAAATTTGCCCTGGGCGTCCACCACTCTTTGGGCCGCGGTGATGCCTGGCGCATTGTCGGTGAAAAAAACATATACATCGGTCCAAAAGACTCCGTCCGATTCCTTGGCGCCTTGATACCAGGGCCGCACGCGTGGCTGGAATTTGCCGTCATAGGCCTGGCTGGTGACCTGCCAATTGCCTTTTGGGTCCTGCCGCTTCCAGGTCTCTTGGGGCGGGTGGGTTGAAACGTCTATGGTCTTGATGGCGATTGCGCCGCCGGCCATGCGTTTGGGCATCATGAAATTGCCCTTGCTGTCGGCCATCACCACCGAGACCACGCCGGGATAGGCCTGCAGCACACCCAGGGCGTAGGTCTCTAGGGTCTCGTTCTCGGGCAGGGCAAAGCCGTCCCGCCCGGCGAACCGGCTGCCTATCTCGAGAATAGGCAGGGCCTGCTTGACGAAGTTATTGGTCTCGGCCGCCACGTTGGCCCGCACCCGGTCCATCAATTCCTGGGAAAGGCGTAAAACCGCGCCGGTGTTCATGTAGTAGGTGTAGGCCACGATGGTGACCACCGACAAAAACAGCAGCACGGTGGAGGCGGTCAGGATGTCGAAACGGATGGGTCTTTTGCGCAGGAAAGAAATGCCGCACCTTCCCTTGGCAGCGACGGCCGCCGAACCATGAAATCAATCTTTAATTCCGCGGTGTTGATAGCTCGCACCCTTATATCCCATCCGCCATCCGTGGGTCAATCGAGCAGCCGCGTTTCCGCCGGCCCGCACCACAAGGCAGCCAGGGATTTCTTTGCGGATGGAAAGGAAGCCCAGGCTGGGAGTCGGCCATGTTTTCGGCAACCTCCTTGGGGGACCGCTTTAGAAAACAGTGCGGACGGCTTGATTTTCAAGTGTTTCTATTCTTCTGGACATGTGTCGGGCGGCGGCAAAAAAAAGAACACGGCCGAAAGGGTGGCCGTGTCCTCAAGCATCCGTCTTTCTGCTATTTTGTGCTGGCAAAGGAGGGAAGCACAGTCAGACGAACAAGCGATTTTGATTTTGGTGGCGATGCAGGGACTTGAACCCCGGACACTGCGGATATGAGCCGCATGCTCTCACCATCTGAGCTACATCGCCACGACCGCAATAATCTATGGGTAGAACCCCCTCCTGTCAAGCCCAAGGGGCTGAATAACTCAATACTATTTGCCAATACGCAAGCGCAGGTTACACGTTGAACCTGACGTGGAAAATGTCGCCATCCTGTACCAGGTAATCCTTGCCCGCCAGCTTCATGAGCCCCGCCTTTTTGACCGCCGCCTCGGACCCCTGCGCTATCAAGTCCTCGTAGCGGATAACCTCGGCGCGGATAAAGCCTTTTTCCATGTCCGAGTGGATCACGCCGGCGGCCTGGGGCGCAAAGGCGCCGCGCCTTACAGTCCAGGCGCGCACCTCGTCTTCGCCCACCGTGAAAAAAGAGATGACGTCCACCGCCCGGTAGCCCGCCGCGATAAGCCGGTCCAGGGCGCTCTGGCTGAGCCCCAGGTCGTCCATGAACTCGGCCCGCTCGTCGTCGTCCAGGTCCACCAGCTCGGCCTCGATAGCCGCGCGCACCACCACCGGCTCCAGCTCGGGCCCCAGATCCGGCGCTTCGGGGTCGTCCTCCTCGTTGTTGGCCACCACCACCAAAGGCTTGGCGGTTAAAAGGCCGAAGCCCTTTAGTTTGGGGTGTCCTGGAATTTGGGGCAAGAGGCGCAAGGGCTTTTCCGCGTTCAACTGTTCCTTGCATTGCTCTAGGAGGCCGATCTCCTCCTGGTCAATCTCGCGGCCGCGCTTGCGCTCCTCGGCGATACGCTCCAAGCGGCGCTCCACCGTGATGAGGTCGTTGATGATGAGTTCGTCATTGAACGCCTGGTGATCGCCCGCCACATCCGGCGCGCCCAAGCCGCCGTCGAAGTTGCGCACCACCTCCAGCAAGCCCTCGGCCTGCCTGAGTTCGGGCGGCAGCTTGGTGGTGGGATCATCGGCCTTGGCCATCGGCGGGGCGGGATCGATGAAGGTTATCTGGGCGTAGATGGTCTTCTGCGGGCTGTACATGGCCGATAACTTGTCAATCCGCTGGTCCGGCACCGTCAGCAGCGCCTGGCTGGCGTCGGTCGACCCTTTGCCCACCGCAATGCGCCGGCCGGCCAGAGCCCGCATCAGGGTGCTCTTCCCGGAGGTCGCAAGCCCAGTCAAAGCAAGCTTCATGGTTCAATTCCTTTGAATAAAAGCGTTGGCCGGGGGGTAACTTTTGTGAATAAAAGTTTCTCCCCGGACCCCCCTTCAAAAAACTTTATAGATGAGCCCCCGGACAATCCCTCAGGTTTCCTTGGGAGGGGTTCCCCCGGAAATCTTACCCCCTCAACAGCGTTGCCGCTTCTTTGGCGTGGTAGGTGAGGATGAGGTCAGCGCCGGCGCGTTTGATGCTGGTCAAGGTTTCCAGCATGACGCGGTCGTAGTCCAGCCAGCCGTTGGCAGCGGCGGCTTTTAGCATGGCGAACTCGCCGGACACATTATAGGCGGCCAGCGGCAGGTCGAACTCCTGGCGCACCTTGGCGATGACGTCCAGGTAGGGCAGCGCCGGTTTGACCATGAGCATGTCCGCGCCCTCGATCACGTCCAGCTCGCACTCGCGGAGAGCCTCCAGCACGTTGCGCGGGTCCATCTGATAGGACCGGCGGTCGCCGAAGGCCGGGGTGCTCTCGGCCGCGTCGCGGAAGGGGCCGTAAAAGGCCGAGGCATACTTGGCCGCGTAGCTCATGATGGGTATGTGCTCATAGCCCGCCTCGTCCAGCACCTCGCGGATTTCGATGACCCGGCCGTCCATCATGTCAGAGGGCGCCACCATGTCGGCCCCGGCCTTTACATAGGCCAGGGACGCCTTGGCCAGAAGCTCGATGGTGGCGTCGTTGTGCACCTCTTCCTTATCCAGGATGCCGCAGTGCCCGTGATCGGTGTATTCGCACATGCACACGTCGCAGATCACCACCAGCTTGGGCAGGGCCTTTTTGATGGCGCTCACCGCGCGGGGGATGATGCCCTTGGGATCGTAGGCGCCGCGGCCCAGGGGGTCTTTTTTCTCGGGGATGCCGAAGAGGATCACGGCGGGGACGCCGAGTCCTGCCACGGCTTTGCATTCCTCCACCAGCTTGTCCACGCTGAAGCGGTCGATGCCCGGCATGGAGGGGACAGGCTGCACCAGTTTTTTGCCCTCCACCACGAACATGGGGTAGATGAAGTCGTTCACGCTTAAGCTGGTCTCGGCCACCATGTCGCGCAGGGCCTCGGTGCGGCGCAGACGCCGCATGCGAACCAGGGGAAAGCTCATCAGCCGCCTCCGGTAATGGGGTTCGGATTCGAGATGTTTCAGTAATACCGCAGGGGTGGGATGGGGTCAATGGGAACTAAAAGAGCCTGCCTTGCTTTTCGATTTTTGGATAGAAGGTGCCAATGATTAACCAACTGCTGTGCTTCAGGACCGTACCAACAAAAAAATGAAGGTCTTTGTCTGGTGAGGCTATAGTGTTAATAAATTTTTCTTTTACTTTTGCTGTTGCGATCTTTTCGTCTTTATGTTCATTACGCATTCTTCTATAAAGTTCATAAAATTCCCAATCAATGATTGACTGGCGATGCCCTTTGCAGTCAGGGGCGGTACATTTATATTTACATACAAATCTGTATGGCACTTTTTCTATAGGTTTGAGGTCATCGTCAAACAAATTTTGCTGCTTCAAAAGAGCTTCATGCTCAGGTTTCCAAGTCCTACTGTCAGGCACAATAACAAAATCATCAATGCTGCTAACTTTAACAAGACCTAATGACTTGACTTGTTGTGTGAGCTTCTGCAACTCACACATGGGTGTTTCATTGACTAGATCAATTACTTCCTTTCGCGCAGCCCAATTGCGTGCGGTGTCGAGATGGTTAAGAATCGTAATGCTGGCCGGATCAGGACGAAAAGATTCCGGACGAGGGTCCCCGGATTTACGCTCGGCGTCTACAGAAATCCAACTATATTTGGGGAATTGTTTCTCGGCTGGTTGTTTGCGAAAATTAAGCGGATAAAGCCGGACAAACTTACCATCCTCCCTTACGCCAGCGGTGCATACAACTTCTTGGTAGGAAAGAGACGGCTGCGGATAGGTTTTACAGGTTATTAGGATTCGTAACGGCTCGGTCAAAACACCCCCCAAGTGAAGACCAAAATAGAATTAAATATTATAAATGCACAACTCTGTAATCTAACCGGTTCAACAATTCCTGTGCTAAACACGAACGATGGCAAAATTCAGGGTCAGATTCGAAGCACAGTAATGCCGTAGCGGCACTCGTGCATATGTTCGCGAGATCATCTACTTCTTGATCAACTTCTGGAAGAATTGATTCTCGATAGTACTTAAATAAATAATAATAGTCATCTTTTGATTTAATATCTCGCCGCTTGTCCGATGGTATCCCCAGATTAGGATAATGATAATAACTTATATCGTGCTCATGACAGAATGAATTTAACGCCTTTTTACTAAATCCTTGTTTTCTTGATATCGGATTGCGGCGAACATCAATCAGACAAGAGACACCTGCTGCTGATAATTTAGTAAAAAAATCCTCAACAGAAAGACCCTCGTAGCCAATAGTGAAAAAACGATGGGTTTTTTTGATTTTGGTTGCTGCTTTGCTTTGTACCATTTGTGAACAGTATCCTCAGTGATTTCAGATTACTGCCTAGCCCTATATAGCACATTATAGGGGAAGTTCTAAATCAATTTTACACAACATATTGTGTTCTGAAGTTAGGCGCACTCAACAGGAATTAGGAAAGAAATATAATCCTAACTAATCCCAATCTCCTCATCAGTCAGATAGCAGGCCGGGTCCGGGGCCCAGAGGTCGCCGGTGGCGGCCTCGGCGCGCACCCGGAAATTGCCGCCGCAGATATTGAGCCACTTGCACTCAGCGCAGCGGCCTTTGAGATAGGGCCGCTTGTCCTTGAGCTTGCCCAGCACCGGATGGCTGGTGTCGGTCCAGATCTCGGAAAACGGCCGGTTGCGCACGTTGTCCACCGTGAGGTGGCGCCAGAACTGGTCCGGGTGCACCTTGCCGTCCCAACTCACGCAGCCGATGCCCCGGCCCGAGGAGTTGCCCTCGTTCCACTGCAAAAGCTCCAGCACCTCTTTGGCGCGCTCCGGGTCCTCGCGCAATAGGCGCAGATAAACGAACGGCCCGTCCGCGTGGTTGTCCACCGTGAGCACTTCGGGCGCCTGGCCCTTGTCGAATAGCGCCTGGCTGCGGTCCATGATGAGATTGAGGAGCTGGCGAGTGCCCTCATGGGGAAGGTCCTCGTCCATGAGTTTGCTGCCGCGGCCGGCATAGACCAGGTGGTAGAAACACACCCGCGGGATGCCTTCCTTCTCCAGAATATCAAAGATGCCGGGCACCTCGGGCGCGTTGTTGGCGTAGACCGTGAAGCGTAGGCCAACTTTCAGCCCCGCCTCCATGGAATTGCGGATGCCGGCCATGGCCTCATCGAACGCGCCGGGCACGCCGCGGAACTTGTCGTGCACCTCGGGCAGGCCGTCCAGGCTCACGCCCACGTAGGAGAGGCCTATGTCTTTTAGTTCCTTGGCCTTGTCGCGGGTGATCAGGGTGCCGTTGGTGCTGATGACCGCGCGCATGCCTTTTTTGACCGCATAGCGCGCCAACTCGGGCAGATCGGGTCGCATCAAGGGCTCGCCGCCGCTGAAAAGGATTACCGGCGCGCCGAATTGGGCCAGGTCGTCTATCATGGCCTTGGCCTCGGCCGTGGTGAGTTCGTCCGCGGCGGGGCCCACCGTGGCCTGGGCATAGCAATGCATGCATTTGAGGTTGCAGGCCTTGGTCATGTTCCAGACCACCACCGGCTTTTTGTCCTCGGCGAACTGGAGCAGATGGCTGGGCAACTTGCCCGAATGCCGGCCATAGCGAAGCGCGTCCGACGGCTCGACAGTACCGCAATAAAGCTTACTGATTCCGATCATTTGGACTTCTCGGCAGTGTTTTGCGGGGAGTTGCCCCGTTTAATTAGCAAAAAATAAACCCAACTATACCCCACCCTTAAGCAGTCGGCCCCTTTGTCTTTTGGCAAAAAAAGAGGCGGCCCCCCTTCTTGTCACAGAAAAAGGGGTCCGCCTCAAGAGTTTTCTTTAGATTTCTTTGCTCAAGGTGGATTGGAAGTGCTCTTGAAAAACATCGCGCAAATAGGCGTCGGTGTCCAGCACCGCCTTTTCGGGCAGCAGGAATTCTTCGTGTCCGGTGCGGTCGCGGGCCAGACGCAGGCCGGGTTCCAACACCTGGCTGAGCCGTTGCAGATAAATACTGACTTTAATGCCTTCGGCGGCGGCGCCGGCCAGAATGGCGACCTCGGCCGCTTCGGTGAAGGTGATCTTGAGGCTGTAACGCTGGAAGAAGCTTTCCGCAAAGTCGTGAATCTCGTCCAGGCGGCCCAACACCACATCGAAGGCGGCGCCCAAGGTCATGCCCACCCGGTAATACTCGTCAGCAATGAGATCCATGCGGGCCGGAGTGAGAGCATCGCGCAGGCGACTCCGGTAGAGCGGCTCGCGCTTGGCCACCATGCGCATAAGATCCAGGCGCTCGGCCTTGGCCGCCTCCTCCTGACGGGCCTGCAATTCAGGATTGTCAGGGTCGGCCAACAAGCGATCGAGAGCGCCTTTGGGATCGGCCACCAGCTCAGTAGTGACCAAAAGGCGGTCAATGTCGGTGCTGGGCAGGTGCTTTTCAAAGGGCAAGAGCGCCTTTTCCACCACCGAGACCAGGGCGCGGGCGCCGGTCTTCATGAGGGACGCGCGGTCCGCCAACTCTTTCAGCGCCGCATCTTCAAAGTTGATTTCGATGTTGTAGGACGCAAAGTCTCTCTTTTTGCTGATGATAACCGGGTTGTTGGGGTTGCGGAGGATTTGGTAGAGGTCATCTGCCGTGAGTTCCTCCAGCAACACTTGCACCGGAATACGGCCCACAAATTCGTTTTCGAAGCCATATTCCACCAGGTCCTGGGCCGTCATCTCATGGAAGTATGCCTGGTCGGCTTCGGACGTGCGCACCACAGAGGTGAAGCCCAGGCTCTTTTGGTTGAGCCGCCTCTTGATGATCTCCGGCAAATCGCCAAAAGCGCCGCTCATAATGAAAAGGATATGGCGGGTGTTAACGGTCTGCTTTTCCTTTTTTCCGGTTTTGCGATATTTTTCAATAGCTTGAATCTGACTTATGGGGTCGTGGGGAACCTTGAGGTCCACCTCGGTCTCTTCCATGGGCTTTAAGAGCGCGCGCTGTACCCCGGTGCGGGAGACGTCCGGCCCGATCAAATTCCGGGAAGAAGCGATTTTGTCGATCTCGTCCACGTATACGATGCCGTATTGAGCAAGCTCGATATCATCATTGGCCTCGTGGACCAGATCGCGGATCAAGTCCTCGACATCGCCGCCCACGTAGCCGGTTTCACTGAACTTAGTGGCGTCTCCCTTGACAAAGGGCACGCCCAGCTTGGCGGCGATCAGCTTGACCATGTAGGTCTTGCCCACGCCGGTGGGGCCGATCATGAGCACATTGTTTTTAATCAGGCCCACGCCGTCGGCCGGGTCGCCGGTTTGGCGTTGTGAGAGGTACTTGGCCCGGTTGAAATGGGTGCATATTTTGGTTGCTAAAACAGCCTTGGCCTCGTCCTGGCAAACGATGTATTGGTCGAGGTAGGCAACTAACTCCTCAGGATTCATGTCGAAATTAATACGGGACCAGACGCCGCCCTCCTCGCCCTCGCCGTCGATCTCCGGCTGCGGGTTTAGGCGCGGCGATACAAAGCGGGTTTTTTCTGCATATTTTTTGGAAAGGTAATCCGAGAGCTCGCGCTCCATCTCTTTTTGGTCTGGATAACCTCGCTTGGTATCGTCATTTTTTATGTCAGAACCCATGAAGAATACAGCCTTTCGGGTTTTGGCAAGGCTTTACCTTGGCTAGCTTTTCCAGCCTAGTGGCAGCCCGCAGCTTATAAAAATATAAGACGGATAGCCGGGGCACGCAAGCTTGAGCCTGGTGGTTTTGCTAAGTGGTGCAAGCAGAAGATGTGCGCGTCAGGTTGGGCAGCAAGTAGTTTTGACGGGCTAATGCCTTAAATTATGATGATTTGTAAGATTTTTGAAAAAATAAAGGCTAAAAACCTGCTGAAATAAAGCAGGGAAAGCAATGTGGGCCCGCTGGAATTGCTTAAGGCTTCTCTGGGCAGGGCACCGCGGGCAGCCCAATAGTGGAATCCCTGAAGGGCTGGGATCTGGGCTGTGAGTTTCCATTAACCTAAATAACCCCAGGTGCTAACCCCCAAGACCTCTTAACCCGGCGATCGGCTCACTTTATTAACCAGGGAAGGGTTTTAGGGGTTGTCAGGATAAGAATTATATGTCATATAAATGGGTCGTTACTCCAGCGGGGACGGAGTCGTGAATTTTTTTCCTGTCACTTGCCCCGGTGGGAACGGTGCGGTATATTCATTATTTCGGCTGGCGTAGCTCAATTGGCTAGAGCGGCTGATTTGTAATCAGCAGGTTGCGGGTTCAATTCCCATCGCCAGCTCCAGCCTTTAAGCGGGCCGGAGCCGGGGCGCTAGTAACGGGCCTAAGGCGAATAGCCAAAAGGCCAAGGCGCTTTTGGGAAACCAAAGCGATCGGAGCCGGGCGAACCAACCGGCCCAGGAGCGGACCGGGCGGGCGCCAAGCTGTTGTTCAAGTCCCGGAACGGAGCCGTGATGATATAGGGCCGGTGGTTGCATGTAATGCCATGTCGGCCCATGCTGTTAGGGGCCCCAAAGTGGGCAGGGGCGCGCCGGGATGGCGGGCCGCACAATAAGGAGCCTGACGAGCAGACCGGTATTTGTGACAAGTGGTGAGGTTCCCGAGTGGCCAAAGGGAGCAGACTGTAAATCTGCCGGCATCGCCTTCGGAGGTTCGAATCCTCCCCTCACCACCAACCATTATATATAGGGGGCTCATGCTTCCATAGCTCGCGGGCGTTTATTGCATGATCAAGGCGACCGGGGCCGTCGCCAAAACGGGCAGGGGCCCCAACTGGGAAGACGCAAGCAAGTAGTTAAAGGCCCACGTAGCTCAATTGGTAGAGCACATCCTTGGTAAGGATGAGGTAACCGGTTCAATCCCGGTCGTGGGCTCCAAAAACATAATCGGGCGGCAGGCAAGCCCCTAGGACGATAGCCGAAAAGGGGATAGCCGTTATTAGTTAAAGGCAGGTCTGAGCCCGGCAAATAAATAATGGCGGGCAATCGTTCGCCCGGTGATTTTTCCTGTCACTAAGGAGTGACCCAATGGCCAAGGCTAAGTTTGAGCGCAACAAGCCGCACTGTAACATTGGCACGATCGGTCACATCGACCACGGCAAGACGACCTTGACGGCGGCGATCACCAAGTGTCTGGCGTCGCGGGGATCGGCGAAGTTCGTGGCGTTTGACGAGATCGACAAGGCACCCGAGGAGCGCGAGCGCGGCATCACGATCGCTACGGCGCACGTGGAGTACGAGACCAAGAATCGTCATTACGCGCACGTGGACTGCCCGGGACACGCGGACTACATCAAGAACATGATCACGGGCGCGGCCCAGATGGACGGCGCGATCCTGGTGGTGGGCGCGGACGACGGCCCGATGCCCCAGACCCGTGAGCACATTCTTTTGGCGCGTCAGGTGGGGGTTCCCGCCATCGTGGTCTTCCTGAACAAGGTTGACATGGTGGACGACGAGGAGCTGATCGAGCTGGTCGACATGGAGCTTCGGGAGCTTTTGGACAAGTACGAGTTCCCTGGCGACGACACGCCGATCGTGAAGGGCTCGGCCTTGAAGGCCTTGGAGTGCGGCTGCGGCAAGGATGATTGCCCGGCCTGCGGTCCGGTCTTGGAGCTTATGGCGGCGGTTGACGAGTTTGTGCCGCAGCCCGAGCGCGACATAGACAAGCCGTTTTTGATGCCGATCGAGGACGTGTTCAGCATTTCGGGTCGCGGCACGGTGGTGACGGGCCGCATCGAGCGCGGCCAGGTGAAGATCGGCGACGAAGTTGCGATCGTGGGCGTGAAGGACACGGTCAAGTCGGTGTGCACCGGGGTGGAGATGTTCCGCAAGATCCTGGACTCCGGCGAGGCTGGCGACAACGTGGGTTGTCTCTTGCGCGGCGTGAAGCGGGAGGATGTGGAGCGCGGTCAGGTATTGGCCAAGCCGGGCAGCATCACGCCTCACACCAAGTTCAAGGCCGAGGTGTACGTTCTGAGCAAGGAGGAGGGTGGCCGCCACACTCCGTTCTTCAACGGCTACCGCCCCCAGTTCTACTTCCGGACCACCGACGTGACGGGAGTGGTGACTTTGCCTGAGGGCGTTGAGATGGTGATGCCTGGCGACAACGTTACCATCGAGGGCAACTTGATTACGCCGATCGCCATGGAGAAAGAACTTCGCTTCGCCATCCGCGAAGGCGGCCGCACCGTGGGCGCCGGCGTCGTGGCGGAAATTATTGAGTAATACAAGCTCCGGGGATGGCCGCTTCGGCGATTAAGCCGGGCCGGCCAGCGCGAAATGGCCAAGGCCAATCGCAGGCCTCTGGGGTATCATTGGATAGGAACAGCTTCAAATGGCCAGAGACATCGTGCAGTTGGTGTGCCAGGCTTGCAAACGCAAGAACTACACAACCACGAAAAACAAAAGGCGCACTCCAGACAAACTGGAGTTCAAGAAGTTTTGCAATGCCTGTCGCATGCACACCCTGCACAAAGAGGGCAAATAAGGGGAATTAACCGTAGGCCTGTAGCTCAACTAGGCTAGAGCGTCGGACTCCAAATCCGAAGGCTGGGGGTTCGATTCCCTCCAGGCCTGCCACATAATTAAACTGGCGCCCGCTCCCTCTGACGGGGTGGCGCGGCTTTGCCTCTGGGGCGCCGGCCAAGGCGAAAATAATGGTCCAGAAAAAGACCGCCAAGACCAACAAGCCAGCCGTAAAAAGCAAAGGGCGCGCTGCGGTGGCCCAGGCTACGGGCAATGGACCCGCCTCGTGGTGGGAATCCTCGGTGCAGTTCCTAAGGGAAGTTAAGACCGAGCTGAAAAAGGTGGCCTGGCCCAATAAGCGGCAGACCGTTCAATCCACCGGCGTGGTGTTGGTTCTGGTCGGCATAGTATCGGTCTTTCTAGGACTGGTGGATATAGTGCTAGCCCGTCTGGTTCGCTTTGTGGTGGGCTAAGCTTTAGATTATTCGTCTTGAATGAAGCGGGGGGAAGGAACCCTTTGGCCAAAAACTGGTACATAGTTCACACCTACTCCGGCTTTGAGAACAAGGTCAAGGAAGCCTTGGCCGAGCGCATCAATAGCCACGGGATGCAGGACTATTTCGGCCGCATCCTGGTGCCCATGGAAAAGGTTGTGGAGATGGTCAAGGGCCAGCGCCGGGAGAGCGCTCGCAAATTCTACCCTGGCTACATCTTGGTCGAGATGGAGATGAACGACCAGAGCTGGTATCTGGTCAAGTCCACCGCCAAGGTGACCGGTTTCGTGGGCGGTACCGAGACCAAGCCCACGCCCATCACCGAAGAGGAAGCCCAGCGTATCCTGGAACAGATGGCCGAAGGAGCCAAAGCCCCGCGCCCCAAGTACAGCTTTTCAGAGGGCGACGAGGTGCGGGTCATCGATGGGCCTTTCAGCAATTTCAACGGCACGGTGGAGGAAGTTTACCCAGACAAGGGCAAGCTCCGGGTGCTTATCAGCATCTTCGGCCGGGCCACACCCGTGGAACTGGAGTTCGTCCAAGTCAGCGGAGTTTAACCGTTTCAGCCCCGAAGGCTTCGAACCGGACGCAAGTACGCAGATGGCCGGGCCTTTAAGCGGGCGGGGACGCGTGATTTAAATTTGGAGTCAACATGGCCAAGAAAATCGTAGCCAACATCAAGCTGCAGATTCCCGCTGGCAAAGCCAACCCCAGCCCCCCGGTGGGCCCGGCTTTAAGCCCCCACGGCGCCAACATCATGGAGTTCTGCAAGGCCTTTAACGCCCGCACTCAAAGCGAGGGCGACACCATCATTCCGGTGGTGATAACGGTCTATGCCGACCGCAGCTTTTCCTTTATCACCAAGACCCCTCCGGCTGCGGTGCTGATCCGCAAGGCCGCCGGTTTGGACAAGGGAAGCGGCGAGCCCAACAAAACCAAAGTGGGCCGGCTGACCATGAAGCAGGTCAAGGAGATCGCCCAGACCAAGATGACCGATCTCAACACCAAGGACCTGGATTCGGCGGTCAAGACCATCATGGGCACCGCCCGCTCCATGGGCGTTGAGGTGGCTTAATAAGCTGTTATCAGGTATAATAAAATATTTTGCCTCCCCTGAAGCCAGGGTGGGCGCTAAACCCCGTGGAGGCCTGGCCGGGCCAATAGCACACGGGCTCCGCTAAGAGCACGGAGGACAAGATGGCCAAGCGTGGCAAGAAATACAACACTGCGACCGAAAAACTTGACCGGCAGAAACGCTACACCTTTGAAGAAGGCGTGGCTCTGGCGGTGGCCGCCGGTTTCGCCAACTTCGACGAGACCGTGGATGTGGCGGTTCGTTTAGGCGTGGACCCGCGCCATGCCGACCAGATGGTGCGCGGCACCGTGGCCCTGCCCCACGGCACCGGCAAAACGGTGCGCGTGGCGGTGTTCGCCAAAGGCGAAAAGGAAAAAGAAGCCTCGGACGCCGGGGCCGACTTTGTCGGGGCCGACGATCTGGCGGAAAAGATTCAGGGCGGCTGGACCGATTTCGACCGCGCCATCGCCACGCCGGACATGATGGCGGTGGTGGGCAAGCTGGGCCGCATTTTGGGCCCCCGCGGATTGATGCCCAACACCAAAAGCGGCACCGTGACTTTTGACTTGGCCAAGGCGGTCAAGGAGATCAAAGGCGGCAAGATCGAATTCCGCGTGGACAA
>Ga0307423_1001456_pt1 | contig 14258 bp, 12 predicted proteins | sample SalMarWE160310MG_FD_202154 | JGI IMG/M metagenome (GOLD analysis project Ga0307423, IMG submission 202154) | Salt marsh sediment microbial communities from the Plum Island Ecosystem LTER, Massachusetts, United States - WE1603-10 | ecosystem: Environmental > Aquatic > Marine > Intertidal zone >...
TTTAGGTGAGGAGATTACTTCCATTTATAAAAACGGTAAAAGAATTCCTGATGATCTCATCAATGATTATAAAGGTAAAATATATGATCAGCTTGATGAAATGAGATTCGGATCGGAAAGATTCAGCCTCACTATGCCTAATATTCATATTGATATGGAAGATTTGAACAAACAGATGGAAAAATTCAAAGATGAATTTCCAAAGAATAAAAAATACTTTGAATTCCATCAATTCGACGATGAGAAGTTTAAGAAGAAGATGGAAGAACTAGAGAAAAAACTGCAGGATCTTAAACCGGAAGATTTTAAGTCGAAGTTTGATGACGAAAAGTTCAAGGAGAAAATGGAAAAACTGGAAAAAGAACTTCAGGAAAAGCTTCGTGGTTTAGAGAACTACAAATTTCATTTTGAGTGGAAGGAAGATGAAGATACTGATGCTTAATTTGTTATTATAGATATGAAGCGAATGTTTGATGTTTCACACCGAGTTAAATATGTGAATAGTCCAAAAAATTACTTCAAGTTTCCATGGAAAGTTTTTGAATGAATCAGTCAGGTCGGAATTACTGAAACACATTTATTTGAAGTAACTGACAGTATGTATTTTTAATGTTTAGCCGTCTTCGTAGACGGCTTTTTTATGTGATACTACTCATCGATTTAAATTAAGTTATTTAATAAATTGTAGTAAAAAGTTTTAAGAGTATATGAAAAATGTAGTTATTATAGGTGCCGGTTTCGGCGGTCTGACAGCGGCTAAGGAATTAGCAGAAAAGGATTTTAATGTAACCATCATTGATAAAACGAATCATCATTTATTTCAGCCGCTTCTATACCAGGTAGCTACAGCAGCATTATCACCTGCTGATATTGCAATTCCGATAAGATCAATTTTTAGTGATTATAAAAATGTAAAAGTTCTGTTGGGGGAAGTGAAATCAATAGACAGGAAAAACAAAAAAGTTTTTTTTAACGGATCTGAAGTCGAGTTTGATTATTTAATAATTGCAACCGGTTCAAGGCATTCATATTTCGGCAAGAATGAATGGGAGAAATACTCACCGGGATTAAAAACATTAAATGATGCATTAAAGATAAGAGAGAATATTCTTCTTTCTCTGGAAACAGCTGAAAAAGAAAAAGATCCGTTAAAGCGCCAGAAATATTTAAACTTCGTAATTATCGGTGGTGGGCCTACTGGTGTTGAATTGGCAGGTGCAATTTCAGAAATTGTGAATCAAAATCTCATATCCGACTTTAGGAATATTGATTCATCTATGACCAAAGTTTATCTGGTTGAAGCATTACCGGCTATTTTGAATTCCTTTCCTCAGAAACTTTCTAAACATGCACTTGAAGATTTAATAGATCTTGAAGTGGAAGTGATCTTGAATCAAAAAGTTACCGGGATAAATGAAAACGGCGTTAATGTAGGCGAAAGGTTTATTGAGTCAAAAAATATTTTATGGGCAGCGGGAAATCAGGCTTCACCGTTAATAATAACTCTTGATACTGAAACTGATAGAACAGGTAGAGCAATAGTTAACAATGACTTGAGCATAAAAGATGATGAAAATATTTTCGTAATTGGTGATGCAGCTGCAGTTAATTCTGACCATCCGACAGGCAGGGATGATAAGAACGAACAGCTTCCTGCAATAGCACCTGTTGCAATTCAGCAGGGAAGATTTGTTGCCGGAATTATTGGTCGAGATTCGGATGGAAAGTTACGTGGTAAATTTAAATATAAAGACAGGGGAATAATGACGACCATCGGGAAAGCTAAAGCAGTTGCTGAGATAAAAGGTTTAAAGCTAACCGGATTAATTGCCTGGTTAACGTGGTCATTTGTTCACATTTTATTTTTAATCAGCTTCCGTAATAAAATTCGCGTTATGTCAGAATGGATATGGCACTATCTAACAAACCGCCCAGGGATAAGACTTATTGTTAAGTACACAAAAGGTGATAATGGTAATTAATTATCATAATTATTTCAATTATTTTTTGGCGTTTACTGAGACTTGTAAAAACCCTTTATTAATTCTAATTTTGAGCGTCTGCATAAAAGAAAGATACAGCACTTCTTTTATTACCTGCTTTATCTGTTTTTTAAAAAGACAAGTGTTTGGCTTTTTAACAATAAAAGCCCTAAAAATTTTTATTTATTTTTTCAAGGAGTCTAAAATGAATATTTACGTGGGCAACTTATCCCCCGAAGTAAAAGAAGAAGATCTTAATGAGCTTTTTTCCCAGCACGGGAAGGTGAGCAGCGCTAAAGTAATTCGCGACATGTTCACACAGGAATCCAGGGGATTTGGATTTGTTGAAATGCCGGCGCAGGCAGAAGCGATGAAAGCAATTGAAACCCTGAACACATTTGACCTTAAGGGCAAAAAATTAGTTGTTAATGAAGCCCGTCCACCCAGAGAAAAGAGAGGCGGCGGTGGTCGCGGTGGTGGTGGCGGAAGAAGGTAGTAAATTTTAATATATGATTAAGATTAAGCCGCACAGTGTTGCGGCTTTTTTAATCTTCTTTTGTTTCTTCAAAACCTACCACTTTGTATAAATCTGTTCGCCGGTCAAGCCAGTTCCTCACTGTACCATTTTGCTTTGTTCTTCTGAGAAGATCCAGATCTACGTCGGCTACAACAACAGTTTCAATATTTGGTTGACACTCGCCGGCTATCCCGTCTCTTGAAAATGGAAAATCCGAAGGAGTAAAAATTCCTGACTGAGCATAGTTGATATCCATATTTTCAATGAAAGGTATATTACCAACGCTGCCTGAAGTAACTACAAAAACCTGGTTCTCAATTGCTCTTGCTTGTGAACAATACCTTACTCGAAGGTAACCATGCCGTTCATCCGTACAGAATGGTACGAAAATAATGCTTGCGCCTCGTTCAGTTGAGACTCTTGCTAACTCAGGAAATTCAACATCGTAACAAATTTGTATCGAGATTTTACCGCGGTCGGTCGAAAATATTTTCAATTCGTTGCCGGGTCTTGTACCCCACCATCTTTGTTCGTTAGGGGTTATGTGAATTTTATATTGCTTCTCGAACTCTCCATCTCGTTTAAATAGATAAGAAATGTTATAAAGATCACCGTCTTCTTCAGTGTAATGCGAACCGGCAATTATATTAACAGCATATTTAAGAGCAAGATGCTGAAAATGATCAATGTAATCCTTTGTAAATTCAGAAAGCTTTCTTACAGTTACTCCCGGTCTTCCCTGCGGAATAAAAGAGAGAAGCTGCAGAGTAAAAATTTCGGGAAATATAGCGAAGTCAGATTTATAGCCTGAAGCAACATCAACAAAGAATTCTGTATGCATTGCGAATTCATCAAAGGATTTTATTGGTCGCATCTTGTATTGAACAGTGCAGATGCGCACAGGGTGCGATGAAACAACTCTTTCTGCTGGTTTTGGAGAGTAGTAAAGGTTCACCCATTCTAACAGTATTGCATAACCCTTCGACTCATCGTCTGAAGCAAGATAATCGGTTATTATTCTTTTAAGTACGAACCCATTTGCAATCTGAAAAGTTAGAACAGGATCGTATAATTTTTTGCTCATTACCTTTTCAACGTACTGGTGAACCGTAAGCTTGTCAGCGTGTTTACCATAGTTAGGCACTCTACCCCCGATGACTATACGTTTAAGGTTTAAATTTCTGGTTAAATCTTTTCTTGCTTGGTAAAGACGTCTTCCTATTTTCATACTTCTGTATTCGGGGTCTACCATAATTTCAATTCCGTAAAGAGTATCACCTTCCGGATCGTGATTTGTAATCATTCCTCTGTCCGAAATATCACTCCATGAATGTGAATCAGCATATTCATCAAATTCAATTATTAGGGAGCTTGAAGAACCGATAAGCTTTCCTTTATATTCTATACAGATTTGCCCTGCCTGGAAGTGCTTTAGCTGGCTTTCCACTTGTTCTTTTGACCACGTTTTCATTCCCGGAAAACATTTTAATTGCAGTTCAACAAGCTGATCGTAATCTTCCATTTCAAGCGGTCGAACAATCATTTGAAGAGATTTCTTAGATTTTTCTTTAGCCATAAATATTCCTTAAATATCTTTAGATAAAATAGTGAATTGAACAATCATTTTGTACGCAAATTGCCGTATTTTTATTTATATAACGATTTCTTTTCGAAAATCAAATTATCTTGTTAATATTTTTTTTCGCACTAAAAACAATAATTGACTTATTCTTTCAAAGTAAAAATACATAGGTAACTCATATTTATTAATTGTAAATCAACATAAATAAATTTTCTTTAAGTTTACTCAAGTAAAAATATTTTAGGAGAAAATATGAAGCAATTACTGGTCCTTTCACTGGTTCTTTTAAGTTTTATCGCAGCTTGTTCAGTTCTGACATTGCAACCAGCAAATTTTTCCTGGCCCCTCGAATCTGTTCTTCCGATAGATGAAAAAGGAAATGTAACTGAAGACAGATATTCAATTGAGTTCAATACGGCAGGATTATTTTACGAGGAATTTCAGGATTCGCTGGCTTACAAAGGGAAGGAATTAAGAGTGATAAGGGATAATCAGGGGTTATATTTTATTACAGCATCAAACTTTAAAAACGTTTATATCTTTAGGGCAGATGAAGGTAAAATGGTGCTTAATAATAAAATATTTATTTCCGAGTTTGGTTTACAAACCCCGGCATTTAACCAGAGAAATCCTTATATAGAATTAGTTGATGGGAATAACAAAATGAATCTTACCAGCAAAGGAATTGAAGGAGGTGCAAAATGAAACGCACTTATTTAATTAATTTATTTATTCTCTTTCTGCTTTTCGGATTTGTTAATTTGCTTCGGGCACAATCTGACCGGGAGATAGTGGATAACTTCAATAAAGAATATTCTGAAATTGAGCAGGCAATAAAAAATGCAACTTCACTCGAAGAGCTTAATGTTGTTCTTAACAAAATAAATAACTTAAAACAAAACTACGCGCCGCACAAAGATCTTCTTGACAGAAGTCTTTATCCGGATAAGTATGATAAATCAATAGAGAAATTGAATAAAGCTTATTTATTACGACAAGGAGATTTTGCAACAATCGATGTTCTGCAAACTCAGGTCGAGGAGCTTAATCAGCAGGTTGAATTTCTTAATGCAAGAAACAACGAGCTGCTTCTACAGGTGCGTACTTTAGAAGCGCAAACGCAAAAGGATGCAAAGACTATAAAGAAACTTCAAAACCTTGTTGCAGAGCTTCAGTCTTCAATAAGAGAAAGAGACAACCTTGTGTTGAGTATGGTTGACAGCCTGATGCCTCCCATTATGCGGGAAAAAGAAAATCTCACCGCTGAAGATAAAAATAAGGTTTTAACCGAAGAGCAAAAGAATAATGTTCTTAATAATGTTAAGACAACGATAAGGGATAACATCAGGTTTATGCAGGTAACATCGCTAAAACCTGCTGACCTTAATTCAATCCGTGAGCAGCAAAAAGATTTTGCAACCAAATGGCAAAAGGTAGGAGTAAAGCTGGTTGAAGTTTATGCCGAGGATGGAAAAAAGACGGAAGAGCTGAAACAGATTGAAGAGTTATTTGATGATTGGTACGCTGCAGTAGCAAGAGAAGCCTGGGATTCTATTAATGAGGAATTCTCACTTAATGGGATTGAGTTGAGAAGCTTTAAAAACGGGCAGGAGTTTACAAATTCAGTTGAGATGTTTATTGGTGATGAGCTGAAAAATCTTGGTATAAAGAGTGATGAAGAATCGAAAAGAGTTTACGCCAACTTTGCTGACAGCACCTGGTTTGCAGTTGTTGAACCGGTATGGATGAACTATCTGATTGAAAACAAATTGCTCACCGATGTAAATAAAAACAAGATTGAAGGTAAAATTGCAGAGTGGAAGAGCGCACTTTTTCCTTCACGTTGGTGGATTTATTTGCTAATTGCCGTTGTGGTAATTGCTGGCGGATCTTTCTTCTTTATGAGAAGAAGAAAACCAAATGTTGCTACGAGTGAGCCGATGAAAGAATAAAGCAGCAATTAAAAAACATTATTAAGCCCCGCCCGGCAGTTGTCGGATTCGGGGCTTTTTTAATTTACATCTTCATCTGGTTTTACTTTTTAATTCCTTTAAGCTGTATCCTCTATCCGCCTAGGCCAATAGGTGATAGGGCCTGTAAGATGAATGATTTAGATGTTACGCAACTTTTAATATGTCGGTTGATATTTCCCTTTTATAATAAAATAATTTTCAGGTAGTGATAGAAAAGTTTTCGTTGTATCATAAATCCAGTTGTATTTATAATCAGTTAATTCTTGAGGAATATTTTCACCAAATGGTTCAAGAACAGGAAATATTATTTCTGAAATTCTGTGTTCATACGTGAAACCAGGTCTATTGTCAAATTTACCATCTGGAACTGGAGCTCCATTCTCGGCTAATTTATCAAACCCAAACAGTTCTAATAATCTCACATTATTAATTGAATTTGTTTCAGTGCCATCTACTTTTTTCAAATAAATATCAAGATCAATATCTGTTGCTTCACCGAAATTTGGATTAAGCTGATAAATATTTTTCATTTTTAATTTCCAGGCTGTTTTATATAATGGCTGGAGAAACTTTGGTTTGACGAGTTTTAAAACAGCTACTGTATCATGATTGTGAATTAAGTCAGTAGAAAACTCACCATAATATAAATTTCCCTGTTGCCCTTGTGTTTTATAAGCAACAGCAACAATATCCTGATCATGTAAGGCGAACAGAAAAGTAATGTATCCTGTTTCAGGATGAAATAAATAATCTCTACCTTCGCTTAAAAGTTCGAAGCGACCCGCTTCTTCTTCTCCTGCAATTGGGTCAGAATTATATCTTAATGAATCCGGGTACTTGCTTGCTGCTGAGCGTGGAGGTAAATTTATGTATGCAAAGCCCAAAATTGAACGTTGACTTAATATATTTATTGCCTTATAAACTTCTATATCTTGCACATAATATTCCGTTAAAACAATTGCTGGAATATTTCCATAATATAAATTGAACAAATTCAATTCTGAGGAAGTATCCGCATAGACTTCATCAATAAAATAATTGTTATCGGTGTATTCCAGGAAGTTCATCTCAAAATCAATTCGATTATCGGTTGGAGTTGAACAAGGAACGCAATTTTCTTCATTGCATCCAGTTAAAAATGGTATTAAAAGCAGGAGAGAAATTAATCCCGTTTTCATAGCGCACCTTTCTTTTTTAGTTATGAAAAGAAAAGGTAAAAAATTAAAAGAGATTACCCCATTCGTTAATTAATATGCGACGCTTAATTATGCTACGCACAAATGTTAATAAAAGAATCTATAGATGCAACATCTAAACCCGCCCGTCTCGCTCTCGCCTCTGGCTTTCCCAGGCAAGCTGCCCAAGCCAATAGGTGATAATAATACAGCAATCACCTGCGCATATAAATTAATTTTCTATAATAAACTTCAGGATTATTCTTAAAGAATTCAATTAAAATCTTAAAATCTTTCAAAATTTAATTAAAAGGTTGTCACTCCTGCCCCGTTTTAGCGGTTGTTGTACTGTGACAGAAGAATTTTTACTTCTTCAATTTCAGCATCATCGCTGCAGAAATTAATCCAAACGCAAGACATCCCATCCACAAATAAAAAGGACCAAATAATTCCAGCGCTTCAGCACCGAGCCAGGGACCAACCATAAACGCAAAGCTGAAAGCCATCTGGAAAAATCCCATATACTCACCGCGTTGTTTTGGTGGTGCTATTTTCGCAACATACTCACCTGATGAGGGGAAGAAAATCATTTCACCGAAAGTCCAAACCACAATTAGAAAAACAATTGGAGGAATTGTATTGGTAAATGCCATCAAACCAAAACCAACCCCGCATAGAAGTGCACCAAGTGCAAGCGATTTTCTATCATCCCAGTTCCGCATTGCATCGTTTAAAGGGACCTCAATAAAAATTATTAAAACTGTGTTAACTGCTGTTAAAAATCCAAAGACGGCAGTTGTGTAGCCTAGTTCAGTAACGAGGAAAAGAGGTAAAGCACCGATGTGCTGGAAGAATACGATTTCAACAGGAATAAGGGCCAGCAGAAAATAGAGCAATCGTTTATCCTTTAACACATTCACTTTTTTGTGAACATCGCTTTCTTCGTTTTCAACATTTTCTGAAGCAGGATGTTTTTCCCACGGAGAAAAAATCAGGAAGACTCCGGCAGCCAGTGCGGTAACTCCATCAACATAAAATAAAAGGTGGAAATTAATTGTGCTTAAAATTCCCCCAACTACCGGACCGATACTCATTCCTAAATTTATTGCAAGCCTGTTTAATGCGAAGGCAGTCTTTCTTCTTTCAGGCAAAATCTCGCTTGAAATAAAAGACATACTTGCCGGGCGAAAAGCTTCATTCAAAACAGCCCAAACAAAAGTAAGAAATAAAAATCCTGTAAAGTTTGTAACTGCTGAGTATAAAAAAAGAAATGCACCTGTAGAGAGCAGAGAAGCGACCATTAATTTTAACGAGCCAAGCCTATCGCTTAACTTTCCTGAGAAAGGTGAAGAAAGTAATGCGCCGATTCCATAAAATCCCAGAACGAGTCCCGCATCGCCAGTAGATACTTTTAGTTCCTGTTTTGCGTAAAGGGCAACAAATGGTAATACCATCGTGCCGGCTCTATTGATAAGAGTAGCAATGGAAAGTATCCAGATATTTTTCGGAATATTTTTTAATCCGCTATAAGGATTTTTCAAATGAATACTACTTCTGATGTTAATTGAACAAGAATTGGTTATTGAAGTTTTATCACAAATAAGTTGTGTAATGCCATTCCCGTGAAAACGGGAATCTAGTACTTTAATGGAAAATGGATTCCCACTTACGTGGGAATTACAACCCTACAAAAATAAGTCCAAAAACAAACTTCTCTAACCGGTAATTTTATGATTCTTAACTCAAAATTAACATTATCTTAATCATTACTTAACCTCGACCAGTTAATTTTCTACCGGTAAACAACAATTTAAAGGAAAACCAAAATGGACGAAACAATAAGATTTTTTATAGGAATAGCTTTATTTCTAGCCGTAGTTACATTCGAGTGGTTAAAAAATAGAGGTAGTAAAAGAGCCTGATAGACTTTAACAATTTATTTAGCCCGGCTACCCTTCTAAAACTTAAATCTTATTTTATGCCATAGGCATTGATTCCCATAATTACCTATTTTTCAATTCGGAAAATATTCTTATCTCATACTGAATACTTTAATGGATAATAATTTGAACAACAAAGCCTGGGTTGTTTCTGCAGATATGGGCTATGGACATCAGCGCGCAGTATATCCGCTGCGGGATATAGCAGAAGAAGGAATAATTACAGTCGGTTCTTCGGAAGCTGTTTCAAAATCGGAAAAGAAACTCTGGAAACGACTACTAAACGCTTACGAATTTTTTTCCCGTGCAAAAGGGTTTCCGGTAATTGGTCCTCCTCTTTTTTCTATGCTTGATTCGCTTATGCGTATTCCTTCTTTTTACCCAATGAGGAATTTATCAAACAGCACTTTCCAGGTAAACCTTCTTGAGTCATTGATTGAAAAAGGTTTGTGTAAAGGAATGCTTGATAAAACTTCAACAAAAATTCTTCCGCTGGTAACTTCCTTTTATGCATCAGCAATTGCGGCGGATAAAAATGGATTCAATAAGATTTATTGTATAATTTGTGACGCAGATATCAATCGTGTCTGGGTTGCAAAGCAGCCTTGGGAGAGCAGGATTGAATATTTTGCGCCCTGCGGTAAAGCTGCACAAAGATTAAAAGCTTACGGCGTTCCCGAAGAAAGAATCCATCTTACAGGTTTTCCTCTTCCAACAGAACTTCTTGGTGATGAAAACCTTTCTGTGTTGAAAAAAGATCTTGCACAAAGATTATTTTATCTTGATCCCAAAGGAAAGTTCTGGGCAAGGCACGGAAGGAATGTGGAATATTTTTTAGGAAAAGAAAACTGTGTTTTCAGGAATGAAAGAAAGTTAACGATTACTTATGCAGTAGGTGGTGCTGGTGCGCAGAGAGAAATTGGTGGAATGATAGCAAAGAGCTTAATGGAAAAACTTAAAGCGGGTGAAATAAAATTAAATCTGGTTGCGGGAATAAGGAAGGATGTTTACGATTATTTTGAGTCTGTTAAGAAAGATATTGATCCTGATGGTAATAGTATAAATATCATTTATGCAAAATCGTTGCAAGAATATTTTGATCTCTTCAATCAATTTTTGCACGACAGTGACATACTTTGGACAAAGCCCAGCGAGCTTTCTTTCTACTGTGCTTTGGGCTTACCGATAATTATGAGTCCGGTGATTGGCTCACAGGAAAGGTTTAACAGGAAGTGGCTTCGCGAAGTTCAGGCTGCAGTTAAACAGGAAAAGCCCGAATACACAGATCAATGGTTGAACGATTTGCTAAACAGGGGAACGCTGGCTGAATCTGCGTGGGATGGATTTCTAAAAGCGAGGAAGCTGGGCACATTTAAAATTAAACAAGTTCTAAAAAACGGGTTTCTTGAAAAACAAACTGACCCGGTATTAAGATAAACGTGATGAGTGAAAAGAAAAAATATCTGTTTGTATACTTAAAGACGGGCGGAGGACATCTTGCCCCTGCGCGAGCAATCTTTAATTATATGAATAAGCATTTTTCCGACACCGCCGAACCTAAATTAATATATGGATTTGAAAAAACTCCGCGCTGGGTACAATTCATAATAGAAGACGGATACAGAATGCTTCAATACACAGGCAAATGGTTTTTCGAATTTCTGTACGCAATAAACAAAATCCCGCTTGTTGCCAGGGTTACCTGTAATCTTATTGCACCCTTTATGAAGAAATATCTGGAAGAAGTGATATTGAAGGAACAACCTGATAAAATAGTTATCTTCCATTTTTTCTGTATTATCCCGGTTTTCAAAATCTTAAGGAAAAACAAATTATCTATACCTGTACAAACGGTTATCACTGATCCATTTACTCCACACCCGATGTGGTTCCTGGAAAAGAGGCAGGACTTTATTGTTTTCAGTAAAGATCTGGAAGAGAAAATAATTAAAATGAAAAAAAATTATCCCGTAAAGAATTTTCCTTTTGTGATTGACGATAAATTTTCGACATCTCTTTCATCCGATAAAATTATTTCAGTTAAGAAGAGATTCGAATATGATCCGGCTAAAAAGATGATTCTTATTCTTGGCGGTGGAGATGGTATACCAAAAGGGGAGAGAATATTGGAGAAGATTCTTGAAGCACAAATAAATACTGAAATAGGAATAGTCTGTGGAAAGAATGAAGTGTTGCAAAAGGGCATTGAGAATTTGAAGAAAAGATACAAAGCTGACCATTTGAAGATTTATAGCTATGTTGATTTTATTTACGAACTGATTAATATTTCCAATGTCGTAATAACAAAATGTGGTGCTTCAACAATTATGGAAATATTGAACCTGAAGAAAGTGCCGGTTGTAAATGATTACATCTGGGAACAGGAACAGGGAAATGTTGATTACCTCATAGATAAAAAGCTGGGTATCTATGAGCCAAAAATTGAAAAGCTTCCAGGGATAGTTAAAAAACTACTTGAAGATGAACAGTTTTATTTGAGCTATAAAGAAAATATCCTAAAAGAAAAAATTAATAACGGAGTAAAAGAGCTTTCTGAATATATACGAAATTGATGATACTTTTTTGAAATTATTTAACGGAGAAGAGAAATGAGACGGAGTTTTAAGCTTGCATCAATAATTATTTTAATATCTGCCGGTTCTTTTTTATTACATGCACAGGGCTTCAATCTTTACAACACTGAAGAAAAATTAATTCCTTCAACTATTGTGGAAGATACTTTTCACATTTTCATAAGCGTGCCCGACAACTACAACACTACTGATAAATCATACCCGGTTCTTTACGTTTTAGATGGAGATGTTGCTTATGGGATGGCTGCAAGCATTGCTCGTTATTTACAGATTGGTGAAAATATTCCTAAGCTAATAGTGGTAGGAATTGGCTACGGTTCTATTGATCAATCGGCAGGGAATAAACGCAAGAGAGACTACAGACCAACTGCTGTGGGCGGGGCTGAAAATTTTTTATCTTTCCTGAAAAATCAATTAATTCCTTATATCGATTCCAATTACCGGACGATTCCCGGGGATAGAACAATTAATGGCTATTCAATCGGAGGACTTTTTGCATTATATACACTTTTCACACAACCCGAAACATTCAGCCGTTACATTATCGGTAGTCCCTACCTGACATGGGAGAATGGAATAATCTATGACTATGAAGAAAATTCTCCAGAAAAAATTGGAGATAAAGAAATAAATCTTTTTATTTCTGTCGGAAGCGAGGAATCAGATAAAAAATATTTTAACCCTATAGACGAGATTGTTACTAAAATACAGAAGAGAAACTATTCGGGATTACAAATCGAAACTAAAGTATTCGATGGCTCGACCCATCTTATGGGTCCTCCCGAAGCTTTGACTCACGGATTAATATCTGTATTTGGGAAATAATAGAAAACGTATTAGTAATTTAAACTATATTGCTCACTCTCCTTGGGAGAGGGTTGGGTAGAGGCTTCTAATGATGTTCACCCCACATTTTTTCTCCGGCGGTTATTCTGAGCTTGAGATAATTATCCTTTGGAGGTAGAGGACAAGTTGCAAACCTCGTAAAAACGCAAGGTGGATTGTAAGCCCGGTTAAAATCTAAAATTACAATTCCGTTTGAATCCGGTTTATCAGTATAAAGAAATCTTCCGGCACCGTAAGTTTCGTTTCCGCTTGTCTCGTCTGCGAAAATAAACCATATCCTGTTGCCTCCCGCATCTAAAGCATCCATTCTATAAGTTTGGTTGTCTTTTCTAAATACGACCGCACCGGGAGAATTTTCTTCTTCCGAGGTTCCGATAATATCCGGTATTGTTATTTTTTTAGGAGGATCAAACTTCTCAAACTTTGCTTCTATTCTCCAATCGACATTAACAGGAAATCTTTCTATATCTCTGAATGTTTTGAGAAGACGTGCATTGAGGTCACGCAATCGGATGGCGTATCCTTTTACTCGTTTTATTATGTACCATCTCAGTGAACCAAGCGCTAGAATGGTTGGCTCTTCTGTATGATCATCCTTCAATATCATTTCATTAACAGGCTTGTTATTATTTAAAACAGAAACACCGGGTAAAACATTAATCTTAACTGTTGAATCTTTAAGAAAAAGTGATCCGATGTGTTCAGGTCCGGAAGGAAAAATTATATCGTTATCTTTAGCTGAACCGAATTTGTTCTCACCATCTTTCAACCAGAATAGTCCAACAAGATTAAGCCATCCGGTTTCTTCTTTCAGTCTGGAAATTCTTTTTTGATGCCATTCGTTTACTTCATTAATGTATTCCGGAGTTCCTTTTTGTTCGAAGGTTTCATTTTTACAGGAATAAATTGAAAGTAATGTTATGAGTGCAACGGAGAAGAATAATATTTTTTTCATTTGTGAATTCTGATTGTTTATAGTGATACGTAAAATTACCTTATCACAAAGGAAAGTTCAAATGAAGGAATAAGTATCGTTTGTCTCTGTGGTTAATTTACATCCACAGAGACACGAAAGCACGGGAATTTTATTTAAGCAGAACCATTTTCCTGGTTTGACTGTATTTGTTCATTTTTAATTGGCAGAAATAAATTCCGCTTGATAACCCGGTTCCATTGAATTCAGTCTCATAAGTTCCCGCAGGTTTTTCTTCATTTACTAAAGTTGCAATTTCGTTTCCCAAAACGTCATAGATTTTTAGCGTAACAAGTATGTCACTCTGAGCCTGTCGAAGAGTGACAGATGGGATTGTAAACTTGATTTTTGTAGTAGGATTAAATGGATTGGGATAATTTTGTTCAAGTCTGAAATCTTCCGGATAATAAAAAGATTCATCATCACTTACTGAACTAATGCTAAATTCACTTAGATCTTTAGAACCTGGTCCGCCGTACGCACCCATGTCGTTCCTGACAGTTCCTTTGGCTGGTGATTTTGCCATTCCCGGATCACCTTCAGGGTCGTTGTAAATTAGATCCGGATCACCTGCATCAATACAAGCTGAACTATCGGATAAGTAAAAAGCGGATTCTTCAAAATTTGGATTTACATCTATATTTCCTGTACCAGTCCATCCACCTTCAACTAAACT
>Ga0307423_1001457_pt1 | contig 14258 bp, 10 predicted proteins | sample SalMarWE160310MG_FD_202154 | JGI IMG/M metagenome (GOLD analysis project Ga0307423, IMG submission 202154) | Salt marsh sediment microbial communities from the Plum Island Ecosystem LTER, Massachusetts, United States - WE1603-10 | ecosystem: Environmental > Aquatic > Marine > Intertidal zone >...
CCATGCAGCGCTTTCGTTTGGAGGCGCAGCCCAGCCTGCTGCAAAAGGCCAGCGAATTTTTGATGAAAAGCAGCGCCGGAGCTTATGAGTGGCTGGGCAGCAACATCTTCGATCAAAAGCCGGGTCAAGATCCCGATCTTACAGCCCGGCCCGGCCCCGGGGCCATGGATAGAGAGGCCCAAGCGCTTTCCCGCGGCACCCGCGACCAACTGTACTTGAGCCTGCGCCTGGCCCTGGCCCAAGAGATCACTGGCGGCCGGGAACCGGTCCCTTTGCTGCTGGACGATCCCCTGGTCAACTTTGACGATCAGCGCCTGGCGGCGACGCTGGCCATGCTCATGGAATTGGCCCGCGAACGTCAGGTGCTGCTTCTCACCTGCCACCGCTCTCAATACGAAATCGCCAGGGAAATGGGCGACTGTAATTTACTGGAATTGAATTGAGCCGTCAGGCTCAGGATTGTCCAAGGCTGGATTTGGTTCGGGAAGCGGCCTTTTGGTTAGTGGTAGACGCCTTGGTAGAGGCTCCCCAAACCCTGGTGCTCGAACAGGCTGCCTATCTCTTTCATAAGCTGGTTGGTTGAGCCTTCAATGCGCTCCAAGTCTGTATCGGTGATCACCTGGTGATCGATCAGAGACAGGATTTCATCCAAATGCTGGAGCTGTTCGACTATGCGGGGATGGCGCCCCTCTTTGGAAAGGCGTTGGCTCACGTCTTGAATCAGGTTTAGGCAAGAATCAACCCTGAGACGCCGCGCATTGTGGTTTTCAAATAGCCCCAGCATCATGCCTCCCACTTACCGCCGCCACGTCTATGCATCTCAATCACTTCAACCCGCCCCCGGCCGCCGATCAGGCTTGAGGCGGCCATGCTGATGAGGCTTAGGATCAGGGCCCCGCCCACGGCCGGCCAAAAACCGGTCACCGTAAAGCCGGCCAGGAGCGAGCCGGTCAGCCAAAGCATGAGGCCGTTGATGACCAAGGTGAACAGCCCCAGGGTTAACACGTTGATCGGCAAGGTGAGGATCAAGAGCACCGGCCGTATAAGCGCATTGAAGACGCCCAGGAAAAGCGCGGTGACGAAGGCCCAGCCCACGCCGTCCACTTGGATGCCGTCGAACAAGTAGCTAATGATCAACACGCCAAGGGCGCTGATGATCCATCTGACGATTATGCCTGCCATGCCTATTACTTATCACATTGCCGGCAGGGCCGCAACGAGCCGGCCTCGGCCGCGCAGGCCAGATCCAACAGGCTGGTCTGGCCCAAAACGCCGCGTTCCTGCTCGGCGGCGCTTTGCAACAACTCTCTCAGCCTATCCTCACCGGCCAGCTCTGGGTCGGGGATGGTGTCGCTGCCCGGGCCGCGCACGGCATCCAGCACGTCCTGTAAACTGATTACGTCCAAGGAACGGGCCGGTTGCACCACACCCTCCAAGCCGATTTCGTTGACGAGGTGGGCACCCTCCAGCGCGTCCACCACCTGCTTTATCTCGCGCTGCATCACGTCCAGCTCCTGAGCCAGTTCGGCCTGGGAGTAGGGCGGCTGGCCTTGATGGAAGCGCCGGGCCGTACGCAGCATAATGGTGAGCGCCAGGTTTTGCCTTTGCTGGGGGCTGAGCTGTCTGGTGACGATGCGCGGCAACGGTCCGAAGCGGCACACGTAATGGGAACGGGCCAGCTCCGCGCCGAACAACACCACGGTCCAGCTTACCTGCATCCAGATCATGAACAAGGGCAAAGATGCGAAACCGCCATAGATCGCGTTGTACCGGGCCACCCCGACTTGGAACAAAATATAAATGTGCTGCACCAGAAACCACAGCGCCGCGGCTACCATGCCGGCAACCAGGGCCGAGGCCCAGGGCACTTTAGTGTTGGGCAAAAAGAGATATATGAACACAAAGGCGGCCAACAACAGCAGCCAGGGGCCGATGCTGGGGACGTATTCGGACGCCCCGCCGATGACCGGCACATCGAAGACCCAGCGCACCAGTTCATGGGAGGCGAAGGCCGCCCAGGCGCCGGTGGCGCCCAGGATGAGAAGAGGGCAGATGATGAGCACGGACAGATAATCGGTGAATTTCCGGGGCCAGCTTCTCTGGGCGGGTACGTCCCAGATGCGGTTGAAGGTCTCCTCCATGGTGGATATGGTGAAAATCAAGGCCACCACCAGGGCCACTAAGCCCACCGCGCCCAAGGTGCCGACCTGGGTGTTCTGCACGTAACCCAGTATTTGCTGGAACACCTCGCGTTGGCCGGTTACGAATTCATTGTCGATGAGCGCCTGCTGCAGGGTCTGCGAAAAGCCCAAGCCCTTGGCCACGGAGAAACTAATGGCCAAGGTCGGCACCAGGGCCAGCAAGGTAATGAAGGTAAGCGCGTTGGCTTGGAAGGGAACCCGGTCCGCCATGGAATTGCGGCCGGCCAGGTAGAACATCTGCAAGGCGAGGTTGCCCCAGGAAGGGGGGCCTTGCTTGGGACGCTCCGGCCGCCAAAGCCAGGTCATAATCCGGCGGTCCAGATCCACCAGCCAATCGTTCTGCTTGCTTGTCACCAAAAGCTCCTCCCTTGACTGCTAAAGCTTACCACCAGAGGGATTATCCCGGCAACGCAAGCCCAAATTCGGGGGGAGGCGAGCCCGCCCCGGCCGAGGCCGCTATTCGCAGGACCAGGTGCAGAACATAAGGATCAAGGAGCCACTTGCGCCGCACGCAATAGGTGAAGCGCGTGTCTCCATGCACTTGAAAGGCCCGGCCGTGCTTTTCCAGCAATTCGTGGTCGAACCAGGGCGCGCAGCCCGGATGAAACAGGCCCCAGCCTCCGGGCCCAAAACAAATCAGGGACTCTTCGGGCCTTATATCAAGATTGCAGAACAGGCATTCCACATCTTAATCCAGGAACAAATCCACCAGTTGAAAGCTGTCGACGTCAACCAGGCCAAGGTCGGTTAGTTTAAGCTTGGGAATCACTGGGAGGCAGACAAAGCTGAGCGCCATGAAAGGCTCCGGATGCGAGCAGATGTGAGCCGTGGCCCGGGTCAATTCGTCCACAGCGCTCACCACCTGATCCAAGGGCTGGCCGCTCATGAGGCCGGCCAAGGGCAGCGGGAGCTCGGCCAGGATTTCAGCGCCCCGGGCCACGCACAGCCCCCCGCCCATTTCCACCACCCTGCGGGCGGCGCTGAGCATTGATTCTTCGTCCATGCCCGCCACTACCAGATTGTGGCTGTCATGGGCCACGCTGGAAGCCAGCGCGCCTTCTTTTAGTCCCAGCCCCCGCAATAGGCCATGGCCGATATTGCCGTTTTTGCCATGACGTTCGATGACCGAGAGCCTGGCCAGGTCACGCTCGGCATCGGCGCGGAGATAGATGCCGTCGCCGGGGGTGGCTTCGATGGCCTGCCCGGTGAGCACTTGGCCCGGCACCAGTTCGATGATGCGGACCTTGGCTCCCTTGATCTCCGCGAGAAATGATTCCTCGTTAAGCGGGGGCGTTTTCATGGTGCCTAAGGCCGCGCCTGCAAAAGGCGGCGCCGCCGGGTCCAAGACCTGGCCTGCTTCGGCCACCAGGCGCCCGGCCTGATAAACCTGGCGCACCTGGAAGTCCTTGAGGTCCTCCAGCACCACCAGGTCGGCCACCCAGCCCGGCGCCACCGCCCCGCGGCGTTTGAGCATGAAACGACGGGCGGGATTAAGCGTGACCAGGCGCAGCGCCAGCATGGGATCCAACCCTAAAGCCACCGCCATTTTCAGGATGGCGTCGAGATGTCCCTCGCGGGCCAGGTCGTCGGGATGCCTATCGTCGCTGACCAAAAGGCAGCGGCGCTCGCTAAAGGGCGTTACCAAGGGCAACAGGTCAGCCAGGTTATGGGCCGCGGTGCCCTGCCGGATCATCACCCACATGCCCTTGGCCAGCTTTTCCGCCGCCTCTGCCAATTCAGTGCATTCGTGGTCGCTGTTGGGACCGGCCAGCAGATAGGCGTCCAGGCCTTTACCTGATAACAGGGGGGCGTGGCCGTCGATGGGCCGGCCCTTGAAGGCAATGATCTTATCCAGGACCTCGGGATCGCCGGCCACCGCGCCCGGGAAGTTCATCACTTCGGCTAGGCCCAATATCCGTTTCCAACTAAGGGTTTGTTCCAATTCCTCGGGCCCTAAAACCGCGCCCGAGGTTTCCAGGTGCGTGGCGGGAACGCAGGAGGGGACGTTGAAATAAAAAGTCACCGGCAGGCCCTGGGAATTTTTCAGCATGGCCCGGATGCCCTGCAGCCCCATCACATTGGCGATCTCATGGGGATCGGCCACGATGAGCGAGGTGCCATGGGGCGCCACGGCCAAGGACAACTGGGCCGGGCAGAGCATGGTGGACTCGATGTGCAGATGGCCTTCGATGAAGCCCGGCGACAGATAGGCGCCCTTCAGATCGACGCGGGCCTTGCCTTGGTAGTCGCCCAGCCCGGCCACAATGCCGTCATGCAGGGCCACGTCCACCTCCTGCACCCTGCCGCTGAAGACATCCACCACCTTGCCGCCCGTGAGCACCAGATCGGCCGGTTCATCTCCCCGGGCCACCCGCAGCCGCGCCGTCAGCTGGTCACGCTCGGTGATGCTCATGCTATCCCTCCCAAAAGGCGGTCCATACTCCCCACCCCTGAGCGTGCCGGAAAGCCACCCGCAAGGCTGGAGGACAAAACAAGGCGGGAGCCAAGCCGGCGGGCTCTTCTTCGCCATCGAAAATAAAACGAAGGCACAACTCACCTCTGGTTGTTTCCAGGGCGGCCCGCACCTGCATGGAGTCTTGGCGGGTCAGGCATATGGCGCTGAAGGCCTTGGCCGCCGCAGCCTGCACGTTTTGCCCCAGCTCAGGTTCCACTCCCAATTCCTGGAGCCTTTCCGCCAACTGCCGTTGCAGACCGTACAGGTTATCCAGTTTGCAGGCGGTGATCGACTCATTGAGCATGGCCAAGCTCCCGCAGGTGACGCAGCACGGTCTCCACCTTCACGCTTTCCGGCGCTCCGCCGTCAACCCGGATTGTTTGACGTTCGATTGCAGGCGAAAGGCTTTCCCAGGCCGCGGCCTGCTGGTCATATAGTTCCAAGCGGCCGTCGCTTATGGAGCCGCTTGCGGCCTGACGCTTAAGCAGGCGCTTGGCCACAACCTCGCGGCTGGCCCCGACCTCCACGAAAAGCATGCGGGCGCCTTGGCTTTGGGCCAGCTCAGAGAAGCGCTGCCGCTCTTGGTCGCTGCGAAACGAAGCATCTAAGATTATATTATCACCTATTGCCAGGCGGCCCTCAGCCGTCTTGTACAAGGCGTCGTAGACGGCTTGGGTGGCTGTGGGGCCATATAGCCCCTGCCCCCAGTCATCATAAGATCTTGCATCGGTCCGCAGGCCGGAGGCCTGCTTGCGCACCACATCGGAGTTGAGGTGCAACCAGCCCAAGCGCTGGCCGAGCTTGCGGGCCAGATAGCTTTTGCCGGTTCCCATCAGTCCCATGAGGCAGAGCATGAAATACGGCGGCTCGGGCCTGCCTGCCAAACCGGCATAGCGGGCGGCCAGGCGGAAGTATTCCCGCGCCTTGTCCAGGTCGGTAAATTTCTGTTCCGGCGGCACGGCGGGATCGTCCAATTCAAAGCCGTACACCTTGGCCCGCACCACCGCCCGGTAGCATTTATAGAAATTTATCAAATTCCGCAGCCCCTGGTCCCCACTGACGGAGACATATTCATCCGCCAGCGTTCCGGAAAGGTCGTCACGCCCATAATAATCCAGGTCCATGGCCAGGAAGGCCAGGTCGCAGGCGATATCTTGATAACGGAAACGCCGGTTGAACTCTATGCAATCAAACACCAGGGGCGGGCTCTCACTGGGCAGATTGATATTGCCCGAATGCAGATCGCCGTGACCGTCTACGATAAAGCCTTCTCTGACTCTGGCCGCCAGAAGCTCCTGGTGCTGATCCAGGAAGCCAAGGCCAAAGTCCCGGATGGCTTGCCAGCGGCCTGACGCCACGGTGATGCCCTGATAGCCTGAGGTCTGGTTGAAGTTCTCCTCCAGGTTGAAGCGAATCTGGGCCGGGCGGCCGAAGTGGGCCACATCGCGGCTGCGCTCGGCTTTGGCATAGAAACCCGCCAGCAAGCGGGCCAAAGCCCTCACCTGGCGCGCGGAAACCTGCCCCTCGGCCAGGAGGAGGTCCATTTGGCGCGAGCGGTCCATCTGCTTCATCTGCAGCACCGGCTCTAAAATGCCAGCGCCGGCTTCTGGCAAAGGCCTGAGGCGGTATCGGCCGTTCTCGCTGACCAAGCCGAGGACTTGCAGATAAAGCTCCGGGGCCAGGCGGCGGTTGAGGCGGAGTTCCTCTTGGCAGAAATACACCCTGCTTTCCAGGGTGCTGAAGTCCAGGAATCCTAAGTTGACCGGTTTTTTGAGTTTGTAGGCATGAGATCCTGTGAGGAAAATATGACTTATGTGGGTCTGGATATGCTCCAGCGACTCCACGGCATGGGGGTACAACTCCGGGTTCAGAAAGGCTGCGGTTATGTCCTCTGTCTGTTGGCCCATGGCATCCCTCGTTGAGCAGTATTCTACCTGCAATTCAGCTGGGAAACCAAAAGAGACCTCCCGGCAAAATATATTGAGCTTAGCGGTCTCTTGTTGCCATGCGGGCAATGCTCTATCATTGAGGGCTATGTGGGTAAAATATCGGAAAATTGCCGCCACGGCTCTTGTGGCGTTCATAGTCCTGGTTAGCCACCAGGCGTGGGCGCAATATTCCGATGAATTCACTCCCGATCCCTTGTTCAACCCAGACGCCCGCAAAGCTCCCCAAACCCAGCCTTGGCGTTTAGAAGATGTTACTTTTAAAGGGTTTAAAAATATATCCCCATCGCAAGCCGCGGAGGTCATGGAACTCAAACCGCCAGGCCTATTGCAAATGCGGAAGTTTCCGGAATTCGATCCCGCCAAAGTGACCCGCGACCGTAAACGTTTGCTTCAGCTATACCAGGAGCACGGCTATTTCCAGGCTCAGTTGAAAGCCGAGGTGGAAAAGAATCCATCCGAGCGCATGGTCAAGGTGCGCTTTGTGGCCCAAGAAGGCGATCCGGTCAAAGTCGAGAAGGTGGAGCTTAGCATCATTCCTCAAGAGCTGGAGGCGTCCTGGAAGCCCCAGTTGCAACGCAAGCTGCCCATAAAAGCAGGAGAGCAGTTTCAACTTGCCAAGTATCAAGAAGCCAAGCGCGTCTTGGGCAGCAGATTGGCCGACGAAGCGCACCCCCTGAACAAGGTGGCGGGGCAAGTACTGGTATATCCGCAGAAGAAAAGCGCGGTGGTGGTATTGCGGGCCGAGTTGGGGCCACGGGTGCTTTTCGGGCCGGTGAGGGTGGAGGGTAACCGGAATATCGCCCGGAACTACATCCTAAAAGTGAAAACCTTTGTCCGCGGCCAACCGTTTTCCACTAAAGTACTGGACCAAACCAAGTCGGCTCTTTTGGATACCGGGTTTTTCTCCGCGGTGAACCCGGAACCCATGTACGACGAAACCCGGGACAACCAGGTGCCCATCAGGTTGCAGGTCACCGAACGCGATGCCCACTCGGTGCGCTTGGGGGTTGGTTGGGGCACCGAGGACCTGCTCAGACTGCGCATCCTGCAGGTGAACCGCAACATGTTCGGTTGGAATGAAACCTTCACCATCGAGGGCAAGCTGAGCTCCATCTATCAGGGCATCGTTGGCCGCCTGAAGATTCCTTTTGTTTTTAATTTGCAAACCAACATGCTTCTTTCTGGAGGCTTGCAGCAAGAGGACAATGAAGCCTACGAATATCAGCGCCTGTTCGTTACACCCCTATTGGAGTATAAGCTGGCCGGCAAATGGCGCTTTTTCTTCGGCTATAACGCGGAGAAGGACCACATCCTGAAACTCAAGACCAACGTTCCCAACCCGGAAGAAGAAAAAAAGGACCATTACATTTCTTCGGTTCCTTTCGGCTTCAGTTATGACGGGCGGAATTCTGTCCTGAATCCGACCTCGGGCACCTTTTTCAGATTGCATGTTGAGGCGGCGTCGGATGTGATCGGCTCGGATGTAGAATTCTTGCGCCCCGTGGCCGACCTGCGCCACGTCCTGCCCTTGCGGGGCATCCTGGGATGGAAGCACTGGTATTTGGCCAGCAGGGCCAAAGGCGGTCTGGCCTATCCTTTGCCCGGCACCGAACGCATTCCCTTGGTACGTCGGTTTTTCCCCGGCGGTGCGGACAGCGTGCGCGGCTACCCTTATCAAAAACTGGGTCCTCTGGATACAGGCGGCAGGCCCTTGGGAGGCGAGGCTTTTGTGGAAGGCAGCCTGGAACTGCGTTTCCCGCTAGTGGGCGAACTGGGCGGCGTTCTGTTTACCGATGCCGGCAACGCCTATGAATCGCTAAGCTCGGAAATCGGATCTTTGCGCTTTACGATGGGAGCGGGGCTGCGCTACCACACTCCGGTAGGGCCCTTGCGGTTGGATGTTGGCTATCAGTTGAATCCTCCCAGCGATCCGCATTTTTCGCGTTACGAAGTTTATTTATCGGTGGGGCAGGCGTTCTGATGGCTTCACGGGCGCTAAAAATATCCGGGCTGGTCTTGGCCATCATCTTGACGCTTATGGTGGCGGCCATTGCGGCGGCGTTGGTGCTGGCCGGCTCCGAGGGCGTGCGCGATTGGGCCTTGGCCAAGGCCAAGGAGGAATTGGCCGCTGGGCCGGGCCTGGAACTAAACATTGGCGCGGTTGAAGGCAGCCTGCTATCCACCTTGAGGTTTAGGGACCTGAGCCTTTCCCATAAAGGCCAGACATTTTTTAAGGTGCGTGAGGCCGAACTGGGCGTTCATCTTTTGCAGCTCATGGGCGGGCGGCTCAAGGTCAGTCCCCTGCGCCTGGTGCAGCCGGAGCTGAGCTTGCCGCTTAGCATGGAATCCAAGGCCGATACAGGCCAACCGCTGCCGCTTGCGCTCTCGGTGTCCAAGATTGAAATCAAGGACGGCCTGATCCGCTCCGGCGGCGCCTGGGGAACTTTACGGGAAGTTGCCGGAATACAGGCCAAAGGCCGCTTTAGTTTTGACCTGCGGGGCATGCGGGCAAGGTTGGACCTGGCAAAGGCCCTGCTGGCGATAGATGACGGGCGCGTGCAGGTTGCCGCCCAGGCGGTCCTGCGCGGCCAGCATTTGGAAATCAAGGGGCTAAGCCTAGCCAGCGGCCAAAACAGCATGCAAGCGCAGGCTGAGGTCGACTGGTCGTCCAAGCTGGACTTCACCCTGCAGGCCCAGGGCAGCTTGGCTGAGATTGCCAAGCTGCCCCTGGCCTGGCCGGGACCAAAACCTCCCCAAGAGCCTCTGGACTTCAAGCTGAGCCTGCAGGGCGAGCCGGAAAACTGCCGGATCATCGCGGATCTTAATTTGGGCGGCGGCCATGTGGAAGGCGCGGGCCTGTTGAACTTGGAAGCTTTGGATGGAAAGCTGACTCTCAATTTCAAGGAATTCGACGCCCAGGCATGGGGCCTTTCCTCTTGGCCGCTTAATGCCAGCGGCCGGGTCGAAGTGTCTGCCAAGGGCAAACCCGGCGAGCCGGAGCAACAGGCCTCGCTGAAGCTGGCGCTATCGCGCTTGGCTGCGTTTGACACCCAAACCCGGCGGCTGGATTTGCGGGCCGACTTAGCCGCGGGCGTTATAAAAGTCCGGGACCTGGTTGCCGCCGGGGATTGGGGCTCTTTGGCAGGGACCGGCAGCATGCGCCTGCCTCGGGATGGGAGCCCCCTGGGCCTGGAGGCCAACTTAAGCTTCCAGGACCTTACCCCGCCATCCGCTCTTAAAGAAGACCTGCCCCAGGTATTGGACTCCTCCCGCCTCAGCGGCCGGCTGGAGGCGCGGGGCGATGTCAACGACCTGGATATGGTGTTGGAACTGGGTTCTTCCCGCCTAGCCAAGGAAGTGGCCCTGGATTCCCTCAGCGCCCGGGGCGGCCTGCGCCGTGGATCATGGTGGCTGAGCAAACTGCGGGCCAGCGGGGCGTGGGGCGAGGTCGCGGCCCAAGGGTCGGTTGATGAGAAGAAAGCTGCCTTGGACTTCAGCCTGCGCGCCGACGATCTGGTCAAAGTCAGCCAGGCCCTGACATCCCTCGGTTTGGCGGCGCCGGAACTGGGGGGATCCTTGGAAGCCTCCGGCAGCTTGCAGGGGGATTGGCCTTCGCCCAAATGGGAAATGAAGGCCAGCGGGCATGATTTGGCCGGGTTTGACATCTATCTGCAGGAAGCCAAGATCACGGCCCAAGGCGCCAGCTTGGCTCCTTTGCGGGGCAAGGTGGTTCTGCAAGCCAATGAGCTTAGCTCCGGCGAGCAGAATTGGCAAAAGGTCCGTCTGGAGTTGAGCGCCGGCCGTTCGGTCTATGATTTTAATTTGCAGGCGCACAACCATGACGGCTGGGACCTTTCTTTAAGCGCCGACAGCCCGGCGGAGCGGGCCATGTTCGAGGCGGTCACGCTACGCCGCATGCGGATTCAAAAGCCGGGCCAGCCCGCCTGGGTGCAGCAAGGGACCGCCAGCCTGGAGATCGGTAAACAAGACATGGCTTTGACCGGGCTCAGCCTTGAAAGTCAAGGGCAAAGCCTCAGCATCTCCGGCGGCTGGCAGGGAAGGGATAATGTAAAAGCCCGGCTCAAGGTTAACGGGCTTAGACTCAAGCAGTTTCTGCCCGAACAGGCCTTGCCCGCCAAGGCGGTGCTGGATGCCGATGCCGAGCTATCGGGCAGCCTGGACCAGCCGGTGATGAGCCTCAAGGGAAGACTCGGCGGCTTGGTGTGGCCCGGCCTGCCGCCCAGCTCGGTGGAATTCTCGGGCCAATACAAAGGCCAGGTTTTGGAATTGGCCGGGCGGGCCCTGACCAACGACCAGCCCAGCCTGGACCTGAAGGCATCCTTGGGCATTGAATTTAGCCTGCATCCGCCGGTTTCCAATCTCACCGCGCTTGGCCTTTCGGCCTCAGCCGATTCGGATAATTTCCCCTTGGCCATCCTGGAGCCGCTGGTTCCGGGGCTTGCCCAGATCCACGGCAAGGCGAACATGCATATTGCCATTAAAGGTAGGCTGGAGGAGCCTTACCTGAGTGGAACGGTGCAATTGGAGCAGGCCGCCTTTACGGTCAGCGCCACCGGGCAGCGATTCGAAAAGGTGGAATTGGGACTTAAGCTGCAAGGCCGCCGGGTTAAGGTGCAGCACGCACACGTGCAAAGCGGCGGCGACATGCAGTTCTTAGGCTGGTTTGACCTTCCCGGCACGCCGGGCGGACGCTTGGCTTTGAATATGAAGGCCGATAAGTTCGACCTTTCTTTGGGTGCTTTGGGCCATAGCCGGTTCAATGCCGAGCTAAAGGGGGAAGGCACTTGGCAGAAACCCATAATCACCGGCATTGTGAAGCCCACCGCGCTGAAGGTGCAGATTGGCATGAGCCCGCCCAGCGATTTGGAGGAGGAGGTGGTGGTAATGAAGTCCGGCCAAAAACCGCCACCCCTTGAGCGCCAACCCAGTTCTCTTAAATGGGTTCCCGAGGGATTCCTGGGGCGGGCAAGCGTTGATTTGGAAGCCGACCTGGCCAAGGGTCTCCGGGTGGCCTTGGATGATGGTTGGTTGGAGGCGGTGGGCGCCATGAGGCTCAAAAAAGAGCCCATGGGACCGTTCACCTACCATGGCGTCATCACGGTAAGGCGCGGCTTGGTACTGCTTTTGGGTAAGAGATTCGACATCCGCCGCGGCAAGCTGGATTTCGCCGGAAGGGATGAACCCAATCCTATCTTGGACGCGGTGGTTTCCTTGCAAGCGGGTAAGCTGTTGGCTCAAATTTCGGTGACCGGAGATGCCAATGATCCGCATGTCCAGATTAGCTCGGAGCCGCCCATGAGCCAAGCCGACATCCTGGCCACTATCGTTTTCGGCCGTCCCGCGCAAAGCCTTGACCAGGGTCAATCCGATCAGCTTAGCGCCCAGGCCCTGGCCTTGTTGGGGCAAAGGGGGGCCCGCGAGATCGGGCAGCTCCTAAGCCCGCAGCTGGCGCCGGACGTGGTTACGGTTTATCAGGAGGCGCAATACGGTTCTTCCCTGGAGGCGGGTAAGTACTTGAGCTCGGACCTCTATCTGCGCTACCGCCACAATTTGAGTTCCGAAGGCGGCCAAAACGTTGGTTTGGAATACCGTATTTATGACTGGCTCAGCCTGGAGAGTCAGGTCGGCGATGCCCGCGACACCGGCGTCGACATGGTGTATTCGTTTGATTTCAACTAGCCCGGCGGGCGCCAAAGCAAGCAGGCTCTTGCCGGAGAAGAGCCTGCTGTGCTGCCAGTTGGCTTGCTAGGGCAGGAACTTCATCAGGGCCGGCGACACTTCGAGTGCGTGGGTCAAGACATCCACGCCCGGAACCTCACTGGCCAGCGTCAAAGCCCGGTCTATGTCTTCTTGCGAGGCTACATAACCGGTGATCAGCACCCGTCCGTTTTGACAGTCCACCTCAAGGGCGTGCACGTCCAATTCTTCCACCAGCCGTAGCCGGATCTTGACCGCCAACACCAGGTCGGCAAGTATGCTGCGGGTGTCATCCGAAGGCTGGTATTCTTCGTGGGATGAGAGGTCCAGCACCGTGGCCGCGGCTTGCTCCAGGGAGAGGCGGCCCATGTTCAGCACCAGATCGTAGTTCAGCGGCGAAGCCCAGTCTGCGCCGAAAACGTGGGCCACGTATGCCCGGCGCTGCCGGTCCACCACCGTGGCCAACTGGCGGGCGCGGTCCAGGTCCAAGCCCTCGACGTTGGCGATGCGTTGGGCGCGCAGTTCCAAGGGTGCGGTGGTGCGCACCCGCAGCACGGCGGGAACCAGCCGCAGAAGCAGATTGGCGCCGCGGCCCACCAGCACCACCTTGTCCTTCTGGGCGTATTGCAGCACCACCGATTCCAGGAAGGCGGCAAAGACCCTCCTCCGCCGGCTGCCCATGTCCAGCATGGCGGGGCCCTGCTCGGCCAGCAGCTGATGCTCGTCACGGGAAATGTCCACCAGGCCGCGCACCGATTCCATTAAGGTGCGGCGGTCTACGCACTCCAAACCTCCCCGCTGGCATATTTCCATGGCTAACTCGTCGCGCAGGGAGCCCATTTCGCCTGAAACCGTGATGATGCTCATGACGCCTCCTCCCATTGCACCGGTGATGGCAAGTGGCCGCCAAGCACGGGTTGTCAGGGCCGGCGAAGCTTGCTAGCGGCCTCATACCATCAGGGTAGCACAAACTAGAAGCTCTTTGCTTGACGCTCCAGGAAGGTTTGGCGGGTTTTATCTTGCAAGGCTTTGAGTGCGGGACTGACCTGTACGGGCACCCGGCCGGGCCGGTCGAGCTCCAGGCATGGCGGGGGCAGGGTGGCCATCTCGGCCGCGAACCCTTTGCCGGCTTCCCGCCAGGAGAGCCGGGGACCGGTTCTTTTGCCCTGATACATCACGGGTTGCAGGAGGGCCTGCCCCTGGTTCTGTTCGGTTCTTAGGCCCAACAGGTCGGATTCAATTTTGCCGTCCCGGCCCAGGTTGCGCCAAATCTGTTTGGGCATGACCAAGGATTCCTTGCCGCTACTAAGCTTCAAGGTGGGCTCGCCGTCATAGGCCACCAGCTTGTAGGCCAAATCCAGATAAGGGGCGTCGGCCGAGGAGCCCATTTTGGTGCCCACGGCCAGGATATCGATGGCTGCGCCGGCTGCCAGCATTTCTTGGATTCGGTGCTCGTCCAGGCTGCCGGAAACCACGACCTTGACTTCCTTGAGCCCGGCTTGGTCCAGCATTCGGCGGGCCATGACGCTAAGGCCCGCCAGATCGCCCGAGTCCAAACGGATGCCCACCAGCTCGTGGCCGCTGGCCATAAGCTCCTTGGCCACCTCGATGCTGTTTCTGAGGCCCGCCTCGGTGTCATAGGTGTCCACCAGGGTGACGGTATGATCCGGAAAAACCTGGCTGAAGGCGCGGAAGGCCTCCGCCTCGTCGCCAAAGGCTTCGACAAAGGAGTGGGCCATGGTGCCCACCGGCGCGGTGCCCAGACGCCGGGCCGCCTCCACATTGCTGGTGCCCACAAAGCCCACCAAGGCCGAGGAGCGCGCCACCGCGAATCCGGCGTCCCGGCCTTGGCAGCGCCGCAGGCTGAAATCTATGCAGGGCCGGCCCTGGGCCGCGCCCATGCAGCGCGCCGCCTTGGAGGCCAAGGTGCTGTGG
>Ga0307423_1001459_pt1 | contig 14252 bp, 11 predicted proteins | sample SalMarWE160310MG_FD_202154 | JGI IMG/M metagenome (GOLD analysis project Ga0307423, IMG submission 202154) | Salt marsh sediment microbial communities from the Plum Island Ecosystem LTER, Massachusetts, United States - WE1603-10 | ecosystem: Environmental > Aquatic > Marine > Intertidal zone >...
GGGAGGGTGACCTCCCGGTAGCGGCGTCTCGGCCCGATCTGGTGGTCAGCGGCGTGCTCCCACAGCTTCCCCTCACCGCCGCGTATGCATCATTCCTCCTCGGTCGCGACGACCCGGTGATCCTACGCTGGCATGATCTGATGGTGGCGGCAGGGCCGGTCGACCTCCAGGGGAATCGACTCCTGCTCCACCTGTACCGGTCCGATCCGGTACGCTCAGGAGCTGACCTCGGGGCCGTGGACTGGCTCCTCACCGGCGCATTGCTGTCGGCTCTGCTCGCTCTCGTGCTCACGACGCGAGTCGAGGAGAGGCTGAGTACATCGCTACGGGAGCTCGTCGCCCTTGCGCGAAAGCTCCTCGACGGTGAACCAGTGGGACCGCTGCGCAGGCCTCGGGAGACCGATCTGGCGGAGGTCCTGGATGCCGTGGGATCGATGAATGAAGAGGTGCAGCAACGTGAGCTCAGGTTGCGGCATCAGGAGGAGCTCCTGCGGATCACCCTCAAGACCCTCGAGCAGGCAGTGGTGGTGCTCGAGCCAGACGGGACTGAGCGTTTTGCCAATCCCAGTGCCCTCAAGTTCCAGGAGGAGTATGGCCAGAGGTTCCTCGAACAACTCCGATCCGTCGTCGAGGACGCCAGTATCGGTGGGTCCGCGACGAAAACGGTGCAGCCGATTCCGGGGAGCGACGTCACGTGGCGGATCGGGGTGGCAGGGGTGCCGTTCCCGGACGGTGCGCGCGGCCTCGTGGCGGTGGTCGATGATGTCACCGATCTGGTTCGCGCCGACCGCTTGCAGCAGCTCAATCAGATGGCGCGAATCGTAGCCCACGAGGTCAAAAATCCATTGACCCCCATCCGCCTCTGGGTACAGGAGCTGGAGGCCGCGATCAAGAGCGACAATCCCGAGCTGCCCGAGCTGCTCGAAGAAGCGTGCCGCGAGATCGCGGAGCAGGTCAAACGGCTGCAGGAAACCGCGAGCTCGTTTTCCAATCTCGTCGCTCTCGAGCGGTGGGACCCAGAACCGGTGGATCTGGCAAAGCTGATCGAAGAGCTGCCGAGGGGCGCCGAGGTGCTGGAACGTCGGGGAATCAGGATCGAGTACGAGGTCGAATCAACACCACCGCCGATCACGGGCGACCGGCAGTGGCTACGTCGCGCCGTCGCCAACCTCCTCCAGAACAGTCTCGACGCTCTCGGAGACGCACCTGGGACCGTGATGCTGCGGCTCGAGGCCGTTGGCGATCTGGTTGTGCTGGAGGTTGAGGACACGGCGGGAGGCGTGCCCGACGAGCGGCTGCCCGATCTTTTTTCGCCACATTTCTCATCGACCACGTCCGGCACCGGCCTCGGTCTGGCACTTGTCCAACAGGTCGTCGTTCGATGTCACGGCAGCGTTTCCGCGACCAACGCTTCCCGCGGCCTCAGAGTCAGGCTCGAATTTCCGACGTCGTCAAGTTTGCGTGCACCGCAATCTGCCGAGTAGCGCGGGTTAAGATAAGAGCTATGAAAACGGCGCTCTCGGCAGCTGTTATGTCGGTTCTTGTTCTCGGGTGTGGCGGTGGTGGTCCGTCTTTCCAAGAGGTAGCTCCTACGCCCCGCCGGTTGGTGGTGTGGCTCGGCGACGAGGGCCTCGACTCGGACACTGCGCAGAGGATGCGTGCTGCGGGGGTCGACGAGGTAGTGGTTCGTCGCGGCAGCATGAATCTCGCCGGGCAGGCCCCGGTGCTTCGATTCAACACGATGCCGCCGGTTGAGGGCGCGATTCCGGTTGGCATCGAGCTCGAGGTTCAGGGAGTTCGTGCGGACCTCGATCGGTCGGCCGCCGAAGCCGTCTGGCGGGCGATCGACGCTGAGCTTGCTGGATCGGTGCCTGCCGAGCTTATCCTCGATCTCCCGCGGCTGGCGGAGGGGCTCGACGAGTTCGTGACCGCATTGACCGAAGCCTCCGGGGTTTCGGTCGTACCGCTGCTCAGCTTCGAGCAGATCCAACACGAGGAGGGCCTGCGAACGGCTGCGGCAGCGCGAATTTGCGTCGTTCCGGCCTTTGGAACGGACGGAGCGGATCTTCGCGGGGTCGCCGAGCTCGATCCACTTCCTCTGTGGAAGAAGCTCGAACCGCTGGCGGGAACCGGGGTACGTGTGCGTCCGGCAATGGTGCTGACGCCTCGGACCGAACCGGCCCTCGAGGGAACCGGGGACGATCTCGACCCGCTCACGGCCGTGGCCACCGTGTCAACTTCATCGATCCTCGATAGGACGTTCACCTTTGAACGGTCAGCGACCTGGAGCGGTCGCAGCTGGAAAAAAGGCGACAGCGTTGCTGTGCGGTGGGTCGATGCTGCACGTCTGAACGCCGCGTTGACGGAGATGCATCGTTTGGTCCTACCCGAGGTCGCCGGATGGGACCTGGTTTCGTTGCCTCCCGAGGATCAATCGCTTGGCCTGGGACGAGACACCCTGCTGCGCTACCTCGAAGGGGAGGGGCCGGCGCCCGAGGCAGAGGTCGATGTCGAACGGGACGGTCAAATCCTGCGGGTGGTGATGGACAATCCAGGACCTTTTGTGACCGCAGTGACCAATCACGGGAACTGGGTTCAGGTTTCGGTGGATGAGAGCTGGGTCCGCGCCCGAGATCGGGGGTCGTTCGACGGTCTGAGGCTCGGCAATGTGCAGGGTGACGATTGGCGAGAAGGAGACTTCGATCGATTCAACGGAGCCCGATTTACCGAAGTCTATCTCGGCCCGGGCGAGCGCATCATGAGCGGCTGGGTGCGGCTGCCCTCGAGCGGCACGAAGGTTACCGTCAGCTGGAACCTCACGCTTTCGGACGGCTCCACGGTCACCGGTGAAATGACCCGCTAGCGCTCGATTCGCTATTGCCATCGGCATCGCTATCGCTATCCAACGCCCGCCGGCTGCCATTGTTGACTGTATGCCGTTACGTGCTCGCAGACTCTGACCGAAACGACTTTGAAAACGCAAAGACGCAAAGTCGCAATGGCGCAGCGTTCTTTTCTAGGTTCGGAAGGCGAAGGGGACCCGCAGGTGTCTCGTCCTGAAATCGGTTTACAAGCCGGGTAGTGCCCCCATCGATGAACGGTGAACGGGGCGACGGTCGCCGAGGAATTCACTTTTTCGGGTGCAACAGTCGCCAGGTCATGGCCCGCACCTCGTCAAACAGGTGCACAGCCGTTTGCGCGCCGTCGGCGTTGACCGCTCGAGCGTGAACGAGAAGGCGGAGGTGGGAGTCGACTTCTTTCGCCGAAGCGTAGGCGATCCGCCAGAAATGCAGCCTGTCTCTTCCGGACCGGCCGTGTCCTTCCGCGATGTTGGCCGGAACCGAGTTTGCCGACCGGATCACCTGGTCGGCAATTGATTTCAAGGGAGCCGGCACTCCCAGAGCGAGCTTGATCGCGATGCCCGCTGCCTCGAGGGCCTTGCCGTGAGCAACGAGGTTAGTGTTCGAGACGGCGTTTGACATGGTCACCTTCGGGGAGTTCATGCCCTCTCTGGAGCCGGTGTGGCAGCGAGTGTCAAGGGTGCTACGCACCGACTTGATCGGCTTGCCCTTGACACTCGCTGACTCACCGGCTATTCCGCTTTCCGAACGACCCGGAGGAGACCATGCCGCCGTCACGAACATGACCGCTGCTGAGGTCGCTGATGCTGCCCCTGAACGCTGTCGCTGCCCCTGAACGCTGTCGCTGCCCGTGATCGCTGTCGCTGCCCCCCGGCACTCCAAAGTGTCAACCCAGAATCAGGACTAGACAGCCGTCACGGCTGCAGATGGCGGCAAATGGGGGAGGCGTTTTGGCTCACCGCAATCAGGCCTGCTTCCGGAGCGCGAACGAGTGGATTCTCCGTCCGTCGACCAGGTATTTCTGTTCGAACCCGGTCTGCGGCAGATCGGCAAAGGCCTCTCGAGGATCGATGGAGGCAAAGCCCGAAACGCCGCCGAGCACCTCCCCGATGACGATGGAATAGTCATCGTGGTCGGACTTGACCAGCAGGAGCCCGTCCGGAACCAGGGCCCGCCGCATTGCAGCCACGTTATCAGGCGTGAAGAACCGGCGCTTGTGGTGCCGTTTCTTAGGCCAGGGATCCGGAAACAACACGAAAAAGGTGTCTACCGATCCCTCGGCAAGAAGACGAAACAAGAGATCCTCGCCAGTCGTGCGGATCAACCGCACGTTTTCGAGACCCCGACGGGCGGCACGGTCGCAGCACAGGCGGTGGTACTTTGCCGAGCGTTCTACGGAGAGGATGTTTCGATCCGGTCGTGTCGCCGCGAGCTCGTTGAGGAATTTGCCCTTCCCGGACCCGATCTCCACGTCGGTTGGTCTGCCGCGGCCGAAGAGTTCGGGCCAGGAAAGTGGGATTCCGACCTGGTCGAGATCGACGTCGATCATCCGTCTTCGAGGCCGAGGTGAACCATTTCGATGTCGAGCTCGTCGGCGAACTGCAGAACCATTTCGTCGCGATAGAACTCGCCAAAGAAAATGCTGCGGATGCCGGCATTGACAATGAGCTTGAAGCAGTTGAAACACGGAGAGGCCGTGACATAGATCTGGGCGCCCTCGAGCCGGATGCCGTGACGGGCCGCCTGGACGAGAGCGTTGGCCTCGGCATGGACGGTACGGATACAGTGGCTGTTGTCCATCAGACAGCCGACCTCGGTACAGTGGGATCCGCCGCGAATCGATCCGTTGTAGCCGGTGGAAAGCACCGTCTTGTCACGGACAATGATGGCTCCGACGTGCTTGCGGGGACAGGTCGAGCGCGTCGCAGCCTGCACCGCTAGATTCATGAAGTACCGCTCCCAGGAAACTCTGTTCATGGCGCGGGGAGTATAGCCCACCCGCCCGTGCCCGTCTCCGTTTCCGTCTCCGTGCCCGACGACCTGTCGCTATCGCACGCCCACCGCAATTTTCGGCGGTTCGCCGTTACGTGCTCCCAAAGTCTGACCGAGACGCCACTTTGAAAACGCAGAGACGCAAAAAGGTCGCATAGAGAAAGTCCATATGTGTCTTCGCGCTCTTCGCGTCTTCGCGGTCACAAAGCTATTGCAGCTGCATATAGCCGTGAATCGACTCAGGCGATCGACCCGGTCAGATACGGTTCAGCGAAATAGACGAAGGCCCGCAAGCGGACGCCATCTGACCACGCCTCCCGGTCCTCGCGACGACTTTTCCCGGCGCAGCCGAAGGCGAAGCCGGAAGCCCTGCACTCCAGCGGACGCCTACGGTCGCTTTCCCCCCCAAAACCAGGCTGAAAGCTCTGGTTGGAGCGCGCGTCAGTCCTCTGCGGGTGGTGCCGCGGCCGGCGCCTCCGCGGGGACGAGCGCGCCCTCGGTGACCCAGTGCTCGTAGAGACGACGGATCCGGTAGCTGTCGATCTCGATACCAGCCTCGCACGCAGACGGTGGCACCCCGCGCGAGGCCTGAGCCCACACGGCCTTGGCAAGCTTGGGGTCCCCGTCCTCTTTGACGTCGGAGGGTTTCCTGCCGGTCGATTTGTAACGGGCGTCGTCTGGAATCAGGGCCAACGCCCGATTGAACTCGTCGTAGCGGCGCATACCTTCCAGCATCAGTGACATCATCGCCATCGAGCTTTCGGGCGGCGAGACCTCCCGGCCCAAGTGTTCTTCGTTGACGAAGACAAAACGTCCCTGGACGGGACGCTCGAGGAGCTGGTAGACGGCGGTATCGTTCTTGAGCCGGCCGACGGTTGCCGAGATCAAATCGCCATTGGCGAGGCGGACCTCCGCTTTCTCGCCGCCGGCTGCATCGAAGATTTTGACCGCTCCCGTGACTCTGGTGTCGGAGAGGTTTTGGAGGACGTTAGGAAGACCGAAAAGGGCCAGGTCACCCGAAAGGGTCACCGACTCATTGGCGGCGGTCGGCGTCTTCTTCCGCGCCGCCGACCGCCCCATCATCGTCAGGGCCTTGTCCGCCGCCTTGCCGAACGGTTGATCCGGAAAGCGCTGCACGATGTCACCGAGAACAGTGTGCACCTCCGGGGCGTTGGTGCCCGAAACGGAGGAGATCAGATACTCGAGAATCTGCGCCTTGCGGGGGTTCTTGACCGACACTCCGAGAAACTTTCTCGGCAGCTCGTTCTGTATCGCCTCGAGCAGACGATTCAACTGGTCCGGGGTATCCGCGAGATCATAGTCGCCGAGCGTGACGAGACGAGCGTATGTATCACCGAGTTCCGGCTTGTCTTTGAGGCCGTGAGTGATAATGATGGATCGAGCCTCACTGCTTTCGCTTTGCGACAACAGTTTGATCGCGTTACTCAGGAGCCAACGGATCTCCTTGAGATCGAACGGGATGAGGGAGTCTCCTACAAGCACGTTTTCGAGCTCGCTGATGCGTGCAGCCAGGGTGGTGTAGGCGCGTGGATGCTCGAGCTGGACCAGGGAGGCGATGGCCTCGCGAACCACGGGCATCGAACCGGTGAGGTCCGAAACCCGGATCAGGAGATCGATTTCCCGCTCGATGTCCTCGTCGTGGGCCCGCGGGATCGCACGCATCAAATAGACGAGGTTGCGTTCGACATGCCACGGTTGCCGCCCGTCGCCTTTGACTGATTCCTCGAGGGCTTCGACCGCCGCTCCACGGGCCTCTTCACCGTGGGCGCGAAGAAGCTTCAACAGCTGCAACCGTTTCTCCCGATCTTCTTCGACCTTGAGCTCCTCGAGCAACTCTTCCACCCGAAGAGGGGGGAAGAACCGCATCAACCGGCGCAGGAGGAGGCGGTTGTCCGGATCGTCCGCAAACTTGTTGACCTGCGCCATGTTGAGCTCTGCGTAGCTCTCCTCGATCACGGAGGCCGCCATCAAGGCCTCGACCTCCTTTTGGGCGATCATGCGTTCGGCAAGATCGAGCATGGTGACAGCGCGACCGAGAGAGCCGGTGTTGAACTCCCTGATCGCGACTCTGACCATCTCTTTGAACCGCTGGAGGAGCTCCTCCGGGTCCTTCGAAAGGTTGACCACCTTGCGCATGGCACGGGTTGCCCCGGCCGGGGGATCTTTATCACCGACCTCCGTGTGGGATGGAGGTGCCCAATCGGGCAGGCCTTGGCCGAGATGCTTGAACAGATCCGCGCCGAGGTTTTCGATGCCGATGTCCTGCAGATAGCCGAGCTGTGCCTCGAGCTCCTTCGAGCTTCCGGCCTGGGAGGCGAACTGCTCGACGACGTGCCCGAGCACCGCCTTTTGGTTCACGTTGGGTATACCGCCAGTGGCGGCCGCCGCCCCGGGAACTGCGAGGCGCTGTAACTGATCGAGCATGAGGTTGAGGCGGTGCAAGGCGAGCGCATCCGCCGCCGCAGGCGCTGCACCGCCGGCGCCACCCGCCGCGGCGTAACCACCACCTCCCGGGCCGGCAGGAGCACCCCAGCCGGACCCTGGCGCACCGCCCTGGCCGCCGGGTGCTCCACGAGGGCCCTGCTTGTGCAAGACCTCGGTCCTGCCACCGCTGATACCGGTACTTTTTTCAAGGTGGCCGAAGTTCTCTTGAAGGCCTCTTTTTTGGTCCGGCGGGCACAGCTCGAGGAGGGATGGCTGCAGCTTGGCGAGAAACGCCGCAACCTCCTCGCGCGGAATGAGCTCGAGGACGCCCAGTTGGTGGAGCTTGGTCGCTGCATGATAGAGGAGCTCGGATGCGGTCATCGAGCTGGCGCCGCGAATCTGGTCACCGAGCCACGATTGGATCTCTTGAGAGACAATCTGGATTGGGATCTGGAAGAGCTCGGACGCGTTGTCGGCAAAAATCATCGGTGCGATCTCGTCCGACAGGTATCGCTTGAGGAGGGCTCGCTCCTCTTCGTAACCGGCGGCCCCGGATCCGTCGTTCAAATTGAATCCCCCTCGACTCTTATTGCTCTTCGCGTCGTGAACCCCGATCGGCCTGTGCATCGCTGCCTGAAGGGTTGCCGGGTTCAGGACGAACACCAACCGTTGACGCGAGGCGTCGATGTCTCAACACCGCTAAGGTAATAGTACCGCAGTTCGCGCAGCTGCTCCTCGTTAACGGGGGTGAGCGGCCCGGCTCTGCCTTCCAGGCTGCGCCGTGACAAGACCTGAATTCGGTTGGTGGGGTGAAAGGTCCTTCAAAGGGTCTCGAGCAACTCGCGGGCCGTGTTCCGGACGTAGGCGAGGTTGAAGTTGAGCTGGTTGAAGTTGATCACGTGCTCGCAGGCTTGTCGCGCACCTTCGGTATCTCCCATAGCCGCGTACGTGCGGGCCTTGAGCAGCCAGATCTGTGGGTCCTGTTGGTTTGCCTGTTCAAAATGACCGAGGGCGGTGTCCAGATCACCTTCGGCAAGGGCGATCATGCCGTCCAGCTCATGGGTTCTCTGAACCTCGAATCGAATATTGTGGGTCGCCACCTCGTCGCGGTATGCGTCCGCCAGCTCGTTTGCGGCATCAAGATCGGCCTGCCAAAGTGCGACCCGTGCAAGGTCGTACTTCTGGTTACGTTCGGTCGCCTGTTTGATCTCCTCGATGGCGTCCGAACCCTGCATCATTTCGATCTGGGCGCGGTATGTCTCGGCGGCCTCGTCGGCTCGGCCAGAGCGCAGAAAGATGTCACCCATCAGGTTGAGATCTCCCGCCATAGCGCTGCGATCGTCGGTTTGGGCCGCGATGTCGTAGATTTTTTGGGCTTCATCGAAGGCGCTCTCGAAATCCCTCTGGTGGAGGTAACTGGCCGCCGTCCAGACATGGGCCTGTCGGCGCTCCCCGTCGTTGCGAGCGTGCTCTTCGACCTTGGAGAAGGTCGAGCGCGCTTCCTCGAACTGGCCCATGAACATCTGGTTGGTGCCGATTCCGATGTACGACGCGACGAACTTGGGTTCGATGGCGAGCGCCTTTTCGTAGCTGGCGATGGATTCTTCGTAGCGGCCCATCTTCATCAACAGCTCTCCGTACGAGTCGTAGGGGTTGGGCTGATCCGGGATGAGCTCGGTGTAGCGCTGGAAGGCCTTCTCGGCAGCGTCATAGTCGCCGACATTCCGCAGGGCATATCCGAGCGAGTTGTAAGGCGGGGCGAATCTTGGGTTAATGTCGATCGCCGCGCGGTACGAGGAGATCGCACCCTCATATTTCTGTTGGTTGAAGAACAGGAAGTCGCCGAGTGCATTGTGCGCCCGTTCGTCTTCGGGGAAGAGTGCCACGAGGGCCTCGAGCTTGGTCAACTGGACCCCGGGCTCGCCGGCAATGTTGGCTTCCAGGGCGGCGATAAGAAACCGTTCGCCCTCGCTCGCGTTGGCGCTCGTGTCGACAGCACGGCGAAAAGCGTCAAAGAACTCCTGGTTGGTCGGAGCGGTATTGGCAACGCCCAAATGGGCAAGCGCGAAATCAGGGTCGGCTTCGATTGCCTTCAGGAAGTAGTCGTGGGCATCGGTGACGCGGAGGTTTTCGGCCAGCCACCGCCCCTTCAAGTATGCGTCGCGCGCCTCCTCACAGGAGGTGGTGATCGGGATTTTTGTCTTGTCTACCGAACGGTCGATGGGTGGTGCAGCGTCGCAGGCGACCAAAACACAGACTGCGAATCCCATCAACACTGTTTGTAAGGCGCTCACTTTTCTCACTTTCCTCTCCTTCCACGAGCAGGCGTCCGGCTCCCCTGGACAGGATACCGGCTTCGCGGGTCCCGATGGCGACCGGGTGATTCGATTCAGGTGCGGGGAGCTGGAAGACAACTGCTGACCACAAGTGGGTTTCCATCTCAACGATACGCAAAGGAGCCCCAACGGTTGCAGGATCGTTGTAACTTTTTTCCGGGAGGATCCGTCTTTCTGTACGGATGAGGCGACAGGACTTTGACGCCGTTGTGGCGACCCACGGACGAAAGGTCTACACGCTGGCGGTGTATCTGCTCGCCAACCGGGAGGAGGCTGAGGACGTGACCCAGGAGGTGTTGATTCGATTGTGGCGGAGTGGGCACGAGGTGGTGCCCGAAAAATTCGGCCCATGGCTCGTTCGGGTCACCAGGAATGCCTGCATCGACGTTATGCGCCGCAGCAAAGGTGGGTCACAGGTCGCCATCGACGACGAGCCTGGTATCGAGCTTCACGAACCTGCTCCTGGGCCGGAGAGGCTGGCCCATGCGTCACAGCTCGGTGGCACGATTCTCCAGGCTCTCGACGCCCTGGCTGAACCCAGCCGCAGCGTCGTCATCCTGCGTGAAATCCAGGGGCTGTCCTACCGGGAGATCGGCGAAGCGTTGGAGATGCCCATGAGCAGCGTGCGGGTCACCCTCCACCGTGGGCGGCGCCGGCTGCGCGAAGTGCTCAAGGAGGTACACGATCATGTCGCAGCGTGCTGACCGAGGGCGGTGCGCCGAGATTCTGGAGCTGCTCGACGCCTGGGCCGACGGTGACCTCGATGAAGTGGAAGCGGCGGCGGTCAGAGCGCACGTCGATGAGTGCCGATCGTGCCACGAGGAATTGAAGCTTGCTGAGACCGTGGTGGCGGAGCTACGCGCGCTGCCCGAGTTCGATGTTCCCGATGGGGTATTGCGGACGGTCCGCAACACGATCGGCCCGACCGCGGCAAACAGATTTCGCATGTTCTTCAAGGGCTCAACATTCCGGCCGGTGCCGGTGCTCGCAGCCGTCGCCACGGTGGTCTTGATGGTCCTCGTTCTCTCACCATGGCGTCGACCCTCCGTACCGCAGTACACCGATCAGGAAATCGAAAGGGCGGCCGCAGAGACCAGGTTGGCGTTGGCGTATGTCGGGAGCATCGCTCAACGGGCGGAGCTTCGGGTCAAGGAAAGGGTACTCGATGAAGGAACTACGGCCAGGACTGTGCGCGGCGTCCGGCGTTCGTTGCAGCTCATAGGCGAAGCGGGGGCCGCAGCGGCGGATTTGCCTGCGACGCCACGACCTCAAGTGAAAGGGAGTTGAGAATGAGAAAGATCTCGGTGCTGGTCGGTGTGTGGTTGGTGGCGATGGCTGGAACTGCGGCGGCGCAGGCGGGGGCCGCTCACCCCGGCTACTATCCAATCGAGGAGATGGGCATCTTTGCCCAGGGCGACCTCGAGGTCGATGTTGATCTCAGCGGCGCGATGTTGAAAGTGGCTGCGGGAGCAATGGAAAAAGAGGATGAGAGCCTTTCCGAGCTGGTCGCAAACCTCGAGCGGGTGCGGGTTCAGGTTGGAACCCCGAGCGGAGCCGACGCCTCGAAGGTAGCTCGGACCATGGCTGACGCGCAGGCCAAGCTCGGAGGCGCCGGCTGGAAGAAGATCCTCAGCGTGGAGGAGGCCGATGAGCAGGTCTATCTCTACGCCCTCGAGAGCGGTGACCGCATCACCGGCCTCACCGCCTTTGTCAACGACACAGGTGAAGAGGTGGTTGTTGTCAACATCGTCGGTGACATCGATCCGGAGACCCTAGGCCGGCTGCTGGCGAACATGAAGGACTTCGACCTCGACGAGTTGATGGCGGCCGCCGAAGAGTAGAAACTGAAGAAGACAGCGAGTAAAGAAAACCGCGGGAGTCCCCAGGGGGCCTCCGCGGTTTGTCTTGCGTCAGTTATCGATCAGCAATTCGCGGCCATCCATGGTCACGACGAAGTAGTCGCCGCCCACGATCTCGAGGGCCGCCGGGTCGCCGCCGTGGCCCTCGGGTTCGTCGGTCATGTCAATCGACGTCAGCAGAATGCGATTGTCGAACCGCGCCTGGATGACACGGTGGATGCCGTCTCCCTGGCCGGTGACCATCCGCTCGATATCGAACGCCTCGAGGATCGCCGTCACCTCGGCACCGTGATCTTCCTCCGGCCACCTCGCCACCCCGTGGAAACAGAGCGGACCCTTGCCATCGAGCACCGACCAGGACTTCCACTGGCTGAGGTCATAGATCTCGATCAACTGCGCGACGCGCGGATTGGATGTCGTGCGCTCAGAATCGTCAAGGCTGTTGAGATAGGCGGCTTCCTGATTGATGACGTTGACCATCTCGCCGGCCGAGGAGGTCGGAAGACAGAGGCCCTCGGCAACCATGGTTGCCTTGCGCTCGTCAAAGCTCTTGACCTCGTCGACGGCGCGACGGTTGATCGAGGCCACGTCCCTATCCTCGATCTCCCGGTTGACTCCGCCGTGGACGAAGAGAATGTCGTTGATTTCCACCGCGACCGGCAGGGAACGGAGCCAGGCTCCGTAAACGCCTTCAGGACCCATCGACTCGACGTACTCGACCCATCCCGGAGGGTGGGCCGCGTACCACTCTGCCTCCACTTCGCTGTCGGCCTCGAAGGTTTCACCGACGGCCTCGGCCCTCTGTGTGCGCCAGGTCGACCATGCCTCCCAGACCTGACGTCGCCGGCTCTCGGAGTCGGGACCGGCGAAGCTCTGGTAAGCCAGGGGATTGACGTCGCGAAGTTCACCCAGGATGTTGAGCGCTTCGTGGTTGCCCATCAGGACGATCACCTCGCCGCCTGCCGAGGCCGCCTCGCCCTGCAGCCTCATGAAGAGGTCGAGGGCGTCGCGGACATGCTCACCGTCATCGACTAGGTCGCCCGCTTGGATGAGGATGGTGTCGCCCCCGGTCCAACGCTGCTCAGAATCGATCAGATCGAGGTGCTCGAGGAATGTGGCAACGGTGTTGGCAGCGCCCTGAACTTCGCCGAGAACGAAGATCTTACGTTCCAACGGCTCTTGCCCGTGGAGGTTGATTGGCTGCGCCGAGATCGCGAACGCGACTATCGAAACAAACAAGAACAAACGTCTTCGAATATTCATGTGGTCGCCTCCTCTTCGACGTGTGTTTTGATGAAACCTCGCCTTGCTTTCGTAGTAAACACATACGGTCCGTGTTGGAATTCGTTGCAGGGCGAGGCGTGTCCCCCGAGGCGTGTAGAGTGGTGCCGGGGGATTCTCGGGCAGTTTGCCGATCAAGCCGGAAAGGTTCCGGAATGGACCTCGAGATCGAGACAAGTGTTTTGCGTCGGGAGTCATTGATCGAGGCCCTGCACGTTCAACCCGCATATCTCGCCAGCTTCCTGCTGCGGGCGCCGACGCACCGCGCTCAGCGGTGTTTTCTCGCCTCGGGGTGCTCCACGTACTGTTGAGTACGAGTCCGCGCCCCTCAGGTCGCAAACCCCACTGGGCACGGCACCTCGTTGCCCTCGCGACGAAACCCGGTGAGATATGCGGGTTAACCCGCATATCTTTTTCGATCCGTACACCGTATCGCCGGTAAAATGGTTGGAGGATTGTGGGTTTCGGAGGTTCTTCGTGTCGGCAAATCGGCTCATCATTGTTACACTGGTGGCCGCCCTGGCGGTGACTGGCGGACCGGCGATTGCCGATCCAGACGAAACAGACTCTCCTCAGCACCTGGGCCGGAGCCCATCCCTCGACGCACTCAAGAGTGGATATTCCGCCAGTGAAAAAGGCGAGAACGAGGAGGCGTACACCCACTACCGACGCGCCCTCGAACTCGCGTCGACCAGCGAGCTGCGCTTTCAGGCGTACGTCGGCCTCGGTTCGGCGGCGGCGGTGCTGGGACGACTTGACGAGGCTCGGGATAACTTCGAGCAGGCGCTGACGTTGCGCCCAGATAACGCCGAAACTCTCTTCTCACTCGGGCTCGTGGCCAAAAAGCAGAAACGGTTTCAGGAGGCCGCCTCCCTCTTCGCCAACGCCGCCGTACGAAACCCATCGCTCGCTGAGGCGATGGTGGAACTGGGTGTGGTCTATGAGACTCTCGGTCGACACAAGGAAGCCGCCGACGCATGTTGGAGGGCTGTGACGGTGAGTCCAGAGGACGAGAGCGCACTCCTCTGCCTCGGGGTGGCGCGCTATCACCTCGGTCTTTACAAAGGTGCTACGCAAGCGTTCGAGGCGGTTATCGAACGGAATCCAGACAGCGCGCGTGCCCGATACGGACTCGGGCTCGCCAAGATTTACCTCGAGGACTACGATGGTGCGATTGCTGAATATCTAGCCCTCGAACCGCTCGATCCGGGTCTCGCGAAAGACCTCTATCTGAGGATACCGGTGCAGAATTAACCGAAAACCACAGAGACACAGAGGGCACAGAGCAGCCTACCGGCCGACGTCGCAACCACGAAGACACAAAGACACGAAGGCCACCCGTCCACCCACCCACACAAGGAGGCGGATACTGAGCCTGGAACGTGCTTTCCCTTATTGACGGCAGAACGACAGGTGATCTGTTGATCGCCTGTCGCCGGTGAGAAGACTCTCCGCTCCGGATGCACCAAACATCCGTC
>Ga0307423_1001460_pt1 | contig 14250 bp, 10 predicted proteins | sample SalMarWE160310MG_FD_202154 | JGI IMG/M metagenome (GOLD analysis project Ga0307423, IMG submission 202154) | Salt marsh sediment microbial communities from the Plum Island Ecosystem LTER, Massachusetts, United States - WE1603-10 | ecosystem: Environmental > Aquatic > Marine > Intertidal zone >...
TGTATACGGTATCGTATTTATAACAGGGTTTATTCATTTGATATAGATAATAGTGTAAAGTGCCTAAAGTGAACTAAAGTGACTAAAGTTATGGTATTTTATTAATTTTAATTATTATTGATCGCGTTGAAAGCGCATTCCTTAACTTTAGCTCACTTTAGGCACTTTGCACTTCAAACTTTTGCACTTCAGCTTATTCGGGATAGTTGCCCTGATAAAAATTCATAACTCTATTTATGAATTAAAGCGTTAAGATATCGCACCTTGAGATCACAATCAGGAGAACAAATGTCAGATCCTTTTTATATTACGACGCCCATATACTATGTGAACGCCAGGCCTCATCTCGGACATGCCTATACCACCACTGTGGCGGATGTCGCCTCCCGGTTTCATGCCATGTGTCAAGAGAAGACATTTTTTCTGACCGGCACAGACGAACATGGCGATAAGGTTGTTCAGGCAGCTAAAAAAGAGAACTTGAGCCCCAGGACCTACGTTGATAAAATCAGCGGACTTTTCAGAGCCCTCTGGCCCGAAATGAATATCAAGTACAGCCATTTTATTCGTACGACCGATGCTTACCACATGAATCTGGTGAAGCAGATCATGCAAAAAATTTATGATTCGGGTGATATTTATTTCAGCGAATATGAAGGGCTTTACTGTTTTGGTTGTGAGCGTTTCTACACAGAGCGTGAGTTGGTCGACGGCAAGTGCCCCGACCATGAAATACCACCCGAGCCAATTAAAGAATCCAACTATTTTTTCAAGATGAGTCGCTACCAGGGCTGGCTGATCGATCATATTCACAGCCATCCTGATTTTATCACACCCAAGCGGTATAAAAATGAAGTGCTGTCCTTTCTCAAAGAACCCCTTGAAGACCTCTGCATATCCAGACCCAAAACACGCCTTAAATGGGGAATCACCTTGCCGTTTGATAAAGACTATGTGACCTATGTTTGGTTCGATGCGCTGTTGAATTACGTCTCGGCACTGGGGTATCCGGATGGCGATCGGTTTAAAACATTTTGGCCGTATGCCCAGCACATTATCGCCAAGGACATCTTGAAACCCCATGGTATTTATTGGCCGATTATACTCAAGGCGGCCGGTATTCCCGTATATCAAAAACTGCATGTTCATGGATACTGGAATGTCGATCAAAGCAAAATGTCTAAAACCATTGGAAATGTCGTAGAGCCGCTTCACCTGAAAAATATTTACGGTCTTGATGCATTTCGGTTTTTTTTGATGCGGGATATGACCTTCGGACTCGATTCCAATTTCAGTGAAGAAGCACTGATACAGCGCATCAATTCCGACCTGGCCAATGATCTTGGGAATTTATTCAGCAGGGTTTTGGCGATGGTTCACAAATATTTTTCCGGTGTGGTTCCCGATGTCGATGCCGAAATGGAGCAAGAATTGGAACTCGGCCTGAAATCGGAAGCCTTGAAAGTCATCGGCAAATTTGAAAAGCATATGGCAAAATTCGCGTTTAACAAGGCCATCATGGTGGTATGGGAATTTATAAACCACATGAATAAATATATCGACATTACGACCCCCTGGGTGCTGGCTAAGAAAAAATCCAGTCGAAAACAGCTCGAAGTGGTCATCTACAACCTCATGGAATCCCTTCGGATCATATCCGGTTTGATCTATCCCGTCATGCCGGACACAGCGGAAACCATGCAGAAACATCTTGGCATCGAACCAATGGAACAGGCGTTTCATACGATTACCCTTAAAACCTGGAAAACCTTGAAGCCGGGCACCAGGATCCCAAAATCGATTACACTCTTTCCGAGAATCGATGATCAAGAGGATCGTATGTCACTTGCCGAGCAAAAAGTTCCACCGGCGGATGCGCTTGTGGTTAAACCCGAAATAACCCTTGATGTTTTGAACAAGGTCGATCTCAGGGTGGCCACGGTCCTTCATGCCGAAGCGGTTCCCCGGGCCAAGAAATTATTAAAGCTTGATATTGACATGGGGGAAAAACGGACCATTGTGGCCGGGATATCGGAGTCTTATTCTCCGGAGGATTTGGAGGGTCGGCAGGTTATCGTTGTGGCAAACCTAAAGCCGGTCAAGTTGATGGGGATACTCTCCAACGGCATGCTGTTGGCCGCCGTTGAAAAAAGCGGATCCGCCGTTGCGACACTTGATAAAAAAGTGACACCGGGGACTCCGCTGCGTTAGCACGAATATTGCATAAAAATTTTGAAGAAGTTTTTATTGGTAATCAATAAATTCTGAGTCTGTAAGATTAATCTATGATATGGAAACTGAAGAAGGATACCACGACTTTCGGGAGTTTGAACTGGCGTGAATATCAGACCGACCTGAAAAGGGCCTCAGCCAAAAAAAGGATTACCATCGGTGCCCTCAAATATGCTGTCTGGGCGTGTTTTTTATGTGTTGTGGCCTATGGCATAATTGCCGGACTCGGCAGACAATCATTTTCGCATTTAGCCACAAACATACCTTCACCATTTCATTTTGTCCCTTCAATGGACAAAATGAAAGTTCAAGCGCTCTTAAATGATGTATCCTTTATAAATCTTGAAGAAAAAAGTTTCGGTTTTGCTTCCAACGGTCATCAATACAGGGTTGACACAAGTCTTGATATCGAACTTCAGCACTATCTTTTATCAAAGTTGAACACCTCAACCGCCCGATATATCGGAATTGTGGCCATGGATCCGGCGACGGGCAGAATTTTATCCATGGTCAGTTTTGATAAAACCAATGCATCGAATAATCCGTGCCTGGAGAGCATATTTCCTGCAGCGAGCGTATTTAAGATCGTAACGGCATCTGCCGCCATTGAAAAATATGGTTTTGGTCCGAACCATGTATTCACGTTCAACGGTATGAAACACACGTTATACAGATCCCAGCTCAAGGATCGGAAAACCCGGTACACCAATAGAATCAAATTTAAAGATGCGTTTGCCCAATCGGTCAATCCGGTGTTTGGAAAAATAGGGGCCCTTTATTTGGACAAAGCAACCATTTTAAAATATGCAAAAGCCTTTGGTTTCGACAGAAAGATCAATTTCGAGCTTCGACTTGATCCCAGTTGTGTCGCCGTAACCGATAAGCCGTATCGATGCGCAGAGATTGCCAGCGGGTTTAACAATAATACAAAAATATCTCCCATTCACGGCGCAATGATGGTTTCTGCAATTATCAATCAGGGGGAGCTGCCGGAGCCCACCATCGTTGACCGGATCGTTAACGAAAATGGACGCGTCATTTATCAGAACCGGACGGTTCCAATCGGTCGGGCGATCACTGCGGATGCATCCGCAATACTGAATCGTCTGATGACCACCACCATAAAAAGCGGCACGTTAAGAAAAACGTTTCGTCGATACAAAAGAGACAAGGTACTTTCAAAGCTCAATATCGGCGGCAAAACCGGTTCCATAGACAATAAAACCCACGATGTAAGATTTGACTGGTTTGTAGGATTTGCCGAAGAGAAGGGGGGGGAGCGGAAAATCGCCCTGTCCGTTATCGTGGCCCACGAAAAATACATCGGACTTCGCGCCGGTTATTATGCGCGTATTGCCATGAAATCGTATTTTGATCACGATCTTGCGCAAAACAGTACCCATCCCGTAAAAAGGCTGGTCGCTTCTAAAACGAAACTACGGACCAGCGGTGATAACATGTAGTCGTTAAGGAGATTTGTCATGCCGGGTTTTGAAATATTTGGCGAAGAAGAACGAAAAGAAGTTCAGGATGTTCTCGATACGGGCGTACTGTTCCGCTATGGTTTTGAGGCTGCCCGAAAGGGACACTGGAAAGCAAGGACATTTGAAACCGAACTGGCAAAACGGATGGGCGTCGAATATTGTCACCTGTGTTCCAACGGCACTGCAGCCCTTTGTATTGCTTTGGCGGCATCGGGCATCGGCGCCGGAGACGAAATCATTGTTCCGCCGTTTACGTTTGTCGCGACCATTGAAGCGGTTTTAGCTGCCGGTGCGATTCCTGTGTTTTCCGACATTGACGACACGCTCTGCATAGACCCCCAATCCCTTGAATCCGTGATTACCCCCCGTACAAAAGCGGTTTTGCCGGTTCATATGTGCGGTGCAATGGCGCACATCGAAGAAATAAAAAAATTTTGCGATCAAAGAGGGCTGGTGATGATCGAAGACGCTTGCCAGTCCGTGGGTGGTACCTTTAACGGGAAATCACTGGGCACATTCGGACAAATGGGATGTCTTTCATTCGATGCCGTTAAAACGATTACATGCGGTGAAGGCGGTGCCGTTGTTACCGATGACAGGAACCTCTATACCCTTGCCGATGCCTATGCAGACCACGGCCACGACCATATGGGAAATGATCGGGGTCTTGAAGATCATTTTATACTTGGGAACAACTTTCGCATCAGTGAATTGAACGCGGCCGTCGGTTTGGCCCAGTTGAAAAAACTTGATTTTATTTTGGAAAAACAAAGAGCGCACAAAAAAGCCATTAAGGATGCTTTGGCACAATTTCCTGAAATCGGTTTTAGAAAGATCCCCGATCCTCAGGGAGACTCTGCAACATTCCTCTCATTTTTTCTGCCGGATGAATCTCTCGCTCGCGCCGCATCAACATCCCTTGCCGATGCGGGTGTTGATGCTTGTTTTTACTGGTATGACAATAACTGGCATTATATTCGACAATGGGATCATTTTAAAGCTCTCAAGTCTCCGGCAAGGCTACCGATAACTTTAATTAAAGGTCTCCCGAACTATGAAAAAATTCAGCTTCCCAAGGCGGACGGCATTATGAAAAGGACCGTTTCCATGCTGATAAAACTCTCCTGGACGGCAGATGAGCTCTCACAGCGGATCGAAAAAATAACGAAAGTATTTCAAAAAATTAGAAAATAGGAAAAAGAAAAGAGAAAACCGAGGTTTTTTAACATGTTTCGAAATTTCAAAATGGTTTCCTATGTTGTTTTCGGACGGGGCTGTTTCAATCAACTGAATGATATTCTCTCCCAAAAACGACAATCAGACGATGATTTTTCGGTTTTTCTGGTGGATGATGTTTTTCAAGACAGCCGCTTAAAAAACAGAGTGCCCATAAGAAACCGGGATAAACTCATATGGGTCAACGTCGATGACGAACCCAAGACGACGTATGTGGATGCGTTGGCAAGGCAGATCAAGGACTTGTCCGCTGAATTGCCTGCCGCTGTTGTCGGAATCGGCGGCGGCAGCACCATGGATATTGCCAAGGCCGTATCTTTGATGCTCACAAATCCGGGGTCTTCCGCTGATTACCAAGGGTGGGATCTGATCAAGAATCCTGCCGTGTATCATGTGGGCATTCCGACACTGTCCGGAACCGGCGCCGAAGTATCCCGCACCACCGTACTCTCAGGCCCTGAAAAAAAGCTCGGGATCAATTCCGACTTCACGGTGTTCGATCAAATCGTACTCGATCCCGAATTGATCGCTGACGCGCCGGCGGATCAACGCTTCTATACCGGGATGGACTGCTATATACACTGTGTTGAATCTTTAAACGGTACCTATCTTAACGCATTCAGCAAGGCGTACGGTGAAGAAGCAATGGATCTTTGCAGAACGGTTTTTTTAGAGGATTGCCCGGATGGCGACGATAAACTCATGATGGCCTCTTATTGCGGCGGTATGAGCATTGCTTACTCTCAAGTGGGAATATGTCATGCTCTTTCATATGGTCTTGGTTTTGTATTGGGAATTCATCACGGCATCGGTAATTGCATTGTTTTCGACTATCTTGAAGACTACTATCCAAAAGCGGTTTATGAGTTTCGCGAGATGATGAAAAAACATCATATTCGTCTTCCTCGAAACGTGACGGATCACGTCGATGAGAACGGGCTGGAGAAAATGGTCGATGTTGCCCTGGTGCTCGAACCCCTCTGGGAAAACGCCCTGGGCGCCGGTTGGAAACGCATCATGACAAGGGAAAAAATCAGAAGTTTGTATCGTAAAATGTAACGTCTGCTATTTGGGAGTCTTCATGAAAATGATAACAAAAATATATTCTTTAATCCAAACATTGGTAAAGCGTGTGACGGATTATCTTCTCGCCGACGTCTATTTCGGAAAGCACATGGACGCTGTGCCGGACCGCTCCATCGTGTTTTTTCCGTTGTACGAGAACACCTTTAGCTGCGGAATAACGGGGATTGTTTCGTTTAAAAACAAAAAACCGGCGGATGATTTTGCCGGCCTTACCGTTCTAAACGACATGATCGGCAAACTTCAAGGTTGCCTGTTCGGAAACTGCAAACAGGATGAATTACCTTTTAAGGATCATTATCTCGGCGGCGGGGAGCACGTCGATTCTCTGTTACGGGCAGTGCGAGGATTGAAACAAAATGATGTTTTTTTCGCATTTTTTATGGATCCGAACAGCCAGAATGAACTCATGGATTTTACCCGCCGGCTTTCCTTGATCGTCGATTCGGAATCGACATGCCTGACCGAACATATGGGACGTCTCGACGCCGAGGATGTCGATATTCTGACCCGTCGTATTGACATCTTAAAAGATATATCCTGGTGCCTTTCTTCGGAAATTATCGGCAACATCGAAAAGATTGAAAATCTGTTGGGATCCGGCGACGGAACCAAAGGCATGGCTGTTGTCAATATTTTTAAGCAGATCAATTCGGTATTGAACAGTATCGACCGTCTCGAGGTTCGAGGCCGGGATTCTGCGGGGATCTCCATGATGTTTATTCTCGACGGCAAGGCGTATGACAGATTCGAGCAAATCCTGGAAGAAATGAATCTTATGGATCGACTCAAAGAGCGGTCAACCCAGGATGTTCTGGTGAACTCGGGAATAAACGTCAATCAGACAATAGACGAAAGGGGCCGAAGACGTGTCGCCCTTGCCGTTACATACAAAGTTGCCGCCGAGGTGGGGCGACTCGGTGATAATATTCAATACATGCGCAAACAGATTAGAAACGACCGGATTCTTCAGACACTGGCGACATTTGAGCATCAATACCATACCATTTCCGGTCATACGCGGTGGGCCTCGATTGGCGCCATCAGTGAACCCAATTGTCACCCGGTCGATAATAAAATTTCAGGAAACAGCGGTCAACAGCGCGGCATTATTCATGTCTGTCTGAACGGGGATATCGACAATTATCTTGAATTAAAAAAAGAATACGAAAGAAACGGAAGCTTTATCCATGAGAGTATTACCACCGATACCAAGATCATACCGCTTCAAGTGGGTAAGTATATTCACCAGGGATTTGATGTGGAAGAGGCGTTCCGACTGGCAGTGAACGATTTCGAAGGCTCCCATGCCATATCCATGCATACCGATCTGGCGCCCGGCAAGTTTTTTCTGGCACAACGAGGGAGTGGACAGGCTATTTTTGTGGGGATTTCCGATGACCACTTTGTCCCTTCTTCAGAGGTTTATGGTTTGGTGGAAGAAACGCCCTGTTTTGTCAAGATGGACGGGGAAAAAGAGATCCAGGGAAAAAACGGATTCACCCAGGGGCAAATTTTTATCCTGGATCAGGAATCTGGCGGAGGAATAGACGGCATTAAAGCGATGTGTTATGACCGGACACCGGTTGATCTGAAAGACAACGACATCAAGCATACCGAAATCACTTCAAGGGATATCGATCGCCAGGATTTCCCGCATTATTTTTTAAAAGAGATCTCGGAAGCACCGATTTCCGTTGAAAAAACCCTTCAGAATCGTTGGAAAATCAAAGACGGCGGCACGAATCGATACGAGATCGCACTGGATGAAACCACATTTCCGGAAAAGCTGCAAAAGGCGCTCTTGACAACAAAGATCCGGCGCATCTTTTTTGTCGGCCAGGGAACTGCCGGAGTGGCGGCACTGGCATGTTCGGACATTATGAACTATTACATGGATGATCCATCCTATTACATCAGTGCATTGAAAGCTTCGGAACTCAGCGGATTCAAGCTCAGCGACAAAGAAGAAACAACCTCGATGGCGGATGCACTGGTGATCGCCATCAGTCAGTCAGGCACTACAACAGACACCAACCGTGCCGTTGAAATGGTCATAGAGCGCGGCGCGTACACCTTGGGCATCGTGAACCGAAGGGATTCCGATATCACCTTCAAGGTTGACGGCGTGATGTACACCAGCAGCGGCCGCGATATCGAAATGTCGGTGGCGTCTACCAAGGCGTTTTATTCGCAGGTTGTCGCCGGAGCGATATTGGGACTAAAAATCGCCGGACTTAAAGGACGCAGATCCCATGACTTTATTTCAGCGGAAATAAAACAGCTTCTCAAACTGCCCGATCATATGAGAACGGTTTTATCCTTACATAACAAGATCGGGAATTCAGCCAAAAAGCTGGCAACAGCCAAGACCTATTGGGCGGCTGTGGGCAGCGGGCCCAACAAGGCGGCGGCGGATGAAATACGGATCAAACTGAGCGAACTGTGCTACAAAACCATTTCATCGGACTATATCGAAGATAAAAAACATATCGATCTTTCCTCTGAACCGCTGATTATTGTCTGCGCCGCGGGAACAAGAGGAACCGTTATCGGAGATATCGTAAAGGATACCGCAATATTTCAAGCCCATAAAGCGACGCCGGTGGTCATTGCCGATGAAGGAGAAAACAGGTTCGATCCTTATGCTGAGGACGTGTTTCATGTTCCGGTGGTCAGTGAACATTTTGCACCCATTTTAAACACGCTGGCGGGTCATATCTGGGGATACTATGCTGCCGTAGCCATCGATGAGGCCTCACGGTTCCTTTACGATTATAATAAAGATATTCAAAACACCGTGGATGACTATGCAAAAAAGGGGTCGGACGTTTATGAAATCGTCCTGGAAAAATCTTTTCGGGAAAAAATTGCCCTTTTCTATAATGAGTTCAGAAAAAAGAAAGCTGCCGGGGGTTTTCCGACAGATATGGGGCTGGGGCTGGCTTCGGATCTGACGCTTTTGCTTAAATACCTCTCGGGCCGGCTGCCGGTAACCGACTTTGAGATCGATTTCGGCGTAAAGGGATCTGCCCTGAACATGCTCAACAAGCTGTTTGAATGTTTGGCTGAATCGATTAACTGTCTTTCTCGTCCTGTGGATGCGATCCGGCACCAGGCCAAAACGGTCACCGTAGGGACAAGCCGCATCAGCGGAAAGCTGGAAGGCATATTGTTTGAAACATTGGCGAGCAATCAGATTCGTTCCGCTCAACTGACCAACCGAAACATTTTAGTTTTAAAAAATCTGCAAGGGGTCGTTGAGGATATCAAAGGGGCTATCCTGTATAAAATCAGTGGCTTGAATCTGCTTGGCGAGCCTACGGACGAGACAACGATCAACATTATCAAAAAAGACGGGGTACTCAAACCGATTCCGTCCAGAGTGGAAACAGATCCGATGCTCAAGGGTACCAAGCGGATCATTGTGCAAGAAGGCAATGTATATATCGGCATCGGCCGAAAAGATGATCGCAGCATTATCGTTATTCCGATTATATCCGCCTCCCCGGATACGCCGAATCTGATCGAAAATATACTGCTGTTAAATATTTCATTCAAAGAAAAAATACCCCTTGACGTTAAGATAAAGGCCCTTGGCGGGAAATATGAACGGATAAAAAATATCGTTCAGGAAAACAGCGTAAAGTGGGACGATCAGCATCTCGAACTGGTTGAGATGAAGGCGCTATTTGGAATATCCGCAGAAAAGATCGGTGAATTTATCGTTTCTCGCGTCAATCACCCGGCCGCTGTGTTATAGCTTGCAGGGAATTTTTCGGTTCAGGCGAATGGTTTTCAGGTCGATCTGCGTATCATAGACCAAAATCTCGACGCCGTTTTTCAAGGCCCGCCTCAGTTCCTTCCCATATGCGGGATCGATATGATCGGCGGGCTGGAACATCGCAGCATCCATCCGCTGGATGACATAAAAAATCACACATCGAAAGCCTTCGGAAACAAGAGACTCAAGTTCGAGCAGATGTTTGAGCCCCCTTGATGTGACTGCATCCGGAAAACGTGCCACCCCGTCTTCAACCAGCGTGCAGTTTTTTATTTCCACATAGCATCGATTCTTTTCTCCCTTTCTCAAAAGAATGTCCAGACGGGTCTTTTCTGAGGTTTTGACTTCTCGGGAAATACTGTGATATCCGTTAAGGTCGGGCACCAGGCCGGCTCCAATCGATGTTGCGACCAGCCGGTTGGGAATCTGCGTGTTGATGCCGACGATTGATGCGGGCATTTCGATGAGTTCCCACGTGTATTTCAACTTCCGTTTGGGATTGTCGTGAAACGACACATAAACCGGCCGTCCTGGCTCGCAGCACGCTAACATTCTGCCTGAATTGGGGCAGTGGGCGGTAATTGTTCGCCCGCTTGTCAAGGTTATGTCCGCTATAAAGCGATTGTAACGTTTAACAAGGGTGCCCGGTAAGAGCGGCGGCCAGGCCAGGCCTTTCGTTGCCGGGGTGCTTTTGGTTTCTCTCATGGGAAAGCCTCTCGGTCGGAAATAGGAAATAAAAATAGTGTTTAGTATTTAGTGTTTGATAATATCACAATACGGTATTACAGCATATGTTTAACTAAAACACTAAAACGCTGAACACTGAACACTGAGCACTAAATACTAAACACATCTTACCAGTCGGTTCAAGCCTGATAGCGGATGTCCTGGGAAATATATATTGAATCGTTTCAAATATTGTTGAAAAGATCTTTTTTCTTTGTTAAATCAATATTATTTTTGCAACCGTAAACAGACAGGAGACGGGAAATGACGGACAAAAAAGATTTCATTATCAAAGACAAGAGGATATTTGCAGAAGGAAGTGAAGATCGAGAGGCAAAAAAACAAAAGGCCGAACCCGAAACCGAAAAGCCAATAGACAAGAAGCCGGAAGAAGCGGCCGCAAAGGAAAAAGATAGAACCGAATACCAGCTTCCTGAAATTAATTTTGCCACCTTTATTTTTTCGCTGAATCATTCCGTGCTGGTGCATTTGGGTGTCACGGAAGATCCGATGACCGGGAAAAATGAAAAGAATCTGCCCCTGGCCAAACAAACCATCGATATTCTGGGTATGCTGGAAGAAAAAACAAAAGGGAATCTAACCAAAGACGAGGAACAAATGCTTAAAAATATGCTCTATGATTTGCGGATGATATATATCAAAGAAAAGCAATAATCCGAATATCCGATGAAAATTCTTTCTCCTGCGAAAGTAAATCTTTTTTTAAAAATTTTGGGAAAAAGGATCGACGGCTATCATGATTTGATGACCCTGATGTGTTGCATCGGACTTTACGATACGGTATCAATTGATGTCGGTCATACAAATATCGCCGTTTCATGCAGTCATCTCCTTGTACCCGAAGACGAAACTAACCTTGCTCATGTGGCCGCAAATATTTTTTTAAAGACGCTTGAAAGAAATGACGGTGTCAAAATCTTCATTCAAAAACAGATACCGGTTGCAGCAGGTCTTGGCGGAGGGAGCAGCAATGCCGCCGCTGTTCTTTTAGGGTTAAACCGATATTACGATTATCCGTTTTCAATGAAAGAGCTGTTGTCCATGGGGCTTTCAATCGGAGCCGATGTTCCCTTTTTCCTTTTTCAGAAACCGGCAATCGCCACCGGAATCGGCGAGAAACTCGAGGCATATCCGGGGCTGGAAACTTTCTCCATGGTATTGGTGTCTCCCGGGGTCAGCATATCAACCGCAGAGGTTTATAAAAAACTGAATTTGGGATTGACAAAGTGCAAAAAAAAACTTAAAACTTTCCCTTTAAATAATCAACGCTTTGATCCAAGATGTCATCTATGCAATGACCTTGAAGCAGTTACGGCATCAACGTATCCTGTTATAAATACTGTTAAAAAGGCGCTATTGCGCCACGGGGCGCTGGGAGCGTTAATGTCAGGAAGCGGGCCGACCATATTCGGCCTTTTTTCTGATTCACATGGGGCCTCACAGGCAAATCATGCCCTTTTTAATATCTATGGATGGAAAACGTATCTTGCAGATATGATTACACAAGATACAGGATTTGACATTCAAGCTTAAGGGGTCGGGGCCTATGCAACATTTTTTCTGGGGCGTCGTCAAGTGGTAAGACACAGGATTTTGGTTCCTGCATTCGGAGGTTCGAATCCTCCCGCCCCAGCCAGATTTTGATCGATTGAAATTGGCGAAATAATGGTTCCATCATGTTCATTTTATTTTAAATAATATGCGAAAGCAAAAGATGGTGGGTTATAATTAAATGAATGATTTTATAGTATTTTGTGGAAATTCAAATCCGGAACTCGCCAAAAAGATGCCACTATCTGAATGTCCCCCTTGGCGGGGAGAAGGTTAAACGTTTCAGTGACGGAGAGATTCAGATCGAAATCGATGAAAACGTAAGGTCAAGAGATGTTTTTGTGATCCAGTCCACATGTAGTCCGGTGAACGATAATCTGGTTGAACTGCTGCTGATGATCGATGCTTTCAAACGGGCTTCGGCGGCCAGAATAACAGCGGTCATCCCTTATTACGGATATGCGCGCCAGGACAAGAAAGTCGCCCCGCGTGTTCCCATCAGTGCAAAACTGGTGGCGGATATGCTCACCGTTGCCGGTGCTTCCAGAATTATTACCATGGATCTTCATGCAGGGCAAATTCAAGGTTTTTTCAATATCCCGGTGGACAATCTCTTTGCTGCTGCAATCCTCATCGATTATATCAGGGATAATTTTAACGATAACCTTGCGATCGTTTCTCCGGATGCCGGTGGTGTTGAAAGGGCCAGGGCCTTTGCAAAACGTCTGAATGCCGGTCTCGCCATTATCGACAAGCGTCGTGATGCTCCCAACAAAGCCAAGGCAATGGCCGTTATCGGCAATGTTACCGACAGAGCGGTGGTTATTCTTGACGATATGGTCGATACCGCCGGAACCCTGGTCGAAGCAGCGGATGCGATTATGAGAAACGGCGCCAAGGAAGTTCATGCCTGTTGTGCGCATCCGGTCTTGTCGGGGCCGTCCATTGAAAGGATTGACGCTTCTCCCTTAAAATCGCTTGTTGTAACGGATACCATTCCATTGAGACAAAATGCCAAAGCCTGCGATAAAATAAAGGTGCTGACCATTTCCAAGCTGATGGGTGAAGCGATTATTCGTAGTTTTAGAGGCGATTCGGTGACGTCGCTTTTTGTGTAAAACCCTTTTAAGTGAGATCTTTGAAAAATGTTCATTTTGGTTCAAGTTCAAGGAAGGCGAAAATTTTAACCGCAGGAATACTCTGAGTATTTTGAGGATTGAAATTTGAGCCTGACGCAGGAATTGGGCAAAAAGGGGCGTTTTCCAAAGGTCTCAAGGAGGTTGATATATTTTGGAACTAATAGACTTAAAAACAGAAAAAAGAACCGTAACCGGCAACGGTCCTGCACGAAGACTCAGGCGGGCAGGACAGATTCCGGCAGTATATTACGGGCCGAACACAAAACCGGTTCTGCTTTCCGTGAACAAAAACGACATAGAAACGGTGTTGAAGAAGGGTGGCGTCGGCCAGGTTATTTTAAAACTTGTGATTCAAAATAACGGTGAAACACGCACCATGCCCGCAATGATCAAGGAGCTTCAGACCCATCCGGTTTCAAGGAATTTTATCCACATTGACTTCTATGAAATCAATATGGATCGCAAGATCACCGTCAAGGTCCCTATTGTAACGACGGGTGTGGCAAAGGGAGCAGAGTTCGGTGGAATTTTGCAGATTGTCAGGCGCGAACTCGAAGTGGAATGCCTGCCCTTGGAAGTGCCGGAATCGATTGTGATTGATATTTCCGATCTTGACATCGGAGATTCTATCCATGTGGGAAAGATTTCCCTGGAAGGTGAGATTGAGATTCTGGAAGATGATAACCGCACGGTGGTAACAGTACTCAGCCCGAAGCTTGAAGAAGCAGAACCGGAAGAGGAAGAGGCCGAAGAAGGCGCTGCGGAAGAAGGTGAAGAAGCGTCTGAACCCGGTGGCGAAGAATAGTTTTCTGGATATTGATGATGCCGCAAACACGGTTACGGCTGGTGGTTGGCCTTGGAAATCCCGGCCGAATCTATTCACAAACGCGTCACAATGCCGGTTTTATGGTCCTGGATAAAGTGGCCGAGGCTTTCTCTGTTGAGCTTTTAAAACGCAAATTCAATACCCTGTTCGGAACCGGATCCATAGACG
>Ga0307423_1001461_pt1 | contig 14249 bp, 14 predicted proteins | sample SalMarWE160310MG_FD_202154 | JGI IMG/M metagenome (GOLD analysis project Ga0307423, IMG submission 202154) | Salt marsh sediment microbial communities from the Plum Island Ecosystem LTER, Massachusetts, United States - WE1603-10 | ecosystem: Environmental > Aquatic > Marine > Intertidal zone >...
TCGCATGCGGCTCCCTGGCATTTACGGCAAAAGTTTATGCGAATTGTTCGAATCGACCTGTGGTATTTCTGGATCAGTCACTAAAGTTGTTGCGAAAAGGCAAATTTCGACTTGAGCAACTAAAGGGGAATATACCTGAAAACATGTTCTTTTTGCACGCGGATGCACTTCAGTTGCCTTTCAAGACTAATATTTTTCATACGGTTATATCGCTCAATCTCCTACATTGTATAGATGACGTGAAAACAGCGTTGAAAGAAATAAAACGTGTATTAATAGATGGTGGAAATTCAGCAATAACCACACTGGTGCAGAGCAGTCGTTGGAGCAACCGTTATTTGAATATGCTTGCCGGATCAGGTGCGCTCATTTCCCGAAATCCAGATGAACTCTTATCCGCATTCAATGAAATGGAAATGCAAGTCACACATAAGGTTAAGGGGAATTTGGCGTTTATCAAGTATGGATGGACAATAGATAGAAAAAAATAAAAGGATTTATAAAATTAAAATGAAAAATAAAAACGTATATATTGTGTATTTTTCGCCGGCAGGGTCCACCCGGCATGTTGCAGAGGTCATTGAGAACCGATTTATGGCGCTGGGTGCAGAGGTGTTCTCATTTAATATAGCTCAAGGCAGCGATGATGTTGCCAAGATAATTTCACAGCAGATGAAAGCATCAGAAGGCAACAGCTGCCTATTTATCGGCTCTCCGGTATATGTTTCTCATGCAGTTCCGGTGGTGATGAAATGTATTGCCGGACTAAAAGAGAGTGACGGCGCATTTGCAGTTCCTTTTGTGACGTGGGGCGGGGCTTGCAGTGGTATTTCTTTGTATGAAATGGGCGAAGAATTATTAAACAAAAAGTTTACGCTTTTAGGTGCAGCCAAAATTCTGGCCGTACACTCATTGATGTGGCAGCTTGAAGATCCCTTGGGGAAAGGGCATCCGGATGCTGACGATGACCGAATGGTTGAGGAACTTGTGAATCATGTTAACCAAAAACTTAGTAAAGATAACCCGAAAGGAATTAAACTGTCTGATCTGGCCTACCAGAGCAAAGAAAATCATGCAGAGATGGAAAAAATCAGTCTTCAAACTGCCAAAGCGCATATGCCGGAACGAACCATAGATGCCGAGCTTTGCAATCAATGTCAGGTATGTTCAGATGTTTGCCCGGCAGATGCAGTTACGTTTACGCCGTATCCGGAATTCGGCAATGACTGTGTTTTTTGTTTCAATTGTCTGAAAAAATGTCCTGAATACGCAATAAGTGCCGATCTTTCTGAAATTCGGAAGCGAATAAAAGACAGAGCGGCGTTTTTTTCGGAACAACCTTATACACAAGTTTTCCATTCATAATTCTATATCTTTCACAGAAAGGCTGCAAAAATGAAACCGAACAATATAGATCTGTTTTTGGAAAAGTACCTTGAAAAATATGACAAATGGTTGAGCGCCGGTGAAATATCTTATGCCTCCAAGGTTGTTCCGGTGCGTGAGTCGCTTGCAGCAAAGCAGTGGGTCATGCCGAGCGAACAGGCCCTTGAAATACTTCGTAGCGCTGAAACAATAGCACTCAATGATTGTGTCTGTCGGAGCCACTACAAACGGTGTGACCATCCGTTGGACGTCTGTTTTCTTATTGATGAGGTTGCTGTCAAAAGAGTTGAAAAACAATCAGCACGGTATATCGATTTAGAAGCAGCGGAAGAAGTATTGCGAGAAGCAAACAAAAGAGGCCTTGTGCATTTGACGTTTTACATGCCGGGCAACAAAATATACGCATTTTGCAGTTGCTGCGACTGTTGCTGCCATGATCTTCAACTGATGAGATTGTATAATCGAGCAGATATTATTGCTCACAGTGACTACATTGCCGTAACCGACATGACGGCATGTACGGCTTGCGGAGAATGTATCGACAGATGTCATTTCGGCGCCCGCACCTGGGATAAGGATAAAATGGATTACAATCCTGAGCTGTGCCACGGTTGCGGTCTGTGTGTGAATGTTTGCCCTGAAGGAACGACGGAACTAAAACAAAAAGAGATTTAAACCTAAATTGAGCGATTTTTTACTCGATCTGCACCGATCTCTTGCGCATAAAGGCTTTGCAAAAATCCTCGACATATCCACGGGTATGCCTGCGGTTTGTGCAAATCTTTCTGCATCAAGACCTCGGCAAATATCTTCGCAAAAATCGTTCAACTTAGGTTAAAAATAGATATTTTCTTCAAACCGTGTTCGGATAAAATCTTTGATGCAAAGTCCCTGGCAATTTGGAGGAGATTCTCTCGAAATATCTGATCAAAAAAGCCATCAAGAAAAAGCTGCTGTAAAAAAACAACTTATTTAATAAACTGGTTCCAAGGAATGTTTTTTACTATGTCTGATCAAAAGAAAAATTCTGAAAAAATTCGGCAAATTTTGCGTGAAATGTATGAACGTAAAATCCCTTTTAATAAAGTACTTGGATTAAAGATCGAGTCTTTAAAAATGGAAGACGTACGTGTAAAGTTCGAGATGAAAGACGCGTTTATCGGAAATTATGTTCAAGGGATTCTACACGGAGGTGTTATTTCAGCAGTGTTGGACACCACCGGCGGGTTAACCGCCTCTTTGGGTGTCCTTCAGAAAATGGCCGGACGAACAGCAGAAGAGATCGGAAAAAGTTTAACAAAAGTTGGCACTATTGATTTGCGTATCGACTATCTGAGACCAGGCAAAGGGAATTATTTTGTTGCAACAGGCGCCAATATGCGGGCCGGCAGAAGAGTCAGTGTCACCCGAATGGAGCTGCATAACGACCAGCATGTCTTGATCGCTGTTGGCACCGGCACCTATATTGTTGGATAGGTTACTTTTTTTGCCGTATCCGAAAATATTCTCCTTTTATCCGTTTAAAGCATGGATCGCTCGCCGAATATTTCAATTTCATCATTTCGTAAAAACAGTTCGCTTCTTATGATATTAATTTCGTTGATATTATCACTTTTTTTGTTTGTTGTCATACTTGATCCAGATTTATTAAAAGTCTTACCAGAGGCAGCTTCAACTTTTTTAAAAATGTTGCAAGAATTTGTAAAAAGGGACGTTGTAGGCATCGTCTGAGATACGAGACTTTTATCCGCAGATTTTTAGACATCTTAATTTCCACACATTGGATCCGTGCGGTCGAAAACCGAAAAATAACTATTTTAAAGTTTATAACTATCTGATACCAATACAAACGAACTTTATAAAAATACTAATATTTCGATGTACCAGGAATCTTGAGTCAGATGGTGGGCATCCATGAAAATATTCTCGGCAGCAAGCCTTAAAACGCGCCTGTATTTGTTGGTTTTGGCCGCATTCATACCCGTGTGTGCCCTGATTTTTTATATTGCCGAAGAGCAAAAACGCATCGAAGTGGGTGCGATTTTAAATAATGCGATACTTCTTGCGCATTCTGCCGCCAATGAAGAACACCAACAACTGGCGGCGACCCACAACCTACTGATTGCCATATCAGAATTCATTTTGCTGACCGACCCCCAATCTGACAAGGCAAAGCGCTTCTTTGCTAATCTTCTCGAACAATCTCAAGGATATGTCGATTTAGGGGTTTTAACTCCTGACGGACAACTTTTGAGCAGTGCGCGCGGCGTTCCACCCATCAAGGGATCAAAACGACCTGAGTGGTTAGTCCGGTGTGTCGAGGAGAAGATATTTACCATGAGTGATTATAAAATCGAACATATTACTCATGAACCATTGTTATATTTTGCTTTGCCGGTTCTCGATAAGCAGAATCAAATGAATACCGTTGTTTTTGCAGCAATAAATCTGAACTGGATCAATCGGTCGATGTATAAGTCTCCTACAGAATTGCCACAAGGATCGACTCTGATCCAAATCGATGATTCCGGAGGTCTGCTGACGTACGAATCTAATTCGCATAACTGGACTGAACCGACTAACTTTGACCGATCGACCCTGCAGTGGATCTTAAAGCGAGAAACAGGTGTAAAGGAATCCATTGGGGATGACGGAGTTTCCCGTATTTATGCCTTTACAACGGTGCCCAGTTCTCTAAAAGCTCGCCATCTCTATATAGCACTGGAGATTCCTCAAAAAATTGCGTTTGCAGCATCCGAACGGATTTTTATCCGCAGTATAATTTTGCTTGGCTTTTTCGCGGCATTGGCAGTATTTATGGTCTGGTGGGCCAGTGACGTGCTGGTTCTTAGACGAATCAATACAATAGTGCAGGCCAGTCGAAGGCTCGCTAACGGTGATCTCGCAAGCCGCATCGCACCCATTCGTAGCGGTGACGAATTGAGCCATCTGGCCCGGGTTTTTAATGATATGGCGTCTGCTCTGGAACTGCGCGAAGTCAAAGAACAGCAAGCCAAAGACGCGCTTAAACGCTCCAGAGAACAGCTCCGGAATCTCGCCTCCTATCTGCAAGATGTTCGCGAACAGGAAAGGACCCGAATAGCTCGTGAAATACATGATGATTTTGGCCAATCGCTGACAATTCTTAAAATGGATTTGTCATGGCTGAAAAAACACATGATTCAGGACAACCCAAAGATTCATAGTAAAATTGATTCCATGTCCAATGTCATTGATGCGTCACTGCAAACCCTCCATACGGTTTCATCGGAACTGAGACCGGTAATATTGGATGATTTCGGTCTTGAATCCGCCGTTGAGTGGCAGGCCGAAGAATTTAAAAGTCGAACAGGCCTCCGATGCAGGGTTGAATCCAGTGTTACTGACCTGAATTTGACCAAAGAGCAGTCCACTGCGGTTTTTCGCATATTTCAAGAAACCTTGACCAATATTATGCGCCATTCCAATGCTACCGAAGTTGACGTCCGATTGGAAATGAATAAGGGTGAATTGATACTCGAAGTCGCGGATAATGGCCGGGGAATTACCGAAGCTGAAATCAGCAATTCCCAATCCTTCGGCCTGCTGGGTATACGGGAGCGCCTTTATCCCTGGAACGGGCAGGTTGATTTTATCGGTCATCCCAACAAGGGAACACGGGTAAATGTCCGACTTCCCGTTTCCGGAAAAGGAGTGCCAGAATGATTAAATTGATTATTGCCGACGACCACCCCATCGTTCGCGAGGGTTTGAAGCAGATTATTGCCGAATCTCCTTATTTTGTGGTTTCTGATGAAGCCGGCAACGGTTCTGAACTTTTGGACAAAGTCCGCAAAGAAGATTTCGACGTCATTTTGTTGGACCTGAAAATGCCGGGGATGGATGGCTTGGATGTATTGAAACAATTGAAGATCGAAAAACCCCGGATCCCGGTAATCATTTTGACGGTCCATCCCGAAGCCCAGTATGCCTTGCGAATTCTTCGGGCCGGCGCTTCCGGATATTTGACCAAAGAAAGCGTTTCTTCTGAATTGATAGCGGCCATTCGAAAGGTTCATCGCGGCGGCAAATATATCAGTCCCAGCCTGGCTGAAAAGATTGCTTTTGCATTAGATGCCGATACCGAGAAGATGCTTCATGAAACCCTATCGGACCGGGAGTATCAGGTGCTGTATATGATCGCTTCTGGGAAAACGGTTACCGAAATCGCCGAAGAGCTTAACTTAAGCGTCAAGACCATAAGCACTTATCGCGCACGAATTTTGGAAAAAATGGATATGAAAACCAACGCAGAGCTTACCCGTTATGCATTTCAAAACAGTCTCATTGATTAATCCTTGTTATACTCAATTGTATTGCTGCCAGTCCCGTTTTCTCCTCAGATCCAGCAGATAGAAGCGGTATGGTTCATCTGCTGATTGATCGGTGGCGAGTCACCGTTCTCATTTATATCCGTCAAATTATGTCAGACGATGACTGACATCTCACTTCTTTGATTTCCTACAATATTTTCAGAGGATCTCCGATTACCAAAATACCCTCTGCTGTTTATATTCACTTAAAAAAGAATAACGATGAGTCATGAACCACCTGAAGGGAGGGCAAATTTATGGAACCCGTACTATTAAGTAGCGAAGAATCGAAAAAAACTCCTATTCCTGAATTGTTTAAAAAGCTCGATTCCGATGAAGGCGGCATTTCCTCTTCAGAAGCGAAAGAGCGGCTTAACCTGTTTGGTTTCAACGAGATTGAAGAAAAGAAAGTCAGTTTGTTCCGCAAGTTTTTGGGGTATTTTTGGGGTCCGATTCCCTGGATGATCGAGGTCGCGGCTGTTCTTTCTTTGGTGGTCAGGCATTGGGCTGATTTTTGCATTATCACAACACTTCTGATTTTCAATGCCCTTGTGGGTTTTTGGCAGGAATACCAGGCAGGTAATGCCATGGAAGCGCTAAAGAAAAAACTGGCGCTAACGAGCCATGCATTAAGAGATGGAAAATGGCAGGAGCTGCAAGCCAAAGAACTGGTTCCCGGTGATGTCATCCGTTTACGTCTGGGAGAGATCATACCCGCTGATACCAAACTTTTTGAAGGCGACTACCTCAGTGTGGACCAGTCTGCACTTACCGGCGAATCATTGCCGGTGAACAAAGAAAAAAGCGACATTGCGTACTCCGGTTCGATTGCGAAACAGGGAGAAATGGTCGGTATCGTTACCGCCACCGGTAACGATACCTATTTCGGAAAGACTGCCAAACTCGTGGCTGGGGCAAAGTCCGTCTCTCATTTTCAGAAAGCAGTATTGCAGATTGGTGACTACCTTATTTATATCAGCCTCGGCCTGGTTGCGATCCTCATCCTTGTACAGTTATTTCGTGGAACACCCTTTCTTGAACTGGTGCAGTTTGCCCTCATTCTTACCGTGGCATCCATTCCGGTCGCCATGCCGGCGGTGCTTTCCGTTACCATGGCCGTTGGTGCACTGGCACTTTCCAAGCTTAAGACCATCGTATCCAGGCTGGAGTCCATTGAAGAAATGGCGGGTATGGACATTTTGTGCTCTGATAAAACCGGGACTCTGACGCAGAATCGGCTCACGTTAGGAGAACCTTTAACATTTGGTGCGCAAAACACACAAGATCTGATTTTAGCTGCTGCTCTCGCCTCAAAACCCGAGGATCAAGACGCCATCGATCTCGCAGTAATCGGCGGGGTTCAAGACACAGAAAGGTTGAAAATGTACAATCAAGTCAACTTTCTACCTTTCGACCCTGTCATCAAGCGCACGGAAGGAACCGTTAAGGATACTCAAGGCAAGACCTTCAAAGTCGCCAAAGGAGCGCCCCAAGTGATTCTGGGGATGTGCGATGAGGATGATGGCATCAAAACAAAGGTGGAAGAGGCTGTAAACGATTTTGCCGCCAAGGGATATCGCACTCTGGGTGTCGCACGATCTGAAAATAATGGACGGTGGCAGTTTCTCGGCATTCTGCCGCTTTATGATCCCCCTCGTGAGGATTCGGCGGACACCATTGCCCAGGCCAAGGCCCACGGCATTCAGGTAAAAATGGTAACCGGAGACAATCTCGCCATTGGCCGCGAGATCGCCGGACAGCTTGGCCTTGGAAGAAATATTGAACTGGCGGACAGGCTCCTTGCCGCCAATCAGCGCGACGGACAAATGGCCTCCGATACGGCGGAGCAGGTCGAAAAGGCGGACGGTTTTGCTCAGGTTTTCCCAGAGCATAAATACGGCATCGTCAAAGCCTTACAGGCCCGCGGTCATATCGTCGGCATGACCGGCGACGGTGTGAATGATGCACCGGCCCTGAAACAAGCCGATGTGGGTGTAGCGGTAAGCGGCGCCACCAATGCGGCCCGTGCAGCAGCGAGTTTGGTCCTCACGGCTTCAGGACTATCGGTGATTATTAATGCGGTTGAAGAAGCCCGCCGGATTTTCGAACGGATGAACTCATATGCCATCTACCGTATCACAGAAACCATTCGAATCATGATTTTCGTGGTGCTGGCGATGCTGGTTTTCAATTTTTACCCCATCACCGCCATTATGATCATTCTGCTGGCGTTTCTCAATGATGTTCCGATCATGACCATTGCTTACGACAGGACGTATCTCGATCCAAAACCGGTACGCTGGAATATGCACCGGATTATTGTGGTTTCCACGGTCATGGGTTTAACAGGGGTTATAGGCAGTTTTCTTATGTTATACCTGGCGATCAACTGGCTTCACTTAACCGTACCTCAGATTCAAACTTATATTTTCCTTACATTGGTGGTAGCCGGACATCTGACGCTGTTTGTTGCACGAAACAAGGGTTTTTTTCTCAAGAAGCCCTATCCCGCACCGATCATGATCTGGACGGGAATCGTCACCAAGCTACTCGGGACCCTTCTGGCAGCGTATGGCTTTGGTCTCATTACACCGATAAGCTGGACGGATATTGCCCTGGTCTGGGGATATGCCATTATCGGAGCCTTTTTTACGGACTGGGCCAAAGTCACTGTTTATCATCATTTTGCCATGGAGGGTTCACGCCATGAAGGATTTCTTAAAAGTGTTCAACAAACCATCACGCCCTATCCAAAGCATCACCATGGCGAAGTTTAGACGGCATAATTTATTTTTGAATTGATCGTGGAGTAAAGGGAGAGAGATATTCAACATTTTAAAATTATTCATATTAAATGATAAACTTCAGGATTCGCCTTGTTTGAAAAAGTTTGTCGGAAAATCACCGACAGCCGATTGCGCTAAACACCTACACCAAGATCAGACGATGTCCGATTTCTATAACGCATTGCATTGATTATTATAAGATAAAAATAGAAAGGATGGACGCCATGAAGAGAGTCTACATTGTCGATGATTCCGTCAAGCTGCGAAAACGATTGTACGAATTGCTGTCTGACGTTGATAATGTCCAAGTTATCGGACAAGCCGGCAATGCGGACAAAGCACTCAACGATATTCGCGTTCTCAAGCCTGATACTGTTCTTCTTGATATCAGGCTGCCCGGAAAAAGTGGTATCCAGTTACTTGGCGAAATTAAAGAATTTCAGCCTGAAATTACGGTCATTATTATGACAAATTATGATTATCCGCAATATAATCAGCAGAGTATTCAAGCTGGTGCCGATCACTTTTTCAACAAGACCCGGGAATTTGAAAGCATCATCGAGATCTTGAAACAAGAATCGACAGGTCGTTGAGGTTCGGCGGGTCCGGTGCTTGCGAATTTTATTTAAATATTTAGGTATTTAAAATTATTAAAGGAGGCAAACAATGAAAACATTTAAAAACATTCTTGTGGTCAGTCGATCAACAAAACATTGCCGCGAAGCGGTTGAAACCGGCATTTCCCTGGCGCATCAGTATGGTGCACATCTTTACCTTCTGCACGTTATTCATGATCCGTTCAGTTTAGAAGGCTGGAACTTGCCAGTACCCAGCTTCCACGACGAATATGTAAAAATGGTCGCCGATGCCCGAAAGGGGTTGGATCGCATGGTGAAGATCGAAAAAGATAAGGGATTGCCTGTTACGATATGGGTGAAGGACGGTGAACCGGCAGAAGAAATAAAGAAGGTTGTCGAAGAGGAAAAGATCGATCTGATCATTATGCTGGCCCATGAAGAAGGGCGTTTGGAACATTTTCTTTTTGGCCGTACCAACGATGCCATTTTACGCAAACTGCCCGCTTCTATTCTTCTGGTCAAGAAAAATGGATGAATCAGCTCTGTAACGGAGATTTTTATTCTCAAAAAAATCGATCCCTACAGATTGGTTCCAAGCTAGATGCAATCATCATCAAGATACTTAACTAAAAAGGAGAAGTAAAATGAAAAAATTTATGTTCATCGCACCGGTTGCACTTTTGGCAACATTTTTGATTCTGGGTACTGCTTACGCGCAGTCGCCGGGAAGCGGTTACGGTCAACCCCAGCAAGGCGGATGGTACTGTCCTAATTGTGGTGCCTACCAGGGCGGTTATGGTATGGGCCCTGGTATGATGGGTTATGGTATGGGCCCCGGTATGATGGGATACGGTATGGGCCCCGGTATGATGGGATATGGCAGGGGATATGGTATGATGGGTCCCGGCTATGGTTACAACCAGCAATACCAACAGCCCCAGAGGACGATAACAGAAAAGGACGCCAAAGGGATCGTGGAAAACTATTTGAATTCCATGCGGAATCCGAACTTGAAACTGGGTAAAATCAAAGATGAAGGATCTGCTTTTGAAGTTGATATCGTTACAAAAGGCAATGGTTCTTTGGTAGACAAAATTCTCGTGAATAAAAACACGGGCTGGTTGCGTTCGGCTTATTAATCATTGATTATGTACGGCATATACGTGATCTTTAAGGATCCGGGATGCCGTACATAATAAAAAGGAATAAAACAATGGAAAATAACAAAAATATCGGATTAGCCCGGGTTTTAAACATATCCTTTGAAGAAGCGCTGATAAAGGTTCAAGAAACTTTGAAAGTAGAAGGGTTTGGCGTTTTGACGAATATTGATATTCAGTCGACCTTAAAAAAGAAGTTGGATGTGGATTTTAGAAAATATGTCATTTTGGGAGCATGCAATCCGTTTTATGCTTTCCAAGCTCTTCAAGCTGATCTTGATGTAGGGCTTCTTTTGCCCTGCAATGTGATCATCTATGAAACAGACGATAACAACGTCTATATTTCGGCGATGGATCCGATATCCATTCTGGGAGTTATAAAAAATGAGAAACTCGAAATTATTGCTGAGGCGGTTTCAACAAAACTGCAAAAGGTCATGGAAAATATTGTCCAAGAGACAGGTTAGACGATTAAATGTTTAAGTTTTTGCCACCTCCTTTAAAGCCTTTCGAATAGCAGCAAGCCTTAAACTTAAAAGGAGAAACAAATCATGGAAAAGAAAACGTTTACGATTGCAAACATTTCATGCGGGCATTGCGTGATGGCCATAAAAAATGAACTCGGAGAAATGGCCGGTATCCTATCAGTGGATGGGAATATAGATACCAAAACGATAACTGTTGAATGGGAAGCGCCGGCTTCGATAGATACAATCCAGGCTAAACTCAAAGAAATTAACTATCCTGTAGAATAAAGGGCAACGATCTGCTCGCTATTTTTATATGTAAAAGCTGAAATTCGATCTTACATCTCAGAATTTTAGTTTTAACCAAATCTAACACTATTTGGATATCCTATTAGGTATTCGCACTTTGTCCCTTTTTCAAATATATCTTTGCGACACAAAATATTTTTTTACATGGTAGGATTTCTGATCAATTGCAAACTATATTCAATTAGGATCAACCTCGGATTTGTCAGACTTATTAAAGGTTTTGGAGAGGAATGATATTTTCATATTATTGAAAATATCTACAGGCTATTCAAAATACTTTGTGCATGCTCTGAACGACGCCGCATGACATGAGATTATTCCTGGTTCTAATCGATCCCAAAATCCTGCACAATATTATGTGCAAGCATGCCCTGTTTTCTGTGCAACCTCATTTTTCCACTCTTAGATCATCAGACAATAAATCCTATAAAAACTCATTAAATTCAACCATATAAAATTATGATTACCCGTTTTGCAGAAATGGCACGTTTATTGATTATATAATCCATAGCAAAATTGAAAAATGCAATTTGAAATGATACAGCCGGATAAAACCCGGCTTTTTGATCGATTAATTTCTTATTTACCTTAAACCTTGACTATAAAAAGAACTTTGTGGTAATGGTTTAAAATAATTAACAATGCTCTTAACTCAAATAATGAGGGAGCTATGATCTGGATATAAACAAACCCCGTTTCTCAAATAGAGAGATGGGGTTTTGCTTTTGGCTGATATCGATTAGGTATTCCAACATCGGCAACAGGCCATGTAATTGTAGGATATCTGAAAAATGACCTTGGATTGATATTTACAGTTTGAGTTTGATATCTATCGGTTTTAATCGATTTCACCTCATGGCAAGGTATCTGAAATTAAAGGGCATTACAGTTTACATGACAAACAGCAATGTATAATTACTGGTGAGCCTTCTAACTTATGGAACCAACTGCACAAACATCATTAGTCAATATTGGAACTTGGGTAACAGCAGGTAAAGATATTTTGGTAGGTTTATCTGCCGTGGTGGCGGCATTTTTTGCCTATCGTGGCTTAAGTGCATGGCGGAAAGAATTAAAGGGTAAATCTGAATACAAAGATAAAATAAGACTTTTAATTTCACTTTATAAGAAGGGCGTTCTAAGTAATGGAGACATTTCAAAACTAAGAGGGCATTTAGCTTATGTTAAAAATGTAGATTCTGTTTTTTATACCAAACTACAAAATAGCAATTTTAAATCAATACATGAGTTGGAATCTGGTTTTTAGACTTTTGTTTCAACTTTTTTATAACATAACCTTTTGAAAATAATCCCCAAATACAGCATAATGTTCTCCAAAAAGTTTAACAATTTCCACCCAGGTTATTGAGCTTGGACCTTCCTTACGTTGGTTTGTTCCATAATTTTGCCACGGGTACTGATGACGATGTCAGTCATGGGAATGGTTTGACCGGATGCTTCCAACCCTTTTTTAACGATCATGGGTAAACCCGAACAACACGGCACTTCCATATAGACCGTAGTGATGCTTTTGATGCCGGCGGTTTTGAATATTTCTGCAAATTTTTCGATATATTCTTCAGCACCATCGAATTTGGGACAACCCATCATCACCACTTTTCCTTTAATAAAATCACTTTGCAGTCTGGAATACGCCACTGCCGCGCAATCTGCCAGTACCAATAAATCCGCTCCTTTGAGAAAGGGGGCTTTGGGCGGGATGAGGCGTATTTGAATGGGCCAGTGAGAAAGGGCCGATTCGCTCTTGGTTCCCATTGCAGGTGGAATTCGGGCTTCCGGATGAGATTCGATGGGGACAAAGGTCTGAATTTGGGTAGAAGGACATCCGCAAGCCATATGCTCTTTTTCTATAGCCGTCTCTTTTTCCGCCAGATGCTCCTCAACGGCTTCCTCATCAAATTCATCAGCTTCACGCTCAATGACCTTCAGGGCGCCGGTAGGACATTCTCCCAAGCAGGCCCCGAGCCCGTCACACAGTTTGTCGGCGATAACCTGTGCTTTGCCGTCCACAATTTGAAGGGCGCCTTCAGCACAAGAGGGGATACACTGGCCGCATCCGTCGCACAATTCTTCATCGATTTCGATTATTTTTCGTAACGTTTTCATGACTACCCTTTAGTTTTATCAGTTTTATTGTTTCAGCAAATATAGCTTTCCAAACATATTTTAAAGCATACAATTTTTTTTGGACACAGATGAACAAAGATTTTCATGATTTTTAAATAAAAAAATAATAATGTTATCTGTGTATATCTGCGAAAATCTGCGTCCGATTTAACTTAACAACGTTTTTTTTGCTTCTTCGCGGCCGCTATCGGTTAAAAAAGACTTGTCAATAATACTGTAGATTCTGTCTGAATCCATGGAGCTTTCTTTCTGTTTTTCTTCAAGGTTGGTAATAAGATCCGCATCGTACAGCACTTTGAAATTTAGCGTTTCCTCGGACCGGGGATGATGGTGATGTCCGATGATATCACAGACCTCTTCGATCAATTCTTCTTTTGCACCCAGCTTGATCATGATCGATCTTGCAATGGGTGGCCCTTCCTGCTCCTGGTATTTTGCGGCCGTACTGTTATACTTTTTTTCCGATTCATGGATGCCGATATCATGCAAATACGCTGCGGCCAGTATGACCGCAAGATTGCCCCGTTCGGTTTTGCCGATTCTTTCGGCATAACGCGCCACCCGGGTTGCATGGCCTATACGTTTGAAATCACGTTTAAAATATCGCTTCATCTCTATGGCGATGCGATCTTTCAAGAGGTCCTCTTTCTGGGCCAAAAGTTCCGGGGGCAGATCCCCAATGCAATCTGCAGCATACTGACAGTAAGATGCACATCCGAAATCCATTTTGGGATTGGCAAACTTATGCTCGCATTTGGGGCATTTTCGAGTGGTATCGTCCTTGAAAAACTCTACCAAATGGCCGCACTCCGGACATTTTGATTCAAAGATAGCACCTGGTTTCCAATACCGGCTGTCCTGTCCCGGGCATTTCATTTTTTTTCCTCCTATAAGCAACTTTTTTGACAGGATTAACAGGATTCACAAGACATATTCTAATCATCTTGTGAATCCTGTCGAGAAAGAATTATCCCAAAATCGCTTTCAGATCTTCATCCGGTGTCTGTATCGGCATAATATTGAACTTTTCCACCAGAACATTGAGAATATTCGGCGAAATAAA
>Ga0307423_1001462_pt1 | contig 14240 bp, 12 predicted proteins | sample SalMarWE160310MG_FD_202154 | JGI IMG/M metagenome (GOLD analysis project Ga0307423, IMG submission 202154) | Salt marsh sediment microbial communities from the Plum Island Ecosystem LTER, Massachusetts, United States - WE1603-10 | ecosystem: Environmental > Aquatic > Marine > Intertidal zone >...
GCGCATTGCATGAAGATCTCATTGGCGATCTTTTTTATATGGAAACATTTGTCGGGGGTTTTTCACACCCTTGCGGATACTGGCATTCCCATGAAGAAATATCCGGAGGCACCGCCTATGACTGGGGGTCCCATTATTTGGACTGGATTGTAGACCTCATCCCTGATCCCCCGGAGTCTGTCGCCGGATTTCGCCACAAAAGGGTATGGCATGACGTCACCAATGCCGACCAGGAAAAGATATGGATTAAATTTAAAGGAGGAAAAGAAGCTGAATTTATGCATTCGGATATTGCAGCCGTTCGCAAGCCCAAATGGTACCTTTTAGGCACTAAAGGAGCCATCATCGGACACTGGAAAGAGGTAACCACATATCATATCGACCCGGTTCTTTATTTTCACCAACATAACATTCCGGCAACGGAGATGATTCCGGATCTGACCCTTTCTCGGCGTCATGCCTCAGGACAAATTGTAGAGCAAAAGATGGCCATACCCGAACGAAAGGACTACCCATTTTATAAAAATCTTGCGGATCATCTGTTGACCGGCGAACCTCTGGTTTCATCTTTAAAAGACTCTGTAAAAGTCGTTTCCATTTTAGAAACAGCAGCTTTGAGTGCATCAAAAGGCGGCACCGTGGAGCGATTCAATGAATTTTAACATAAAATGGGGAATTTTAGGTAACGCCACGATTGCCAGAAAATGTGTGATTCCAGCCATCTTTAGCTCCGCAAATGGCCGCGTTCATGCCTTGGCATCTCGAACCCCTGAAGAAGCCGAGACATTGGCAAAAAAATATGACATCACCCAATTATACTCACAATATGAATCCGTTATTGAAGATAAACAGGTGGACATTGTTTACATTCCCCTTCCCAATCACCTTCACAGGGAATGGACGATAAAAGCGTTAGAGGCGGGTAAACATGTTTTATGTGAAAAACCTTTGGCCTGTAATATGGCCGAAGCCTTGGAAATGGCAGAGGTTGCATCGAAAAAAGGCTTGTATCTCATGGAAGCTCTCATGTATCGATTTCATCCTCGCAGCAGGACCATCCACCAAATGGTTGCCCAGGGCAAAATCGGAATACCGCGACTTGTTCGAGTTTCGTTTTGTTTCCATATGCAAGAACATATTTTAAAGAAACAAGAGAACGCCCGCCTGAAAAAAAGGGGGGGAGGTGCCCTTTTAGATGTGGGATGCTATGGGGTCAGTGTCGCACGATGGATGATGGGAGAAAATCCTGAAAGCGTTCAAGCCACTGCACATTTTAACTCCGAGGGTGTCGATATACACTCAGTGGGTATTTTGCACTTTGGAAACGGCGGTCTGGCAACGGTTGAAGCCAGCTTTATTAGCTCACTTCAGCAAACCTATACCATCGTCGGCGAAGACGGTTCCATCGAACTTCCACACAATGCTTTTATTCCATGGGAAAAAGATGCAACTTACGTTCATCGTGGCAGACATGAGGAAATCGGTAGACAAGAAGTTGTTCCGGGTGCCGACGAGTATCGGTTGATGGTTGAGTATTTTTCAGACGTTTTAATCCACGGGTATTCACCTGTGATCCGAATTCACGACAGCATACAGAACATGCGGGTATTGGACGCATTGGCCGAGTCGGCAAGATCCGGACAAAGGGTCGTTATCCCTGAAAAGCAAATTTAACCTAAGCTGAGCGTTTCAAATTTTTGAAATGGTTAATTTAACAATATTTTTAAGGTATTCTAACATTTTGAATTTCAATAATTTGAAACCCTGCGGGATTTCCAATTTCACCGCATCTACTGCGTCAGATGCCTTGACTATAGCGAAACAACATCTTCTCCCGTGGAACGGGATTTCGCTATGCTCAACTTGCTTATCTGCGGCAAACTTGAAAATCGCTCAACTTAGGTTTAACCTGAATTCATTTAAAAATGTCGATGAATCTGAATAAACCAAAAATAGAGATCAAAACAGAATCTTTTGAGCGTTTGGAATCTTTTTTTCTAAACAAAAAATACAATCTTGATTGGAACTGTTTGTTTGTCCTTCCATGGTGGCTGAAAACGTGGTGGGATACTTTTGGCGAAAATAACGACCCTGAAATTCTGGCAGGATATCGCCAAGGAAAATTGATTGGCCTTGCCCCTTTAAGTATACAGGATAAAACAGCGCGATTCATTGGTGGAGAAAATGTGTGCGATTATCAGGACATGATCGTTACGTCAAATCATCCGCATGAATTCTTGAATGCAATTTTAACCCACTTGAAAAAAAGCGGAATACGGTCTCTTCAATTGGGAACGTTAAGGCCTGATTCCATATCGCTAACCCAATTGCCGAATCTGGCAAAACAAATGGGATATGCTGTTGAATCCAATCAAGTGGCGTTCAGCTATGAAATCATATTACCCCGCACCTGGGAGTCATATCTCCAAATGCTTGCAGGCAAACAGCGCCACGAAATTCGTCGCAAATTAAGACGGCTAAACGAAGCGGGTGAAATCCGTTTTCGTGTCATTAAACGACCAGATGAAATTTCAGAAAATATAGACATCTTTTTTTCTTTGTTTAAGGCCAGTCGTCCGGACAAGTCCGAATTTTTGACAGAACAAATGATGTCTTTTTTTCGTTTGTTGGCCCAAAGAATGGCGCAACAGGGATTTTTGAGACTGTTTTTTTTAGACATCGATCGAGTGCCGGCTGCCGGCGTGATGTGCTTTGATTACAATGATACCCTATTTCTTTATAACAATGGATATAATCCACAATTCAGCCATCTGAGTCCCGGATTTCTCAGCAAAGTGTATAGTATCAGAGATGGTATTGAACAAGGAAAGCTTTGGTATGATCTGTTAAAGGGTGATGAAGGGTATAAAAAACGTCTGGGAAGCACGCCGGTCCCGCTGTATCACTTAAAGATCGATTTTGAAAAATAGAAAGATTCACTCAAAAACAACATCTAAAAGCGTCTTTATAAAAATTTATTCACCACAGAGGCGCGGAGATCAAAGAGATTTTGCTTTGTTGCTTTTCGCTGACCCCAGAGGAATAGGCTTCGCATTCCACAGGGCAGGGACGCCAAAAAACAAAACGAATCAACCCTTCGGGTAATAAAATGCTTGTATTGGCACCTTGCAACAAAAGAATTGATGCCTTTTGTCGTTTCCGCAGCGTAAGCTGCTTAGTACTTTTCCATTGCCGTCCTCTCAACGGCAATGGAAAAATTATTATTCTCTGTGTCCTTTGTGTCTCGAGCGAAGCGGACGGTGAATATAAACTCACATTCCTGCATCGTAAAGTTGGAAATAGAGGTTTAATGTAGTAATAAAAATGGAACGGGGAAATGGGAAAAATCGGTTGAAATATCGTTCGAAGGCGTTAAAAATTGCCATGCTGAGTATCCATTCAAGCCCCATTGGTGATCTGGGGACCCAAGATACAGGCGGAATGAGCGTTTATGTTCGGGAAATGGCCAAGGAATTGGGCAAAAAGGGCCATCATATCGACATCTTTACACAGCACAATGCCGGCAAGCACGATCCGGTCATACATTTATACGACAACGTCCGGCTCATCCATTTACCGGGGGGAATACGCAGGAATATCGCCAAATCCTCTCTCTATGAGGTTTTGCCACAACTATTTAACGAACTAGAATCCTTTCGAATCAAGGAAAACATCACGTATGATATCATTCATAGCCATTATTGGCTCTCAGGGATTTTAGGGCTCCAGCTCCAGTCATCCTGGAATGTATATCACCTGATAACATACCATACCATCGGCGCTGTGAAAAACTTAACCTGTTCAACTGAAAATGCGTCCGAATTACGGCTGGCAAACGAAAAAAAACTGGCAAAGCTGTGCGATCAAATTGTCGTTCCCACCCAAAAAGAAAAAGAATATTTAAGACAATATTATAATATCCCCTATGATAAAATTCGGATGATTCCCTGTGGCGTGAATCTTGACATTTTCAATCCACGGGATAAAATTTCTGCCCGCCGGCAGTTGGGGTTTCGTTCGGATGACCGCATTATCCTTTATGTGGGAAGATATACGCCTATTAAAGGTATTGACCGTTTGCTCACAGCGTTTTTAAATCTTACGCATCTTACGCATCTTACGCATCTTCGTCTGGTATTGGTGGGCGGCGACGGAGAACACTCCCCCATGTTTAAAGAGTTGCAATCCAAGGCTAAAACCCTTGATATTGAAAATCGTTTGATTTTCGCCGGAAGGGTGGAACAAAAAATTCTGCCCGAATATTACAGTGCCGCGGATGTTCTGGCGGTACCGTCGTATTACGAAAGCTTCGGCCTTGTGGCACTTGAGGCTTTGGCGTGCGGAACACCGGTTGTGACAACACCGGTTGGGGCCATGGAAAATATTGTGCAAGATGGGGTTACAGGATATGTATCAACGGATTCGGACCCACAACAGTTTGCAAAGGATATAGAGACCATTTTATTAAAGCAGCAGCATAACGGCTTATCTTCCTCAAAGATTCGAGCAACCGTTGCTGAATACACATGGTCAAGGTCCGCTTCTCTGCTGCTTGACGCATACCGGACGGCATTGGAGGGCACATTGGAAATAGGAATTAGAAAATAAAGAATGAGGTGATCTAAATTGTTATATAAATCCGACATAATGGTAATTACGGCACATCCTGATGATTCGGAATTCGGGTCAGCAGGTTCAGTGGCCAAATGGATACAGGAAGGAAAGCGGGTGGTCTATGTGGTGTGCACCAGCGGGGACAAAGGCACCGACAATCCCGACATCCCCTCCCAACAGCTTGCGAAAATTCGAGAAAAAGAGCAAAAAGACGCTGCTTTGGTATTGGGGGTCTCTGATGTGATTTTCCTTCGATATCCTGATCAGGGACTCGAAGACACATCGGATTTTCGAAAAGCGATAGTCAGACAAATCCGAATATATAAACCGGAGATGGTCGTAACATCAGACCCTTACAGGCGTTATATCTGGCACAGAGACCATCGCATCATCGGACAGGTAACGCTGGATGCGGTCTTTCCTTATGCCCGTGATCTGCTGGCATATCCGGATTTAATCGAAGAAGGGATCATGCCCCATAAAGTTAAAAAAATTCTCTTCTTCGGGACCGAGGATGTCAATCTGAGAATTGACATTACCGACACTTTTCAACTCAAACTTGAAGCATTGCGTTGTCACAAAAGCCAAATCATCCAGCTTGGCATTCCTGATCTGGAAAAATGGTTGTGGCAACGATGTCAGAAAATGGCTGAAGGCGAATATTTTGAGGTCGCCGAAGCGTTTCATCAGGTGGAGGTGGCCTACTGATCTTCGTCGAAATGTTGTCCGATTACCGGAACTTCTCAATTATTCCGGCAAATGGATCCTGGGATTAAAATAAGCCATTGACGGGTGTTCATCTTTTGCAGACGTCGAATAAGAAAATGTGGTAATTGACGAAACCGCCGGGTATTCTTTTAAAATACCAAGGGCCGCAAATTTTTTCTTGTAGTCCGGTGTAGCAGGAAAACCACTCGCCCACAGCAGTATGAATAAAATAACGTCGCCATGGGTTATTGCCACGACATGTTTTTCAGGAAAAGCGTGCCGTATTCTCAATAAAAACTTTTGAACCCTTAATAGGATATCTTCCGGTTGCTCATATTTCGAATCAACACCCGTATAAACATCTCCGTTTCTTAAATCAACCACATCCTCAGACTGACCTTGAAACGATGTATGAACCTCTGTGATTAAGCTTGATTGCCTCAGTTTGAGATGGGGATGATAGCGGCGTATTTCAGCGGCTGTTTGTCGGCAGCGAAGCAGAGGGCTGCTTACAACTTCGTCAATGGTCAGGTCCTTTAACGCCCGGGCTGTGCGAGCCGCTTCAAGACGTCCTTTTTTACTGATGGAAAAACCCGGCAGACGGCCATAAAAAATATTGGATGGATTATGCACGCTGCCGTGTCGAACCAACGAAATGCGCGTGCCTGCATGTTGGGGAATAATTCCGGTTTGTATCATCTGGCCAGTCTGAAACATGCGGGTTTTTGTTATAAAAGCTTATTTATTTCAGGGATCGGAAGTTTTTATTTGTTAAATCGCTCCATGGATAATGTTTTTTTAAACCGTGTAAACTCGTGGTTAAAGGATCGTAAAGAAAGAACAGATTTCAATATAAAAACAATGGATTCAACCTAACATAAAGACTTCTTTACTATTAAAATGTTTCGGTAAGCGTCTGTTCTTTCTAACGTCCCCTAAACCACTCAAACAGTACACGCTTTAAAAAAACATTATCCATTTCGCTCATATATAAAGACTTACAATAAAAACTTTCCTACCCTTCATTTTTTTGAAATAAAATTCTTGACCAACAAAAAGGCCTCATCATCGACATATTGAACCGGTGGGTGTTTACAATAGTAGGCTGAGGGTGCCTCTAAGACCCCGCCGATATTTCTTTCGATAGCCAGTTTGCATAACCGAATGCAGTCGATGGCGGACCCTGCGGAATTGGGCGAATCCTCAACAGACAACCTTAATTCAAGGTTCATCAGTATATCACCGAAAAGCCTGCCTTCCATTCGAATAAAAGCAACTTTGTTGTCATTGAGCCAGGGGACATAATCACTGGGGCCGATGTGTATGTTGCGGTCTTCAAGCTTTTTTTTCATAACAGCCTGTACAGCTGTTGTTTTCGATTCCTTTTTTTTATCAAGTCTCTTTCTGTTCAACATATTTAAAAAATCGGTATTACCCCCCGTATTAATTTGATATGTCTTTTCCAGCTTCGCACCCCGTTTTTCAAACAGGTTGGTTAACGCCCGATGAACAATGGTTGCACCCACTTGGGATTTAATATCGTCGCCTATAATAGGAATTCTACTTGATTTAAACTGTTCGGCCCAAAAAGGATCACTGGCAATAAAAACAGGTATGTTGTTGATAAATGCCACACCGGCCTCCAGGGCGCATTCGGCATAAAACCTCGATGCCGCCTCTGAACCAACCGGCAGATAATTTAACAGAATTTCCGTTCCGGAACTTTTTAGAATGTTGATAACGTCGCTCTTGGTTGGCTCTTCCTGGTCACAAATCAAAAATGTATAGTCAGGTTCATAGTATTTCATATGCTCCGAAAAACCGTCCAATATTTTCCCCATGGATACCTTAACTCCGGCTCTTGGCATATTATCCACAAATTTTTTAGTGCAATTGGGTCGCTGGAAAATGGCTTCATGAACATCTTTATCGACTTTTCTCTGATCGATGTCAAATGCCGAAACAACTTCAATATCGCAAGGTGTGTAACTATTTATCGACCAACTTAAAATTCCGATGGCATTATTGCGGTTTTTTCCCTGGTAGTATATTATACCTTGCAAGAGAGAACTTGCACAATTGCCAACGCCGATGATACCGATTTTTATGGGTGTCATATTATTATCCAATAAAGGAGCGACAATTTAAATTCGTAAATTTCAGGTTTTACCGAGACGTTAAAAAATTCGAGTGATGATTTTCAAACTCAAACATTTTATTTTGCCTTACTATGGTAAAATTTTCAACATAAAACTTAAGATTCTTTGACCTTTAAAGACGCTGTCAATGAGCGAAAAAGCACCTTAACTGATATTGCGAAAATAATTGAAATGGTACGATCCGAATTGCTCACAAGGGTATCATCATTCTCGCAATTGTGATGATTTTAAAACTGATATTACCGTCTCTCCAAAAAAATTCGAGATTATACTGTTTGACAGACAATCGTTGCTTTTTTATGATTTGTAACATTCTATTTTACGGAGGTCGATGATGACACATGAAATAGTGGCGCCACTTGACGGAAAGGTATTTCAGCTGAAGATAAAGCCGGGAGATACGGTAGAAGAAGACGAGGAAATCCTGGTCATCGAAGCGATGAAGATGGAAACACCCATATTGGTCCCCTGTGATGGAATCGTCAGAGAAATCAGAGTCAAAGAAGGGGATGAAGTGGCGGAAAACGATGTTTTGGTTATTATCGACGAAGAACTCATTGAGGCTTAAACCATGAAACCGTATTTTGCAAAAATGACAGAATTCGGTCATGCCCTGAAAAAAGGCCGAATAAAGAGCACGGAAGAAAATCTTAACAACATCAAAAATATCGAAGAAGATGTCGCTGATAAAGTGAATCGTGTCAAACTGGCCGGGTTCCCTGAAGAGAAAATCAATGCCAGGGGACAGATGACCGTGTGGCAGCGTCTTGAATATCTCGTCGATCCCGGCACCTGGTGTCCGTTGCATACCCTGTACAATCCAATGAACAATGAAGAAGGAACGACCAACGTCATCGACGGTGTCGGAAAGATTTCCGGGAAATGGGCGGTGATCATCGGTTTTGACAACAAAGTGATGGCCGGTGCCTGGCTGCCGGGGCAGTCTGAAAATATTCTTCGGGTGACCGACCTCTCCAAACGTCTGAATATTCCGCTGGTCTGGCTGGTTAATTGCAGCGGCGCCAAATTGACCGAACAGGAAAAATTCTATGCCAATCGTCGTGGAGCCGGAACCCCTTTTTTCAGGCATGCCGAGCTTGAACAGATGGGGATACCGGTGCTTGCCGGCATATACGGCACCAATCCGGCCGGCGGCGGGTATCAGAGCATCAGCCCCACCATACTCTTTGCACACAAAGACTGTAATATTGCCGTGGGGGGTGTCGGCATCGTTAGCGGCATGGCGCCCAAAGGAGAATTTAATTTAAAAGCCGCAGAAGACATCATCGAACGAGCAAAACAGTTTCGGACCAAACCACCGGGGTCGGTAAGCACCCACTATGATGAAACCGGTTTTTTTAGATATGTGTTTGAAGATGAAACCGGTGTGTTGGACGGGCTGAAAGCGTATATGAAAGATATGCCGGCATATCATCCCAAATTTTTTCGGGTGACTGAACCCAAAGAACCCCGATTTCCCATAGACGATCTTTATCGCCTGATTCCCTTGAATCCCAAAAGAGTTTACGATTTTGACGAGGTATTGGCCAGGCTGGTGGATTCCAGCGAACATATGGAATTCCGTCCCGATTACGGCCCGGAAGTGTATGCGGGATTATGTAAAATCAACGGATTTCTGGTGGCCTGCATTGGAAATCGGCAAGAATATCTTGGCAGAGACTATCCGGAGTATGCCGACTATCCCGGCATGGGGGGGAAACTCTACCGACAGGGGCTGATCAAAATGAACGAGTTCGTGACCCTTTGCGGCAGGGACCGGATTCCAGTCATTTGGCTCCAGGACAGCTCAGGACTGGATGTGGGAGATGCGGCTGAAAAAGCTGAATTGCTGGGTCTTGCCCAAGGATTGGTCTACTCGATTCAGCAAACGGACGTTCCCATGCTGCTGCTGCTTCTCAGAAAAGGAACGGCGTCGGCCCACTATCTCATGGGCGGACCCACGGCCAACCGGCACAATGCCTTCACCCTGGGCACCGCGGCCAGCGAAATATATGTCATGCATGGAGAAACCGCTGCGGTGGCAACTTATTCTCGAAGGCTGGTCAAAGAAAAAGATGCGGGAAGGCCTTTAGAACCGATCATTGAAAAAATGAACAAGCTGGCCCAGGATTATCATGAAAAATCAAGACCCCTGTTTTGCGCAAAAAGCGGGATGGTCGATGAAATTGTGCCGCTGCGTGATTTGAGAAAATATTTTGTGGCGTTTACCGGAGCCGCCTATCAGAACCCAAAATCCATCTGCCCTCAACATCATATGATCCTGCCCAGAATAATCAAAGGATAGGTCGATCCACTGAGTTTCAATCAATGTATAGATTATTGATGAAGAAAGCGTCTGAAATTATAAGATACCGGGATGACAATTAGTGGTTGTGATATCATACTTCGAAAGTTGAACTGTCAAGGGATGTATTGATCCGACTTGCATTCTATCAAATCAAGTTTAGGCCGGGAAAATAAATCCCAAATAATACAACATGTTTCAAGATTCCTTCAATACCTTGAGAAATATATCCAAGGTATAATCGATATCCGAAGAAGTCACATGATAATTGGTGACAGCTCTCAAACGGTTCGGTCCGATGGGGAGCACGCGGATGCCCCGGCTATGGAGTCTTTCCGCCAATATCTGTGATGTCATACCTTTTTTCGTTACGCCAACGAATACAATATTGGTTGAGACCAGATCCGGATCAATGGATAAGCCTTCCATGTTTGCAAGGCCTTGGGCCAATTTTCCGGCGTTTTTATGATCATCTGCCAGGCGATCCACCATTTCGGTCAACGCAACGATACCGGCTGCGGCCAGAATACCTGCCTGGCGCATACCACCGCCGACCACCTTCCGGTTTCGCCGGGCTTCCGAGATAAAGTCTTGGTTTCCGGAAACAACAGAACCCACCGGTGCCGCCAATCCTTTACTCAAACAAATGCTGACGGAATCGGCTTGGGCAACAAGATCTTTGGCATCCACACCGAGGGCGGTTGTTGCATTAAACAGTCGGGCGCCGTCCACATGTAATTTCAGCCCATAACAACGGGCCAATTCTGCTACAGAATGCATATAGCCAACATTTAGCGGACTGCCGCTGCACCGGTTATGGGTATTTTCCAGGACAATGAGTTTTGTTCTGGGAAAGTGGACGTCGTCCGGACGAATAGCAGCTTCTATTTCAGCCAATGCCATTGTGCCGTCCGGCTTATTTTTCAGGTTGCAAGGATGTATACCGCCCAGTGCTGCGGAGCCCCCCTGTTCGTAAACGAACATATGAGACTGATCACCGAGTATCATTTCATCGCCCCTGCCGCAGTGGGTAAGCTGGCTCACCAGGTTTGCCATGGTGCCGCTGGCTACAAACAGTGCCGCTTTTTTCCCCAGCCGTTCGGCAACCATTTCTTCGAGGCGGTTTACCGTGGGGTCTTCACCAAACACATCGTCTCCGACTTTTGCCTCGGACATGGCCTGACGCATGGCCGGTGTCGGTTGTGTAATGGTGTCTGATCGCATGTCAACAATACGCATATCTTGCCTCCTTAAAAAATATGACTATTGAGATTGTCAATAATTGTGTTCGAAATCATAGATATTATGACTTTGACAAAGCAAAGCACCTCTTATATTCCATTTTCTTTATGAAAAATCAATTCGTTCAACAGAAAGAGACTATATGTACTATTTTTTCGGTTTCACCTGAGCGTTGTCTAACATTCTGCCCGGGCATGGTAGGGCTATAGGTCGGACCGAAAGATCCAACATCTCATATCCTCAAATTTTATTATAAGTTCCAGATGTCGAGTTACCTATAATCCCTATCTCATTATAATTATATCATTTTTTTAAAATGGTTGAACATGAAACGAAGCCGTAAAGTTCTGATGGTCTGTCACTGCCTGTTAAATGCCAATGCCAAAATTTACCCTTTGGCATTAACCGGAGGCGTTTATCGCGACGTTTTAGAGGTTTATATCAGAAACGGTACGGGGATATTTCAGCTTCTTTGTCCCCAAAACCTTTATTGATTCGAAGAAGAATAATTTTACCATCGTCGATGTAAGGGATAAATCCGAATATGTTGAAGGCCACATCCCGGGTGCTGTCAACATTCCGGCTGCATCGTTTGCAATCCGATCCGGAGAGCTGGATAAACACAAAAGCATTATTGTTTACTGCAATGCAGGTAACCGAAGTTACAAAGCATACCGGAAGTTAATGAAATTGGGTTACAAGAAATTTTATCAGGCCTTGTTTGCCGACTGGAAATCGGCGGGTTACGAAGTAGTAAAATAACAAATCAGTGGTATTTATGATGCGTTGGATTTGCGAATAGGACTGAAAGCCTTCATTGGCATCGTCGTCATTTTATGAACATGGAAAAAGAAAAATGGTAAAAAAAATCAAATATAACCTATTTAATGGAGGGAAAAATCATGAAAAGAAATTTAACTATCGCTTTTCTGACGGCTTTATTTACTTTTGGGATCTGGTCAACTGCAATGTCAAAAACCCGTTCCGGGGTCATAACCATGGAGGTCGATCTTTCAGCCCGGGCTCAAGGACAGACTGTCCGACTATGGATTCCTTACCCTGTTTCTGATGAGAACCAACTCATCAGCGATATTCAAACATCAGGAGATTATTCCACCATCGGTGTATATACGGACCGGTATTACGGCACTCCGATTCTTTATGCCGGATGGTCGAAGGATGCCAAAAAACGAAAACTTATGTTTTCATTCAAGGTTGAACGGCGAGAAGTTCGTAACCGTGATTTTCCTGCTAAGGAACCCGCCTGGAATCCGGCTGATTATGAAAGATATCTGAAACCCACTTCCCTTGGCCCGACCGACGGTGCGGTGAAAAAGCTGTCCGACTCCATCACCAAAGGAAAAAACACGGTGCTGCAAAAGGCCAAGGCGATCTATGACTGGACCTGTGAGAATACGTATCGAGACCCTAAAACCGTGGGATGCGGCTTGGGTGATGTAGACAAACTGCTGCAAAAACCGGGTGGAAAATGCACGGATATTTCATCGGTTTTTATTGCGCTGGCCCGAGCCGCCGGTGTGCCGGCTCGTGAGATTTTCGGCCTCAGACTCGGGAAAAAGCCCCAACAGGATGTTACAACCTGGCAGCATTGTTGGGCGGAGTTTTTTCTTCCAGGGTATGGCTGGGTCCCGGTTGATCCTGCGGATGTGCGCAAAAAAATGCTTGTCGAAAAACTCGACTTGAAAGATGCCAAAACCAATGCTTATCGTGATTATTTCTGGGGAGGCATTGATTCTTACCGCTTTGTCATTGCCCACGGCCGTGACGTGGTGCTGAATCCGCCACAGGAGGGTCCACCGCTCAATACATTCGGCTACCCTTATGCTGAAGTTGGGGGCCTCCCGCTTGATTTCTATGATCCGGCCATGTTTGTTTACCGTATCACCTATCATGAAAAGTAAAACAGTCATTTGGGAAAAAATCTTCAAGCACCCGAAATAAGATAGTGCCGCCTTATGCCGGCATCAGCTACGTTACTTCCGGATGCCTTGGACGATTTTGAAAAAAGGAGATAACAATGAGTGATAATTATAGAAATATGTGGAAGGATCTGGGGCTTGATCTTCAAGCCCACGATATGTTGCTCGATGTATTGGGAAAAGCCTATGAGGATATTTATCTTGCCCAGAAAGATCGGCCCGAGCAAATGGGCTATTTTGACTTTGTCATGAGCGAGGTTCACGGCCTTCGCATCAAAGAATTGATGGATGAAAAAGCATCCGGACGTAAAGTGATTGGCTCTTATTGCGTGTTTGTACCGGAAGAAATTGTCCTTGTCGGCAATGCAACCCTTGTGGGGCTGTGTGCAGGCGCTGATTTCGCCATGGAAGAGGTAGAAAAACTGCTGCCCCGCAACACCTGCGCACTGATCAAATCGACCTTTGGCTTCAAGTTGGGGAAGGTGTGCCCGTACCTTGAGGCATCCGATATGATAGCAGGTGAAAATAAATGAAGTTTGTTTTTGTATGTCCTGTAAAACAGAGAGTCTTTGAAAGTGCTTCATTTGAAATTATCGGCAATAAAGGAATTTCCCTTGACATGAAGGGGAATAAATTTTTGGATGCAAAGGTGGCACTCAACAAACCTTGCCCGTTTTGCGGGAAAAAACATGTATATCATGCCAGTGAGTTGTCGTGTCCGTTTGAAAGCCTTGAAAAAGAAAACATACCATAAAGGAAACACCCATGGAAGATATCAAAAAAATACGGTTGACTGAGACGGTTGCAGGGGCCGGTTGAGCGTCCAAACTGGCTCCGGGGGACCTGGACAGGGCGTTGTGCGGAATAATGTTTCCGACTGATGAGAATGTCATCGTCGGTTTGGAGCGTGCGGATGACGCCGGGGTTTACAAAATTTCAGATGACCTGGCCCTGATCCAGACGGTGGATTTCTTCACACCCATAGTGGACGATCCGTACTGGTTCGGACAAATTGCCGCAGCCAACGCACTGAGCGATGTCTATGCCATGGGAGGAACACCGAAAACCGCAATGAACCTGGTGGCCTTTCCGGTGAAACAGATGGATCTTTCGGTTCTGCGACAAATCATACAGGGTGGGCTCGAAAAGTTGACGGAAGCCGAAGTGGTTCTCATCGGCGGTCACAGCATCGAGGATAAGGAATTAAAATACGGGCTGTCCATCACCGGATTCGTACATCCGGCGCGGGTGATTACCAAGAAGAACTTAAGG
>Ga0307423_1001465_pt1 | contig 14211 bp, 23 predicted proteins | sample SalMarWE160310MG_FD_202154 | JGI IMG/M metagenome (GOLD analysis project Ga0307423, IMG submission 202154) | Salt marsh sediment microbial communities from the Plum Island Ecosystem LTER, Massachusetts, United States - WE1603-10 | ecosystem: Environmental > Aquatic > Marine > Intertidal zone >...
TACGAAGATTACATTCACGAATCATTAAGCGATTATGAATAATCGCTCCTTAGGATAAAGGCACAACTCCGGTTGTGCCTTTATTTGAAGGTATGGCAATCAAACTAACAAGGAGGATTTTATTATGGGTAAAGGCAAATTTAACCAAATGAAGGCATGGCCGACAAGGAGAATCCATTTATTCTTTTCAAAGGCACCTATGTCCTTGTGCGGTTTAGTTTCAACCGGCCAATCTTTTCCTCATGCGGAAGGCATTGATTGGATAGCTCTGAAAGAATATCATGAGTATGACAACTTGAATTTTTGCCAGAGCTGCCTGCGAGTGGCGATGAAGGAACATGGAGAAAAGTACATGCCGCTTTCAAAGCTGTACGGAGAAAAATTTCAAAAATGAATACCGCAATGGCGAGCCCGAACTGACTCGCCACTGCAATTAAGAACACGAGCCCGAACTGAACCTGATTCGTGTTCTTAATTGCAGTACATTCAACCAACAAGGAGGATTTATGGCAAGAAAAATCACAAGAAGAAAAACCCCACTGGATTTGCAACCTCTGACAAAAGAAACGCTCCGAATAATTGCAAAAGACATGGCAGAGCATCTTACAATTATCGGAAAAGAACGTGGGATTACTTTTAGTATGGGGACTTTTAGTTACGACCCGCTTGTTAGCAATTTTTCGGTAAAGGTAAAAGGAGTCATGAAAGGCGGCAAAACCAGAGAAGAAACACTTTACGAACAAAACTACATACCTCTGGGATTGCCAAAAATCAACACTGTTTTTGAATTCCAAGGATCAAAATACAAAATAATTGGTTATAGGCCAAGAGCAAGAAAACAACCGATATTAACCGAAAAAATTGGAGCAAACAAAAAATTCACTTTTTCGATTGAATTAATAAAGAGTGTAGCAAAATGATTCAATGGGCGAGTTAAACTCGCCCATACAAATAAGGGTATTATCCAAAACCAGAGAAACAGTATTACCCAAAACTGGATCAAAGAAACAGTATTACCCAAAACTGGATAGTACCTTTATTTGTAGTAATGGCAATTAACCCAAAAGGAGGATTTGATTTATGGCAAAGACAATCGCGCAAGCAGCACAGGAAGTACGGCAAAGCTGGGATGATGCGGCCGGAGACATTTCCATGAACTACGAGTTTGACTATGGAGATGAAGAAATGAAAAAGGTATATAGGGAAAACCTCAAGCGCACCGGCAGCAAGCAGATTGCAAGAGAATGTATTGCCGATCATATCCATAGTGATGAAAGTTCAATTATGGATTTTGTCGGCGACCGTGTTCACGATGCAGTAACAACGGTTTTGCCCGGAACCAAATGGAACGACCCTAAATTTTCCGAAACGTTTATTGCGATATGCGAGGAAGCAAAAAAGGGTGGTTACAGCTCATGGAAAAATGCCATGGACAAACTGATCGAACAACAAAAAGGATATCGAAAGGTGTAAAAATGGCAAAAAAACCAGTGCGAGTAAAGATTGGCAAGTACATGGGCGACGATTGTTATTCATGGGCAGTTTTCAAAGATGGTCGCCCCGTATACACCGGTTGCTCCAGACCAATGGCGCAGAGTTATCAAAGGCAAATCAGAAAAGAAATTGGAGAAAATTGATGAGACCTTTTAATTCAAGCGACTGGGGACAGTATCCGGCGATGGAATCTAACAACCCTGAAATTGGAAAAGTAAAGATTAAGTTGGGTAAATACGCTGAAGTAGAGGCTGACCTGATTTTAGATGATAAAATCATTTGTATTGCTCAATGCGATAGCGCCGATGATAGTTCTTTTACTGTTGACGTTTTCTTTCAATCCTACAAATTTGATACTCACGAAATGGCTAAGGAACATACTCGTCAAATGGAAGATGAAATTTTCACTTTGGACGATCTCGTCAAAAACCACAACTTTTCAAATGAAAACTTTATTTGAATTGTGGGGCGACTATATGTCGCCCCTACAAACAAGGGCATAACCGGAGTTGTGCCTTTATTTGTAGTAATGGCAACCAAACTAAAAGGAGGATTTATGAAAAAAAAGATCAGTCGTCGTCCAAAACCGGCAGTTCCCACTCGTTTTGACAGTATCAACAAAACAACGCTCGGCCTATTTCATTTCAGATTAAATGAAATGTTAGAAAAAATAGGCGAAGAATTTGGTTTGGTCATCGAAGCGGGGAATATAACCTATGAAGGAAATTCCTTTTCCGGACAATACAAAGCACACTTGACAAGTAGTTCTTCTGGAGAAGAACAACTCTACAATGCGTTTACAAAGGTATTCGAGTGCAGAGGGAACAATCCGAATGTGATTATCGAAGGGGAAAAATACAAAATTGTAGGGTATGATAAACGGCGGAAAAAACCTATCTTACTTGAAAAGGATGGTAAGATATATAGGGTGTCCATCACACAAATTCAACAATCATAACAAAAACGGAAAGAAGAATAATGTTTGGTCCCAAAACATTTATGGTCTTTTGGTTTCAAGGAGCCAAACTTGGCACTTTGATCGAAAACAAAATTAACCAACAAGAAGCAGAGTCTCTTTGGGAAATGGAGTTTTTAAAAAGGGATGAAGAGGGCAACGCTCATTATTCAGTGCGTACCAAAACCAAAGTGACAAATAATGTCTCGCAAGATACTGGATCAACGGCAATGTTCAAAAATTAAAAAAAAATGATATATTAAAAACAGGGGACCGTTATGGTCCCCACTTCTTATAAATGTATAAGCAAGACGTTTATACATTTATAAGAAGTACGGCAACAAACAACTCAAAAGGAGGATTTTTATGGACGGTAAAAAAGTGGTTATTATTCTTGGCAAGGATGGAAGCGTAAAGGCAGATGCGTCAGGATTCAAAGGTGGTAGTTGTGAAAAGGCCACCGAGTTCCTTGATAAGATGTTTGGTAGCAAGGGCAAGCGTGAATTCAAGCCTTCGTACTACGAAGAAGATGTGATCGTGGATGGCCTGCCATCCGGTTATTGTGGTTAACAATCAAACTCGAAAGGAAACCAAATGTCTCATACCTCTACGTATCAAACTCTCGTCAAGAATATCGACCTGTTTTGCAGCCTCGCAGAGCAGGAAGGCCACAAGGTGAAACGTTCAATCAACAATGACATTGAAGTCAAGCAATATAGATCCAATTGGGTTTCAGGTTGCGCGGCCGAAGTGCATTTGAAAGGTTGGCGTTTCCCCTTGGCGATCAAACCAAACGGTGAAATCATGTACGACCATTGGGGTTCGAGTGCCAATACAATGGAAGAATTCGGTTTGCTTTTGCAAACTTACAACAAAACCGAAATTGCAAACTACCTCCCCTTTGATCAGATCCAAAACTACACCGTTTCAACCCTTGATAACGGCGATGTTCAACTTGTCGTTAATTTCTAAGGAGGTCCTATGATCGGCATCAAGTATTATCCCACAACGGAAGAAAAAGTCGCAAGTTTTATTGTTATGTTCTTGCGAGTTATTTCAACAGTTGCCCTGATGGCCGCTGGTTGCTTATTTATCACGTTTCTTATGCAACCACACATTGAACCATCAATCATCCTGTCAGGCCTCTGGTGCCTTGGCATTTTTTACATTGTAACCTGAAATTACGGGGCGAGCATTCTCGCCCCTACAAATGAACACATAAGCTTTTTTGTTTATGTGTTCATTTGTAGTTAATGGCAAACTAAAAGGAGGATTTATGAACATTGGGGCATTTGCAGTAGTTACAAGCCCAGAGACAGGTAACTTTCTATTGGGATTGCGCAAAGATGGCAAGTTCGATTTTTTTGGTGGCAGATGCAAGGATAATGAACTGCCTCCTATAGCGGTTATTCGTGAATTCTATGAAGAAACAAACGTCGTCATCCACAGTATGAATCTACTGGACAAAATAGAGAAAAAAGGTAGAATTGTTTGGTTTTATGAAGTCGATCTTTATGAAACAGTAGTTTTAAAACTGAGTGACGAACACACCGGATACCGTTGGCTAAGTTGGTGGGATGTCAGAAGAATCCCACAAAAACAATTAAACAGGCCATCATACCTAATTATTTCAAAACTTAAGGAATGGTATAAATGATAAAATTGACCATTGTTTTTGACTTGATTGGTGGAGCAGTTATGCTGTTAATCGTAGCTTTGATCGCAATTCCAATGTTAACCTTTTAGGAGGGAAAATGAAAGTCCGTCACGATGTAATGAGTAAGTTACGGTGCCCTGTTTGCAACAAAAAGATCAAAGAAAACGTTGCAAGTAGAAAACTAAACAAGGACATTCTTTGTTTCAAATGTTTCAAAGTAGTTGCTGGAGTACGCACTTCAAGGGAAATAAGAAACAACCCTAAATTGCGTAGTATTAAACGGCAACATTTGCCGTTAAGAATGGTGTCCTTGAGTTAAATGGAATTGGGGAATGATATCATTCCCCCTTCCAATTAAATACATAATAAATGTGTGTATTTAATTGGTAGAAATGGCAACCAACACACTATAAGGAGGATTTATGACTATCAGAGAAGGTAATAATAGTTTAATTTTCGATAACATTTATTCGGATGTTTGGGCATATATCGAAGAGAGTAAATATAGAAACACAATAGTGTTTGCCCAAAATTGGACTCCTGCAAAAAACGTGAGATACAACGTTTATGTTGAAGTAACACTCACCGGAGTGTTTGTGTTCGAAAGCAAGAAGTACGATGTTGCAAGAGCATATCACCCTGATTTTGATAAAAACGGTGATCCAATTGACAAGGCAGGAACCATAATAGATGAAATCGAATACAAGAGCAAACTACGAAAAGAAGCAATGGAAAAAGATACTGTCAAATCACCGTTTTCAAAACTTAGCGATATCAAAGAAAAACTCCCAATGCAAAAAGTCAAGATATATGACAAACCGAAAAGAACTGCCGAATTAAAAGTCGGCGACAAGATTTTACGAAAAGTCATTTGCTTTGCAACTGGAGAAAAAGAAGTTCAAGATATTTACTTTGAGAATGGGAAAAAAGAAGGGTACATTATCAGAGCGAGTATGCAGCACAATCTATTTACTGATAAGGCGATCATCAGTGATAACAAAACGGGTTTGATCGTTATCATTGATAACGAACCAAGTGAAAATTGCATTGGTTTCACGATTACACACATCGCACAAAACGGTAAATGCGCGTGGGCCAAGGAAGTTACCGGTTCTTTCGAGTGGTTGAAAGTATTTTACAAAGTAGAAAAATAGTCTTTAGGGGCGACTTCGGTCGCCCCTACAAATAAAGGTATAAAATTATTTGTGCCTTTATTTGTAGTAATGGCAATCAAACTAAAAGGAGGATTTATGAAAGCAGAAAGAATCATTAACTACCTGAGAGCTGGTTTTTCGCTGTTTTGGCTAAGAACCGAGCAACCAGATCAGGTGCGGGAAAGCGTTTATAAGGTCATTGAAGACTTTAAACGCAAGGACAACGGGCGCTATACAATCACAGAGTGGGACTGTTTGAAAGAGTTTGACCCAAAACCCACTTTGGAAGCATTCAACAATGCCCCTGAATTTTCCATCCTGTTCCTGTATAACTGGCACTGGTTTGCAGACAAACCGCCTTATATCCAGCTTATGCAAAACAACATTCGTGTGTGGAGCAATCAGGGTAAGGCAATCGTCGCCGTTTCTCATTCCAAGAAGATCCCGGCCGAGCTTGAAAAGGATTTTGTTTTGCTCGACCTTGACCTGCCAAATGAACAAGAGATCAATAGAGTTATCAGGCATTTGGCTCCTTCGGAAAAGATACTGCCAAAGGATGATGGAACTATGTTTCGTCTGGTCAATTCGTGCAAGGGGTTGACGAGGGCAGAAATGGAAAACGTCCTTGCGTTAAGCATTGTTGAAACTGGTGGAACCAGTTTCTCAATCAACACCATCAACCAACACAAAGCGATGTCAATTCAAAAAACTGGTTTCCTTGACGTTCTCAACCCTGACCTTAATTTTTCAAGTCTGGTCGGGTATGATAACATCAAACATTTTATTTTGGAGACCATTGACAACCCAAAGGCCAAGGGTATTATGACCATTGGACCTCCTGGTTGCGGCAAAACAACGCTTATGAAAGCGGTCGTTGGTGAAACCGGCAAATTCGGCCTGTCAATCAATATGGGAAGTCTCTTTAGCAAATTTCAAGGTGAGACTGACCAAAATATCAATACCGTTATCAATATCATAACGGCGATTGGTGATTGCGTTGTTCTCATCGATGAATTTGAAAAACAATTTGCTGGTGCGAGCAGCGATGGTTCACTTGACAGTGGCACAACACGTCGGGCAACTGGTCGTTGGTTGGACTTTTTGCAGAATCGCCCCAAAGGAGTTTATGTGGTTGGTACTGCAAACAGTTTCAACGGCATACCCGGCGAGTATCTTCGACCAGGACGTTGGGACACTTCACCATTTTTCATTGACCTACCGACGGCAAAGGTTGCAAATTCAATTCTCAAGTATTATTGCGAGAAAATGGATATTGATTTTGATCAAAAGATACCGTCGATGCTCCAATACTCTGGCGCTGAAATTGAAGCACTTGTGCATATCGCAGATATGCGCAACCTGTCCCTTATGGACGCGGCAGAGTCCATTATACCGCAAGCAAAAACAATGGCTGAGGCTATCAACGGTTTACGTGAATGGGCCAAGGATCGGTGCATACCGGCCGAGACGGTGCTGAAAAAAGGCAATCTAAAGGTAATCAAAAGAAGAAAAATCGATACCTGATTTTCTACAACTGGCGGGCGACCATGGTCGCCCTCCGATTAAAACACATAACATTTTAGTTGTGTGTTTTAATCGGGCAATCAACTTAAAAAGGGGGATGAAACGCACTTTTGTCCGAAGTGCGCCCCAAACTCTAACAAAGGAGTGTATCATGAACGAAGAAGTAAAAGTTGAATTGAGTTTGGTGGAGAGAGTTTTTGCATTTCTGAAAGACAAATTGACAAAGGACAAAGCGGTGCCGGTCAACCAAACGGAACTTTCCAAAATCTTGGGTGAACGGGTTGAAAACGTAAGTACTGCGATCAAACAATTGCAAGGAAAAAAAGTGATCGTCCAGGAAGGCAGGGTTGGGAGCTTCAATGCTTACAAACTTGGCGATGCCGCGCCCAAGGGTGAAGAAGTCCTCGTGTGGAAAAACAATCAAATCATCATCGCTACTCCCGCCGGAACGGAAATCATGGCCGCATTTGCGGCACTGGAAGACCGTTATCGTGAAATCACCGGTGAAGATGTAGAGGAAATGAAGAAAATTAACCCACTCGATGACGAATACGACGATGAAGAATGGGATGAAGAAGAAGACCCGTCGTCGTATTCTGGCCGTGGTGAAACGTGGGAAGAAAAGGTTGAAATGTTCGAAGATATGGACCGCTATGAACTGCGCCGTTTTGCACGAAATAACGGTATCAAGCTCCCAAAGGTGAAAGCAGATATTCGTCTCATACGTCGCCTTGTCATAGAGCAATACAAAAAGATTTTCGAAGGCAGATCAACGCCACCGGAAGTCTTTTTTCAGTTTGTCAAAAGCAAACTGAAAACAACGGCGCTACAAGATTTGTCCCAAAGATTGCTGAAACTCTCAGGCATGGTACGTTCAACAGAGCTAACAGGTCAACGGGCTTTGCATGAACATTTGGTCGTAGAACTGTGCGGGGTTGTAAGGGAGCAAGAAATTGCTGCAATGGGCATGAATATCACCTTGCCCGAAAAAGTGGTTACCGAGTTGGTCCCAACAATCCCAAAATTGAGATACGAGCAGTTCGAAAAGTTCCCACGTATCGTGCCGAAAACGGTGATGGACAGGATTGCGGCAGTCAAACTGGCAAATGTATTCGATGAATATTACATCCTTTACATTGATGGAAAACCCAGTGAAAAGCTTGAAACCAACGAAGAAAAGATCAACCGCAAGGACCCGATCCTTTTTGGCAAGCTCAAGACGTTCCCGGGACGGTTGTATTTCATTATCGACTGGACCGATGAATTCTGTGATATGACCCTTGCCAAAATGGTCAACCACGTCCAAGCAAATGATCCTGAATTCAGCCTTGACAAAATCGGCATGGTGGACGCTGAATATTTTGCAAAAACAAAGATTGCCGCACAGCAACGCATGGATAACCTGAAAAACACCAGGATGGGAAACTATCGCAAGCTCGCGGCCGAAGAAAGGGCCGCAAGTATTGTGAGGGAAAACAAGGCTCGCCTTGAATATGCTCTCGCCGAAGAAAATCGGGATGAATTCATTACAAAGATCATCGAGCAAAAAGGTGAAAGTTGGTTGACAACCGTCCAAGAAGAATTGAACAATCCACCCAAACCGGAAACGGAAGATAAAACAGAGTCTGATCGATAACCCCTAACCGCTTAAATTGGGGGACCTGCAATGGTCCCCCATACAAATAAATATACAAGCTTTTGTTTGTATGTTTATTTGTAGCAACATCAACCAACAAGGAGGATTTTATCATGAAACAAGAAGTCATGCAGGAAGGTGTATTGTGCCAGTTGAAAATGGGTCGTTGGGATGCTTCTATTCGAATGTCAAAAGACAAATTCGGCAAAGAATTGCCCACGGAAATCGTTAGAGCAATGCAAGATCTCGTTGAAGATCGAACATTGATCAAAAACTTGGATGCAATTCGTCGGTCGGCAAAGAACACGTTGAAAAACAATTCATTGCCGTTTCCAGTGGATGGCATTTTTTGGTGCCCCAAAGACAAGATCCCTCTACTCGATGAATACTTTACAAAATTGAAAGTAGACTATCGTGAGGCGACGGAAATCCTTGTCAGGAACCTGCCGATCATCAAGCGCAATTTCAGAAAACGTTATCCGAAATTTTACGATAACGACTTTTACCCAACGGCGTCAGAGCTCCGTAAGAAGCATCATTTCGACTGGAATTTTTTCCATTTTGTTGTACCAGACCAGAAGTCTGAAATTTTGTCACCAGCCCTTTACAAAAGGGAGAAGGCCAAATTTCAGGCAATGGTCGATCAGATGGAAGAATTGACCGTCAACCTAATTGGTAATGAATTGATGAAACGCATTGAAACTTTGCAGGAGCAATGCGATAATGATTCAATCAGCGCCGGTACGGTCAACTCTGTAGAACGTTTTATTGACAAGTGGCGTGAACTTTGGGAAGGCAATATCGATAACAAGAAATTGCACTCCATCATGAAAACGCTGAAGGCCCAAATGAAAAAGACTTCGGCTGAAAAGCTGAAAGATTCTGAATCATTCAGGGAGGCCGCTTCGGAAAAGCTTGAAAAGATCATCGGTCGTATCAAAAACGTACCCAACATTGAACTGAAACGCAAGCTGGATGTTTAGGTTGAAGGAGGGGCATTTGCCCCTCTCTTCAAATAAGCTTATAACATTTAGTTGTAGGCTTATTTGAAGTAATGGCAATTAATCAACAGCAAGGAGGATTTATCATGGCAAAAGAGAAAAAGGTCAAAACAAAGTTGGAGTCAAAATCCGATGTTTCAACCAAAACAAAACGGAAATTAACTCCATACGAGATCATCGAGGTTGAACGAGCAAAAATCAGAAAGATGAAATCCGAGCTGGAAGAATCAATCAAACCGCACATTGTTAATTTCATACGGAAAACCGGAATGTTCGTTGATAAGATCGTTGTTGATTACAACGAGGGTGATGATGATATCGAAATCAACGATGATGAAATTGAAGTTACGGTTTTTGATGACGATGACAGGGACAGAGGTCATTGTGAATAACTTCTATACAATGTGTGGAGTAACGATGAAACCATTTGAATTCTACTCTTTTAAAGGACGGATCCAAATAATCCCTATTAATAGAGGAACATTGGATATAGAACTTGCGAATCCATTTTTTCGACACTATGTTATTTTTAAAGGAGAAAAAAATATTACTTGTCCAGGAGATGATACATATCGTCCTGGACAATGTCCAATTTGCGATCTTCTATTTGAAGACTTGTATTTGGAAGAGTACAATGATGCAGTACTTTGGATATAAAAATTGACAACCATTAGAGGGGTAGCAATACCCCTCTCCCCATGTAAGCTTATAAATCAATTTGTAGGTTTACATGGGGTTATATTTCATAACTTCAAACATCAACCTAAAAGGAGGATTTATTAATGAAAATTGGCATTAATTGCGGGGAAGGTTTCACAATTGAAAAAGTTCCTGATATGCCATGTTTACGGAAAGATATTTATATTCTTTCCATGGTGGAAGCAGAGGAGTTCTATTTTCTTTTACTCAAAAGCAAAGAAAGTGATAGATGGACCTTCCCTGGCAGGAGACTGCCAGATGATGTAGATAAAATTGATTTTGCAAAAACAGTTTTCAAACTGCAAACGGGTACATATCCCAAATATATTGAATTGCTAACAGAGATTAGATTGCCTGATCTAAAACGCAAAATTTATTTTGGTATGTATTCAGAATTTGAAGATGTCAATGATATCATCATTGACAAAACGGAATTCTCAGAATACAAATGGTTCCCTGAAGAAAGTATTTTTAATTTCGATATCCATGAAAGGGATGTTCCAATTATCATTAGTGTTTTGGCAAGAATCAATGCTATAATAAGAGACATGAACGAAGAAGAAACAGAAACGTTTAAAAAAGCACACAAAAGAGTGTTCAACGTTGCAATAACTTAATTTGACTTTAGGGGGACCGTAACGGTCCCCCACTAACTTGAACTTATGAAAACTCGTAGGTTCAAGTTAGTGCTTGTATTAAACACTAAAACCGGTGCAATCTCGCACCATCAACTAACTAAGGAGGATTTATGTCAGAAAACAAATTCGTATTTGGCAGAGCAACAGGCAGTGAAATTGTTCACATCGCAAATCAACCAAACAAAAGGTTGAAAACTTTCAATGCGAGGTGCAACAAACAAACCATCGTTACGGTTGACAGTGCCCTTGAAATAGGATGCGTCACTTGCGCAAAATGCCAAAGGTATGCGGATTACAGGGATCAACTCGAAAAAGCTACCGATCCGAACGCCCCAACGGAACAGGAAGATTCTTCCGGCACCGATCCAAAACCAAATGTTGAAGGCGAACCGAAACCCAAGGCCGAACCGAAACCCAAGGCCGAGGCCGAACCCGAACCGAAACCCAAGGCCGAACCCGAACCGGGTGCCGCCGAACCTAAAACCGGTGGCAAAAAGCTCAGCGAGGAAAACTACAAAGAATTTCTGAAAGGTGGAGAAAAACCATCAGAGAAACCGCAAAAACATTTTATTCATAAATTGTCGCCGAACAAAAAGATTTACATTGTTCACACTCCAAGCGGCCAAACCATGTTTACCGATGTCAATGAAAAGGCATTGGGAACCGTTTTGAAGTATCTGAATAATGTCAAAATCAAATGGGAAAACAAAGAGGACAGTCTTCCCAAAGGTTTTATAAGCGCAATTCGTGGAGCTTTTGAGGCGGCCTACAAGTCTCATAAGCTAAAAACAAATGTTAACGGTGATAAACCGAAAGAGTCTCCAGAAGAAGCAGCAAAGAAAGCATTGGATCAATCTCTGAAAATGCTTGCTCAAAATGCAAACAAGGGAGACACCTTAGTTCTGTTCGAAAAACATTACTTTTTCGACGGCGAGCGTTTCATTGAATCAAAAAAGAAGGATATACCCAAAACTGGAGACAAGGGTATACCCAAAACTGGAGATAAGAATACACCCAAAACTGGACGTGTTATCATGAGACGTGACAAAAGTGCCAAAAAGGATAAAAAATCCAAAAAGGATAAAAGCGCCAAAAAGAAAGATAAACCCAAAACCGGACGTGTGATTACACGGCGCGATAAAAGCGCCAAAGATAAAAAGGAAAAGAAAAACATCGATAGGTTTGGGTTTACCATTGGTAGTTTGCGTTCCCAAGTAATGGTCGCCTTTGATAAGGGTGGAACAATCAAGGATATTGCAAAGGCCATAGCTAAGAAAAACCTAATCAGTGAAGAAAAAGCTAATGCCAAAATCAGGGCGATGATTAGAAAATCAAGACAAATGGATTTACACCTTGTTATTATCACCATGAAAGATCCCAAACTGGATTTTTACCAGTTCTCCGAAAGTCGTGACAAGTAATTGATTTCACACATTAATATTTTAATTAACGGGGCCAAGTGGCCCCGTTCTTTTTTCTTTACTTTTGATTTATGTTGTGCTATTATGAAACGTTCCTCAAAATTAAAGAAAAAAGTATAGCAATCATAGTATTAATGGCAATTCTCTTGTTAACCATTTAAGGGGGATTTATGGCGATAACTTGTGGTTATTGCGATTGGTGGACTAATTCACCAATCTTATCACGGGGCGAAAAATCAAAAGAAACTGTTCGCCGTTGCGTTGCAAAAAACAAAAAAATAACGTCAGATAAAGAGCGTTGCCGTTATTTTAATCCAGTATATTTTTACTGCGATCAAAACAATCAACGACTAAAGTTTGAACAATGCCTCTCTCGCAGGAGAAATTCTGCTAATTTATTAGCATTCCAAGCTTGTAAAAACTGCCGTCAGTTTGATAAAGAAATAAGACCAATCGTTGAGGAGTATTTTATTAACGGGGTCCCTATCGTAACCCCGCGCCATATTGTGAAGATCGATGATCAAAATCAAATTGGCTCGGGGAAGATTACAAGACGCATAAAACCAGAGCACCAGGAACCACAGAACAAACGGAAAATCACAAGGCGTGATAAACCAACAAACAAAAAAGAACCACGCAAGATTACACGTAGGGGTGCTCCAAAGAGCGAAAATATTTACACTATCTGCCCTAAATGTGGACAACAAGGTATGAAAGATAATTATTGCAGGATATGTGCCTTTAAACCTGATATGTCGCCTCCTATCACAGCAACAGATCTCGTTCAAAAAAGGCAAATCAAAAGGCGTGACAAAAAAGACATTATTACAAAGCCAAAAAGAGTAATCAAAAGGAGGCCTAAATAATGTCAATCACTTTTGATGATTTAAAGAAAGCAGAATCAATTTATAACGGAGAGGCGATTATAAGAATCGACGTTCACGACGAGGACGTCGATAAAATATTGCCACCGTTTGATCCACAAATTGAAGATATAATCATTAGAAGAGAAGTGCGCAATAAACTTTCAAAAGAAGCAAAAGAAGTTATCAAAATGATTGTCGAATCTCCATCCGATGTGATTTCAGCTTTATCAACACCAAATGGTCTGATAACTAAAAGAAGTGTGTTCAATGGCCTACAAAAAATTTGGAAATCAAAATTTATTGCTAAAATGGTAATCGATGAATTAACACAATGGGCAAATAAATTATAAGAGGGGATTTGATATAATGAAACCCGAAATCAAAATACTTGATTCGGTTCATTGCAAGGCAAATGCAAAAGCAAGGGAGTTAATTCTCCCTTGCTTACAGTACACCGATTCAACATATAGGCGTGGAAGATTTGGTGGCAAAACAATTGAAACCGTATCTCATATGATAACGGGTCGCAAGGGGACTGCAGGGACCCTTTTAACTGGATTGCTGCCAAGGGTAAAAAAATATTGTAAGAAAAACAAAATAGATTTAAAAGTAACTGGAAAATCAAATATTGAAAGAATAAGGCCAGAGAAAAAAGCAAAATTAAAAGGTATTGTCTTCCGTGAAGATCAAAAGGCAGTTTTTAAATCATTAAAGAAAAAACAAAGAGGAAATGTTATTGCGACAACAGGCAGTGGAAAAACAGTTGTTGCAAATGGCATTTTTTCTATGTATCCAAACAATACAATTTTATTTTTATGTCACACAAAAGACCTTGTTAATCAAACGGCAGAATCAATTAGAGAGTTCTTACCTAAAAGAACTTTCTTTTGCATTGGAGGATCACATAAAACATCTTGGAAACAGATAAAGAACAATAGAAAAAATGGTGTGATTTTAATATCAACCATTCAATCATTTTCCAAGATTGATCCTTCAAAATATGCTGATTTTTTTGATATCACCATTGTCGATGAAGTGCATCATGTGAACAAAAAAGGTTCATTGTATGCCAAATCATTGGAAGTAAACTTATCTCCAATTAAAATTGGTTTAACGGCAACAAAACCAACAAAACGCAAAGAACTCCTATTAAATGAAGGTTTCTT
>Ga0307423_1001466_pt1 | contig 14204 bp, 12 predicted proteins | sample SalMarWE160310MG_FD_202154 | JGI IMG/M metagenome (GOLD analysis project Ga0307423, IMG submission 202154) | Salt marsh sediment microbial communities from the Plum Island Ecosystem LTER, Massachusetts, United States - WE1603-10 | ecosystem: Environmental > Aquatic > Marine > Intertidal zone >...
GCTACCTGGTCAGAACACGCCCGCGAGCTCGGCCGGCAGGACGAAGGTCCGCTTGTCCATCTCCTGATCGAGCAGAAACAGGCCACCCTCGGTCTTCTCGACCAGCTTGAGCTTCTGGAGGACCTCGTCCGCCGTTGACTCCTCCTCCACCTGCTCGCCCACGAACCACTGGAGGAAGCTGGTGCTGGCGTGGTCACGGGCGGCCAGAGCGAGGTCCATCAGCTCGTTGATCAGGCCGGTGACCTTCACCTCGTGTGAATACACCTCTTCGAAAACTGCCAGCGGCGATGGCCATTCCGAGGGGGGGGCCTCGATGGGCGCCAGCACCACGCGGCCACAGCGATCGTTCAGGTAGGCGAAGAACTTCTGCACGTGGGTCATCTCCTCCAGCGCCTGCACTCGCAGCCAGTGGGAGAAGCCCTTGAGGCTCAGCCCTTCGAAGTATGCCGCCATGGAGTAGTAGAGGTACGCCGAGTACAGCTCGGCGTTGATCTGATCGTTGATCCCCTGCTCGACCTTCTCGTCCAACATCTCTCTTCCTCCCGCCTTCGGCCATGACCATCGCGCCGATTCTCGTGTATAGCGATTATACCGAACCGATGACGCTGCACGGCCCTGTCTGCTATCCTGCCCGCTAGAGGACCGGTGGCGAGGGTCCGGGCCCACCGCAGGCCCCGGCGGGTGGCGGATCGGACCGGGCGAGAGGACGGCGGCGGCGGATGCGAAGCAAAGGTGGATCGGACTGACCCCGAACCGCGATCGGCTCTGATAGATGTCCTCTATTTCATCATAGCGATTATCGGTCTTACTTCTTCATGAAGATTTCTGAGCCTAGGCCGAGACGGGAACCCCGGCGATGCTCGACGAAACCAAGAGCGATCTTCTGATCTGACAATAGGAGGTGTAGCATGCCCGCAGGCAATCTCGATGAAATCCTGGACTTCGCCATCGCAGGAGAGCAGGAAGCCCACGACTTCTACATGGATCTGGCCAAGAAGGTGGAACGCCCTGGGATGGAGGGTCTCTTCACCCAGTTCGCCAGAGAGGAGCTGGGACACAAGGCGAAGCTCGAGAACATCAAGAAGGGCGCCCGATCCTTCGTCCCCGCGAAGAAGGTGATGGACCTCAAGATCGGTGACTACCTCGTGGATGTGGACCCTACGGCCACCCTGACCTACCAGAACGCGCTGATCCTGGCGATGAAGCGGGAAAGGGCCGCCTTCCAGCTCTACACCGATCTCGCGGCCCAATCTGAAGACGCCGAGGTGAAGCAGATTTTCGAGAGCCTGGCCCAGGAGGAGGCCAAGCACAAGCTCCGCTTCGAGATCGAATACGACGACATGATCCTGACCGAGAACTGAGCCCGCTTCTCGAAGCCGGGAAGCCAGACCTGGGGCGGTGTGCGGGTCAGAGGCGCCCTCGGTGCCGCGGTAGACTTTCCGGCTGCGCCTCTAGCCCCATCTGCCCTTGGCGGCGTGCACCTGCATCTCGGTCATGGAGAGCTTCATGATCTCGTAGCTGTGGACGAGAGTGATCTCGAAGACCTTGGCGCAGCCGGGATCCAGGCTGTCTTCGATGCCGTCTTTGCATGCTTGCTCGATCTGGCGCGCCAGATCCACCACGCGGCAGTGCAGGACGTTGCTGTGTCGAGACCGTTCCACCCGCTCGGAGGCGGCATCGTCCAGCAGCGTGAACCTCTCCGCGGGAGCTCCACACTTCGGACAGCGATCGGGGGCAGCTTCCCCGTCGTGTATGTATCCGCATGCACACTTCCATTTCTTCTTCGTCATGATTTTCGGTTCTCCCTCTTCATCGGCGGCGTTCGGACGACCATGAGGCGGACTTCGGTCAGGTGTTCTATGGCCCAGCGCACGCCTTCGCGCCCGATGCCGCTGTCCTTGACGCCCCCGTAGGGCATGTGGTCCACCCGCCAGGAGGGAACGTCTCCGATGACCACGCCGCCCACCCGGAGCACGTCCCAGGCCCTGTGCGCCTTGTGGATGTCCCGGGTGAAGATACCGGCTTGCAGGCCGAAGACGCTGTCGTTGGCTTCGCGGAGCGCTGCATCGAAATCCGAGAATTTCGACAGCACCGCGACGGGTCCAAACGCCTCCTGGCAGACCACGGCCTGGTCCCTGGGCACGTCCTCGAGAAGCGTCGCCTCGAGCAGGCTGCCCCGCCGGTTTCCGCCGCAGAGCAGCTTCGCTCCAGAGCCAACCGCCGTCTGGATCCGGTCCTCCAGCCCGGCGGCTTCCCCCTCGGCGATCATCGGGCCGATGAAGACGTCGGGGTCCTTGGGGTCTCCCATCTCGAGGGCCCTGGTGGCATCGACCAGCCTGTCTCGAAAGGATTCGTAGATGGATTCGTGCACGATGATGCGCTGCACGCTGATGCAGCTCTGGCCGCTCTGGTAGAACGCTCCGAAGACGATGCGCGAAACGGCATCTTCGATATCGGTATCTTCGTCGACGACACAGGCTGCATTGCCGCCGAGCTCCAGGATCACGACCTTCTTGCCCGCGCGGGACTTGAGATCCCAGCCCACCTCCGAAGAGCCCGTGAAGCTCAGGAGCTTCAATCTCTCGTCGGTGGTGAACTGGCCCGCTCCCTCGCGCCTGCAGGGCAGGACGGAGAAGGCGCCTTCCGGAAGATCGGTTTCTGCCAGCACCTCACCGATGATGAGCGCTCCGATCGGGGTGTAGCTCGCAGGCTTGAGCACGAAGGGACAGCCGGCTGCGATGGCGGGAGCCACCTTGTGGGCCGCGAGGTTCAACGGGAAGTTGAAGGGACTGATGAAGGAACAGGCCCCGATGGGCACCCTCTTCCACATGCCCGCATAGTCCCTGGCGCGTTCGCTGATATCCAGGGGCATGACCTCGCCGTAGATTCTCGTCGCTTCTTCCGAGGCGATGCGGAAGGTGTCGATGAGCCGCCCCACTTCGCCCCTGGCATCCCTGATGGGCTTTCCGGCCTCGATGCAGAGGCTCATGGCGAGCTCTTCGGCGCGCTCTCTGAACCGTTTCACGCAGTGATCGAGCACCGCCTGGCGTTCGTACGCCTTCGTCTCCCGCATGGGTTCCGTCGCCCTGTCGGCCGCCGCGATGGCGGAGTCGATGGCGCTGGCGTCCGCCATGGCAACGCGGGTCGCGAGCTCGCCGCTGTACTTGTCGAACACCTGGAGATCCGTGTTCGGCTTCGCGGGCCGGTTCGCCAAATAGTATGGGTACGATTCCTCGAGCATGTCCCCCTCACGCGCTTCTGTAGAGCTTGGTCAGCACGAACTCCCTGTGCCCCAGGGCCTCCGCCGCGGTCATCCGCCCGTTGCCGGTCCTGACCGTCAAGTCGAGCAGCGCATCCCCCGCCTGGTCGAGATTCATCTCCCGCCGCAGTATTCCCGAAACGTCGAGGTCGATGTGCTCGCCCATCGTCCGCACGGTGCGCGGGTTGGCAGTGAGCTTGATGACCGGCTCGATCGGGTTGCCGACGATGTTGCCCTGCCCGGTCGGAAAGAGATGAACCACGAACCCGGCGGCCGCCTGAAGGGTGACGCACTCCGCCGCCGCGGACGAGGTGTCCATGAAATAGAGACCTGGTCCCTTCGAAGGGGCCTCGGCCGGCTCCAGAACGTCGATGTACCTGGCCTTCTTGCCGATCTTCTCCAGGTTGCCGAAAGCCTTCTCCTCGATCGTGGTCAGGCCACCCTCGATGTTCCCCTTGGTCGGCTGGCTCTCCGACAGGTCGGAGGTCTTGTTCGGCTCGATCACCTCGTCCATATAGGCATTGAAGACACGGAGGAACTTCTCTCCCACATCGGGCGTCCGGGCCCGGTCTCGACACTCCTCTTCCGCGCCCGTCAGCTCGGAGGTTTCGCCGAAACAGCTGGTGACGCCCAGCGCATCGAGCTTGTCGATCGCGTTCCCGACCGTCGGATTCGATGCGAGTCCGGAAGTCGTGTCCGATTCCCCGCACTTCACCGAAACCCACAGCTCGGAGATGCCACACTCCTCGCGCTGGAGCTCGGACGCCCAATGCACGTACTCCTTGGCTTTTCGCGATGCCGAGGCAATCGTCTGGATGTCTCCGCTCTGCTCGATCGCGAAACCGGCCACTGGTTTTCCCGTCTCGGCAATACCCTCGACCACGCGCCCCGTCCAGCCGGGCTCGATCCCGATCACCACCACGGCAGCGACATTCGGATTGCAGCCGGTTCCGATCAGCGTCCTGAAATGCAGATCGAGGTCGGCGCCGAATTGCAGCCGCCCGTAGGGGTGGGGAAGCGCCAGCGTGCCCTTGATGTTGTTCCCCACCGCCTCGCAGGCTGCGTTGGAGATGTCGTCGACGGGCAGGATGATCACGTGGTTGCGGATCCCGACACGTCCGTTGTCACGGCGATAGGCCATCAGCCTTCTCTCGCTACTCATCGCCTACCACCTCTTCGTCTTGACGTTGTGAACATGGGCGTGGTGACCTCGCGGAATCTCCGCGACCGCCTTGCCGATGTCATGACCGTACTTGATGATGGTCTCGTCCCTCTCGATGTCGCGGAGGGCGAGCTTGTGGCCGAGGGGAATGTCCTCCACCGCCCTGATGGCGACGGTCTCGTCTGTCTCCATGATCCATCCGATCAACTCCTTCCCCGACACGGCATCCTCGGTCACGACGACGCCCACCGTGTCCGATACGGCGTGCACCAGGAAATCCGTTCTGCTCATTTCGATTGCTCCTCTTCTGCTCTACGCCCGGCCTTCCAGAACGAAGGACTCGCCCGGGAAGTACTTCCGGAGGCGGATATCCGCGGTTCTGGCGTGACCTTCCATGCCCTCGAGCCGCGAGATGCGCGCTGTCACCGCGGCCACCTCGCGGCCTGCCTCTCGGGTCATGCGCTGGGTCGTGACGACCTTGATGAACTTGTGGACGGACAGACCACCCGTATAGTGGCCGGCCCCTCTGGTTGGAAGAATGTGATTCGTCCCCGAGCACTTGTCTCCGAACGCCACGGTCGTCTCCTCCCCGAGGAAGAGCGACCCGTAGTTTCTCAGTCTCGACAAATACCAGTCGAGGTTTGCGGTCTGCACCTCGAGATGCTCGGGCGCGTATTGGTCGCTGATCCCTACGGCTTCGCCATCCGTGTCGCACAGGATGACTTCACCGTAGTCACGCCAGGCCGCTTCGGCTGCCCGGGATTGCACCTCCGGCAGTTCATCGATCAGCCCGTCGATCCGCTCCATCACCTGCTCGGCCAGCCTGCGGCTCGTCGTCACCAGCCAAGCTGGCGAATCGAGCCCATGCTCCGCCTGGCCGACCAGATCCTGCGCCACGATGCTCGGGTCCGCGGCCTGGTCGGCGATGATCAGTATTTCCGTCGGCCCGGCGAACAGATCGATTCCAACGCTTCCGAACAACATGCGCTTGGCCTCGGCGACGAACCGGTTGCCGGGGCCCACCAGGATGTCGGCCCTCTTGCCGGTGAAGAGCCCGAAGGCCAGTGCCGCGATTCCCTGTACACCACCGAGGGCGAGGATGTGATCCGCACCGCAGAGATCCATCGCGTAGAGGATGGCGGGGTGGATGCCGCTGTCCTGGTGGGGAGCCGAACAGGCGATCACGTTCGTCACACCCGCCACCCTTGCGGTGGTGATGCCCATGATCGCGGAGGCGACGTGCGCATATCGACCGCCGGGAACGTAACAGCCCGTGGTCTCGATCGGGATCAGCCGTTGGCCCGCCCAGACCCCGGGTGACAACTCGATCTCGAACTCCCTCAGGCTGTCGCGCTGCCTCCGCGCGAATTCCGCCACCTTCCCGTGGGCGAACTCCAGATCGTCCTTGAGCCGCTGGGGAACCCGTCTCGCGGCCGCTTCGACCGTCTCGCGGCTGACCAGGATGTCTCCGGAATACCCGTCGAGCCTCACCCCGTATTCGCGCGCTCGTTCCTCCCCGCCCTTCTGGATCTCGCTCAGCATCTCCGAGACGATCCGGCGCGTGTCGTCCTCGCCGCTAGCCGGGGTCCGGGGCGCCTTCTTCAGATACTCAGTGGCCATCGGGACCTTTCTCCAAGGGGCCGGGGCCGCGCTTGCAGACGAACGGGGCGCGGTCATCGCCGACCACCGGCTGGGACCATTTCCGCCGCGGCCGCTCAATCAGCCCAGAATCTTTCGACGAAGATGTTACCTGGCTCCCTTCGGCTGTGAATCTTGAAACCCCTGCCGACCAGCATCTTCTCCATGCCCTCGATCATCAGCGGGTTGCCGCACAGGAAGACACTGGTGCTCTCCGGCTCCAGGCCATGCCCGAGGAGACGGGCGACGGTCCCGTCGTCGATGTATTCGTAGACGAAACCGACCTTCCCGGGCCATTCTGGGTCGCGGTGAACCTCGTCGATGATCGGAAGATAGTGGAAGTCCGGCCAGCGGGCGGCAAGGGCGGAGAGCTCCCGCATGTACCCGAGATCCCAGGAGACCTTCGCTCCGTGAATCACCACCGTCTTGCGCCCGTTCTCGAACCGGTAGCCGGAGCGAAGCATGGACAGGTAGGGAGCCAGGCCGGTCCCGGTCGCGACGAAGAGGACGTCGTGGCCGGGCGTGACGTCCTCCAGCGTGAACATCCCCGTGATCTTCTTGCTCAGCCAGATGCGTTCGCCTTCCCGGAGGGCGAACAGGCGGGAGGTCAAAGCGCCCGAATGAACCAAGGCGACGTAGAACTCCAGGAACTCGCCTTGCAGGCTGGACGATGCGATGGAGTAGGCGCGCTTGATGAGCTTGTCGGGGTCGGCAGGCGGATCCTCCGGGTCTGCGTAATCGACCCTGGCCCGCGAGCCGGCCAAACCGAGCACGACGTATTGTCCGGGGCTGAACTCTGGGAGCGCGAAGTCGGGGCGGACCCGGAGGACCAGCAAGCCATGGTTGATCTCGTCTCTCTTGATGACGGTGGCATTCGTCTCGACCGGCATCGAAGGCAACTCCTCTGCCGCTGGATTCTGCGTGCAGGCCTGCGAACGATAATCACGGAGCGGTGGAGTCGCTACTGCTGGCCAGCCGCATCCGGATGGAAGGCCGGCCCCGGGCCCGGTCTCAGACCTGGTCGCCCACCACGTGCCATTGCAGGCGTGCGCCGGCCTCGCTGCCTTCCGGAGCCACGCGCGTCGTCACTCGGCAGCTTCCGGCGCGCGCCGCCGCCTCCCGGGCGAAGCGCTGCACCACGCCCATCAGCTCGGCCATCAGCTCCGGGTCGACGTCGAGGAGCGAGGTGGAGATCTCGAGCGGCTCCACGATCACGTGGTCGACGGCGATGGGCCGGCGCAGCCGATAGGCCCGCACCCCACCCGTCTCCAGCAGGATCTCGTGCGCGTCTGCGCTGGGGGCCGTGGCCGGGTCCAGCAGGAGGGGCGTCTCACCGCGTAGATCCCGCAGCAGGCTGGCTCGGGTGGCCGCCCCGATCTTCGCTTCCGCACGGTAGTTGGCGTGGTCGATTCGCAGGTGCAGGGGCGCCCCGGATGCGAGGCGCTCGCGCTGGGCCGCGGTGAAGGGGAAGCGCACGTAATGAACCGCGGAGATGCGATCTTCCTCGAGCTGGCGCTGGTCGAAACGGCCTCGAACGCACTCTTCTTCCTGGCCCTCGCCGATCGCGATGAAGACGCACTCGTCGATGCCCACCAGGCTGTCGAGCTCGGGCTTCACCTGGTTGAGCTCGGCGATCTCGATGAAGAGCGTCGCCGAGAGCTCGTCCCGGGCGGGGATCAGCTCGCTGTAGGCCTCGATCTCCTGCTCCAGCTTGTCGGGCTCGCGGATCCGCTCCACCCGCGCCATCTCCTGGATCTGGTAGCGCACGGTCTCGCGGTCCTCGAAGAGCATGGTGACCTTGTCGCCCACGGCCACCCGACGGTCCTGCTTGTGCACCAGGACTCGTGCGCGGTATTCGTCACGCACCAGCTCGTAGCGGTCGATCTCGAGGATGTCGTCGAGCGTGAGCTCCATCATGCCCCGCCCCCGCCGAGACCGTAGGCCTGATGCAGGAGCACCACCGGGTGGACGGCCTTCCGGCCCGTTCCCTGCTCGATGCGCAGGGCGGACAGCGGACAATCGGTCGCCACGTGGTCGGGCGCGAACTCCTCGATCCGGCGGAGCAGCTTGCCGGCGACCTTCATCGATTCCTCGTGGAAGCGCGCCTGCATTCCCCAGGTGCCGTCGACCCCCGAGCAGGCGTCGATAAGCTCGACCTCCGCACCCGCCAGCTTGAGCAGCGCCCGGGTGGGAAAGCCGATGTTCTGATGGCGCAGGTGACACGGAGCGTGATAGGCGACCTTCCCGAGCGGGCGGGAGAACTCCCGGGCGAGCTTCTTGGCCTTGCCCAGTCGGAAGAGGTACTCCATCAGATCCCGGGTGTTCTCCGCCACCCTGCGCGCCGCATCCGTGCCCAGGAGCTTGGGATACTCTTCCTTGATGAGCAGGGAGCAGGAGGGCCCGGGGACGACCACCTCGGCCCCGGCCTCGACGAAGGGGAGCAGGTCCGCCACGTTGCGCTCCGCGTTGCGACGGGCCGCGTCCAGATCGCCGGTGTCCGTATAGGGCATGCCGCAGCAGCGCTCGTAGCAGAGCTCCACCTTGACGTCGCTTCGCTCGATTACCTCCACAGCCGCGCGGCCCACCTGCGGATCGCTGTAGTTGACGGTGCAAGTGGTGAAGAGAACGGCGCTGCCGTTGGCTCCCATGGCCATCGGCTTCCGCTTGCGGAACCAGCGCTCGACCGTCTCTCTGTAGTAGGTGGGTTGCACCCAGTCGCGATGGATGCCGATGGTCTTCTCCATCATCACGCGGGAGAGGCGGTTCTTGTTGGCGAAGTTCATCAGCGCCGGCGCGGCGCTGCCGATCTTCCCGATCAGGTCCGTCTGGGTGGTGAGCTTGCGCGCGAGGGGGGTCCCATCGCGCCTGGAGCGAACCAGCTGATGGCGCCGCATCAGCAAGGGGAAGTCCACGTCCCATTCGTGAGGAGGCGTATACGGGCAGTGGTTGTAACAGAGCTTGCAGTGGAAGCAGAGCTCGTTGACTTCGTCGAAGCCGCTCATGCTCACGCCCGCCACCTCCTCGTCGGTGGCATCCACCAGCTCGAAGAGCCGGGGAAAGGAGGGACACAGCGGCAGACAGCGACGGCACTGGTGGCAGATGTCGCCCACCCGTCGAAGCTCTCGCTCGAGCTTCTCCGCGTCCCAGAAGCCCGGGTCTTCATAGGACCATTCGACCGACGGCTTTTCGGGGGCTTCGCTCTTCATGCTCTCGTCCTCAACCGAACTTCGGTGGCCTCGCCCACCCGCACCAGGCCAAGAGGAGGCCGGGCGCGACCCCGACCAGGAGGCCACGTCTGCCAGGCGCCATCGACCCGAGCGTCGAGCTCAGAGCTCCTCGAGAGCGTCGAGGGCCTTCTGGAAGCGCCCGGCGTGGGACTTCTCGGCCTTGGCCAGGGTCTCCAGCCAATCGGCGATCTCGCCGAAGTTCTCGTCGCGCGCCGTCCTGGCCATGCCCGGGTACATCTCGGTGTATTCGTAGGTCTCACCCGCCACGGCAGCTTGCAGGTTCTTGTCGGTGCTGCCGATCGGCTTGTCGGTGGCGGGATCACCGGCCACCTTGAGAAAGTCGAGGTGACCGTGGGCGTGTCCCGTCTCCGCCTCGGCTGTGTCCCGGAAGAGACCACCGACATCGGGGTAGCCCTCGATGTCCGCCTGCTTGGCGAAGTAGAGGTAGCGGCGGTTCGCCTGAGACTCACCCGCAAAGGCAGCCTTGAGGTTCTCGTGGGTCTTCGACCCCTTCAGCTCAGCCATGATTCCTCCTTTGATCAGCCAGCTCGGCCGATGCAGCCCAGCCGGCACCACGACACTGGTAGTTCGAGTCGAGTGTAGCGCCGCCCCAGAGGCCCGGGGCGAGTTCCAGCTCTTCGCCCGGGAGCTGAAGACACCTTCGGGCTAACGAAGAAACTCCTGATATTCCATGCAGTTGAACATCTTTCCAGAGCCTGCTCTTTAACCCGTGGCGGGCCTCGACGCGCGGCTCGGGACAGGTCCGAGAATGTCGGTCCTAGTCGTCCGACTCGAGCCCCAGCCAGCGAGCGATGTCACCACGGACTGAATCTCCTCGACGCTGGTGCCCTCCATCATGCTTCCGTATCCAGGTCACGGCTCAGACGATCCGGCGGCGGCATCTGCGATCGGGGGTCGACCGGGCGACAAGACCACTTGGGGCTGCTCCACGAACTCTCTGTACAGGCGGTCCGCGATCAGCTGGTGTCCGAGGGCATTGGGATGCAGATCCCAGGGTGCGAGCCTGAGATCCACCGCCTCGTGCCCCTGATAGACTCCCTCCAGCTCCAGGACCTCGAAGCCGGCTCGTCGCGCCAGCGTCGCGAGGTCCTCGACGTCGAATTCGTTGCCGATCATCCCGATCGTGGGGAGGAACAGCCAGACGGGCTTGGCACCGCGCGCCCTCGCCGCGTCCGCGATCTCCCGATAGATCTCCTCGAGGACGGCATCGCTCTCGTCGGCGAGCGTCTTCTCGCTGGGGAGCGAGACCCCCGCCTGGTAGCCGGCCCGCTCGAGCGCTTCGGCGAGGAAGGGATAGGGAATCTCGATCCCCTCCTTCGCGATGGCCTTCATGCGGCGAACCAGCTGGTCCCTCTCGTTCTCGTGCATCAGGTAGATCAAGACGTCGAGGTCGAAGTCCAGCAGCCTCCCGTTCATGACCGCCGCCAGCCGGTGGATGGCGAAGTAGCCGCCTACCGAGAAGTTCAGCACCTCGTAACGCGCGGCCGAGCCCGGAGTCTCCCGGTTGAGCCGGTCCTCGACGAGCTGCTCGAAGGTCTGCTGGTGCGCCACGCCGCTCCCCATTGCGTAGCTGCCTCCGATGATGCCGATCCGGTAGACGCCGGGAGGCTTCTGCTTCTGGTAGTCCTGGTCCGGCATGCCCCAGCGATTGGTGGTGAAGCGCGCACCCTTGTGCATGATGTCGGCGCCGGGAACCAGTGCGAACTCCTGGATGTCGCCGGTCCAGTAGGCCGCCTTCGTCTCCTTCACCGGGATCCAGTCCTTCGGCCTCTCGCGGTACAACTCGAAGAGCTCCTGGTTGAAAGGAGCGACGTCGAGGAGGTTCTCGTAGTAACCCCGCTGGAGCTGCGCTGCATCCAGGCGATTCAGTCGAGCGCTCTTGAGGGACTCCACGATCTCGGAGGTTCGGGCGCCCAGCGCCGAGTTCAGGGCAGGCGTCCCCAGGAGAAGGATGGCGATCAGCGAGGCGAGGGTGAGCAGGGAGCGCCTGAGGAAAGAAGCCTCGGTCGCGCTCCCACGCGGGCGCGGCCTCCCCCTCCCCGCGTCGCTCGCGACGACTGCGAAGAGAAAGAGACTCGCCGTCAGCCGCCCCAGGCTGCCAGACCCGGTGGCGACGTCCGTTCCGCCATTCGTCCGGAGAAAGGCGAACAGGGAAACCCACTGATCCCACGACTCGACGGTCCAGAGTGACCAGACCAGCAGGATGAAGGTGAAGGTGCATGCAATCGCGAGGCCCCGGGTCACGGCTTCACGGGAGCTCCGGCTGCGGGCGCGCCGACCCCGGGCCTTGGATGATCGGCTCTCGTAGAGCGAGTTGAAGACCATCAGAACGCCCAGCGTCGCCCAGAAGACCAGGTCCTGCCAGTGGATCGGAAAGCTGCCGCGCAGCCAGAACCACTGGTACGAGTGCAGGAACCAGGTCACCACCACGACGAACACCGTCGAGAGCACGAGCGCGCGCGTCGTGCCCCTCTTCCGCAGCCGGAAGAAGGAGGGGTAGTAGAACACCTTGAGCATGAAATCCTTCCAGTAGATGTTGATGCGCCGCCAGAAGTCGTTCACGCTCGAACTCAGGGCGTAGAGGTAGCTTGTCTCCGGCAGGTTGAAGCCAAAGAGGTGCAGCGTTCCGACCGCCAGATGAAAGGAGCCGGAGACGTGCAGATAGAGGCAGAAATTGGAGACCAGGAACTGCGCCAGCTCCGCCAGGCCGTCGACCTCCGTCGGCGCGAGGAGCAGGTGGTAGTAGACGAGCCGGTAGAGGAGGAGGTGTACCACGCCACGGAGCATCCACTGCACGCCGGTTTGATAGATCCGGTAGTCCTCGTCGTTGTAGTAGGTACGGAGGAAGGTCCGGTAGTCGACCACCGGGAAGAGAGCGAAGACCGGATTCGGCAAGAGAAAGAAATAGGAGAGCGTCTGCCAGACGCTGGGCGCCTCGCGCTCGTGGCTGCGGTCGAAGAAGTAGATGATGAGCCGGAACATGAACATCGAGCCGAGGATCGGCCAGATGGCGGCGGGCCAGGGAACCGGCACCAGCCCCACGCGAGCCAGCGCCAGGAAGACTCCGATCGAGAGAGCGAGACCCATGCGCGCGCGAAGGGAGACCGGAAGGTGGCAGACACCGACGAGCGCGAGGCTCAAGCCCACCAGCCAGGCGCCGGCGACCCCCTGGAAGACGGTGTAGATCGCCGCCACCGACAGCAGGACGAAGAAGCGCATCCGGAAAGCCACCGGCAGGAAGGCGTGGACCAGGAAGCCGATCGAGGCCACCACGGCCACGCGCAGGAGCGCGTGGCTCTCGACCGCGAACTGGCGGATCACCCACACGAGCAGGGCGAGCTGGAGCGCCACCAACAGGATCCGCGCGATGCGGAGGTGGTTGGCCCCGCTGACGGCGGGCGCCGGGAGGGAAGCGGTCTGACTCATCGGAGGGGATCGGGAGAGCGAGACAAGGCGCCCGAGTCTCGCCTTTCCTTCGTCATTCGCAGGGCTCCGTAGACGCGAGGCGCGCAGGTTCTTGTCCGGGGCCCGTGCTGCCGCCCCGGGGCGCAGAGTAGAGACCGCGCAGGGCTTCTTCCAGCCCGATGTCCCCTTCGCCTTCGAGTACGACTTCGCCGCCAAACGTCTCATCGAAGCCCAGATTCGTCAGCGTGCGAGCGGAGAAATCGATCCTCTGGCGCGCGATCTCCGCTATCGAGTGGAGACCCCCCCGGGGGGGCGACCTCGGAGGGCGCACGGCGCCCGTTCCAGCTTCAGCCGGCGATCCGAGCTTCTCCGCTCCTCTGGAGCTCGAGGGTCTGGCCAGCCTCGACTTCGAAGCCGGATGCGGTCCAGGGGGGCAGCATCCGCGGGAGCAACCACCTCGAGGGAAGCCTCGTGGCCCCCGGGCAGCAGGCCCGGCAGGGGATTACCGTGGACGCAGGCGACCAGGGCGAGGTTCAACACGGCCGAGGCGCCGCAACTTCTCGCGACGCCTCGGCAAATCCTGGAGCGGGAAACGGGGCTCGAACCCGCGACCCCGAGCTTGGGAAGCTCGTGCTCTACCAACTGAGCTATTCCCGCCTGGCACCGGAGACTAGCAAAACCTCTCCGGCGCTCCCGACTCGGTATGACGCGGCTCATACCGGCCGACCGGCACGACGCGGATCAATCTCGCCGTGGGGAGCTACGCGAACCGTGCCGCGCCAGGGTCGTGAGCTCCCCCCATCATCGGAGAGGAGAGTCGAAGTGACGGGAGCCCGCGGCGGATGGGCCGATCGGTATCGCAGCAGATGGACCTGGGACACTGTCACCTGGGGTGGCCACGAGGTGGACTGCTATCCGGGCGGCTGTCCCTTCCGGGTCTACACCAAGGACGGGAAGATCCTCCGCGAGGAGCAGGCCGGAATCCACTCCCCGATCGAGCCCGGCATCCCGGACATGAATCCGATGGGCTGCCAGAAGGGGGCCTGCTGGAGCCACTGCCACTACTCGCCCGACCGCGTCACCAAACCGCTCAAGCGGATCGGCGAGCGGGGCGAGGGAAAGTTCGAGGAGGTCTCCTGGGACCAGGCGCTCACCGAGATCGCCGACGCCATCCTCGATGCCATCCAGAACCACGGCCCGGAATCGGTCCTCACGCTGCTGACCCCCGAGATGGGGGCACTTCCCGCCCGTCAGCTAGCGAACGTCCTCGGGACGCCGACCACCGACGGCAATGCGGAGTTCCAGGACTTCAGTCCCGGCTGGCACCTGACCTGGGGGCTCTACAACCCCGTCTCCACCATGGACGACTGGTTCCTGGCGGATCTCACGCTGATCTGGCACGCCAACCCGGTCTACACCAACATCCACTGGTACCACTACCTGGCCGAGTCGCGGTACAACGGCGGCGAGGTGGTGACGGTGGCGCCGGACT
>Ga0307423_1001467_pt1 | contig 14203 bp, 15 predicted proteins | sample SalMarWE160310MG_FD_202154 | JGI IMG/M metagenome (GOLD analysis project Ga0307423, IMG submission 202154) | Salt marsh sediment microbial communities from the Plum Island Ecosystem LTER, Massachusetts, United States - WE1603-10 | ecosystem: Environmental > Aquatic > Marine > Intertidal zone >...
TATCTAGGGTGAGATCCATTACATCAGTGTTAATCTTCACCGGTTGTGTATCATTGTCTTCAGAAATGTTGTAAGGAACCACAGTATCTGAGAACAACTTTTTCCAAATTAAAAGTCGCTCAGAACCTGTTCCTTTGTAACTGTCTGATTCGGTAAGGTAGATCTTACGCACATTGTCAAAAGCCTGGATTATTTGACCTGCTACCGCTACAGTTGTATGATGATTGGAATTAGGTGAATATACACCAACTTTCAGAATTACTTCTCGGTTTGACTTGTTTAACTTTTGAATTCCTCCAAGGAGTTTCAAACCTTCTGCTAGTGAATTCTTCTTATGCTTCTTCATATCAATAATTGCAACTTGAGATTTCATTCCAATGGCTCCTAAGTCGAATATCTCATTGCTTACTTATATCCAAGCGATATACATCTCTCTCGTAAAGCACGAGAGAGTATAAGGTGTCAAAATCGATGATTCAATTCTTGGATGCGAATCCCGTAAGCGTCACTTATGACTTCATAACATAACGGAAATTGCAGATACTATCATTCTCCATAATCGTTTTTGTTCGCTGCAATTCTATTGCAGGATTAAATCCATCCATAAATGCGAAATCTCGTGAACAAGACATTAAGGTTCCAAGTTCTTGGATTCCTAATCTCCGATACACTTCTGCATATCCACAATAGGTTACATCAAAAGATAGACTTCTTTCATCTAAAGAGATATTCTCTATTTCCATCGCACCATCTTTTGTCCAAACTTCTTGAATAACCTTTAGTAAATCTTTTAGAGAATTTCCCGAACTCTTTTCAGCAAGTGTTTTACCCGATAGAGCCGCATCTTCATTGATTACCTTTTGGGCTATTTCGTGAGCCTGAATCTTACCAATCTCTTTTGCAAACCCATTAATCAAAGCTGAAACAAGAGGTGCTTGCAACTCTCTTACTTTCACATGGGCAATTTCTTGCTTGCTTACTTTTTGCTTCAAACTGATACACCTGCAAAATTACTGATTTGATGCCATGCCTGTGATTACTTCTTTCAAGACATCGCGAGCTCCTATTGCACTCAATTCTGATTTGTCTAACAATGGATTGAGTTCTACAATATCGGTGTAACTCACTTTGCCAGTTGAGAATGCTGTACGAAGAATCGAAACCAATTCGACGATTGAGAGTCCTCCTGACTCTGGATGACTAACACCAGGGATAAATGAAGGGTCGAGCACATCTAGATCTATTGAGATATACATATGGTCTACTCTTTCTGCGAGACCTTGAATTTCATCGGTGATGTTCTTCTTTGTGATGTTGGGTAATTCTTTCTTCTGACTTGGTAATGCACAACGTATGTCAAAAGCAACTACATCACTAATGCTCACAATCTTCTCGTCAATGATTCTTCTAAGAGTAGTTGCATGTGATAACTGATAACCGCCCATATCCGAGTATAGATCTGCATGTGCATCAAGATAGATGATTCCCCATTTTCCTTTCCTAGCTTTGCTGAGACCTCTGAGAATCGGATAAGTGATGAAGTGGTCACCACCAAGAAATATTAGTGAACTCTCTTTGTTTGCTAGTTTTGTAGTAGCTTCAGAAATATCGACAACTGCGGCGTCTGGTAACCTCTGAACTACTTCGAGGTCTCCAACATCTTCTAGCGTGATTAGCTTTGACAGGGGCTCTTTTGGAACTTTTCCAGTTCCAATTCCAAGAGGGTAACTATGAGACCTCTCTGAATCTGTTGCTGTTCTGATAGCGTCAGGTCCAAATCGAGCTCCCGGAGTATGGCTGGATGTCATATCATAAGGAATTCCAATTATTCCTACATCTGGATCGCCAGTTTTTGGACCTTTAATTCCAAAGAATGTTCTTGGTAACCGGAGATAACCATTCAACTCGTCTTTGAGAGACATAATGAAAGGAAGGAGGATTTCAAAATAAACATGCTGTAATTTAAACAAAGCCAAAAAAGAAAGAGAAGGATAATCCCATGAGAGAATGAAATCTCAGGGACTATCTATATTCTAGTTTATACTTGGTATGAACCGCCAGCGCCTCTTCCACGAGCCATACGGGCTATGTTAACAATGGCACCTAGACCAACTACTCCAATTATTATACCTGTAAAGGGCATACCTTCAAATAACATCTGTGACAATAGTCCGATAATATCCGGACTGACAGTGTATCCATCTGTGTGAGTCGATTTGGAATAAGTCTGATTCTCAAATACATAATTCAACGTCGCAGGGAAGAAGACATATCCACCTTCATTGACGAAAGTCACAGTGTAGGTTATATTCAACCAATCACCTGCATTTAGAACTGCTGAATTTGCAGTTTGAGTTCCAGTTATTCCAAGAGATGGATAAGTAACACCAATGGAGGTGTCCTCCAACACCAAATTATAGATTGGGTCTACTCCTTCATTGTGAACACCAACACTAACTGTCACCATACCACCTGATGTCAGAGTTAAAGGCGAGAAGGTTCTATGTATTGTGATCAACGGCGGGAATGATCCAGGTTCGAAACTGATTACATAATCAGGTTGGCTTGTGTATGCTGTTGCATTCCAGAAGATCATATTTGATCCCTCATCGTGGTAGGTTCGATTAAGGGCTTCATCTTCAGGAGTGTATCCTGTTACATTGACATCTGGAGGTAGCATAGCTACAACCAGTGACTGACCTGTATCTAAGCCATTGACTGTTGCTGAGGGTGCTTTTCCTAGAAGTTCTTCAAAGATTTTGATTTCATCTGATGTTGTTGAAAGAATCTGATCTCCGATATATCCCGCACCTGCAATTGCTACAGGACCTTCAAGATCTGGCATCTGAGATAGCAAGAAGGATGATGCTGAAAATGTAGGTGTACCTCCATCTCCGAAGCCTCCAATCAAATCCATGAGCATAGCCATATCAGGAACTGCAAGTAGTCCTGCACCGGATGCTCTTGCTTCCGTGAAAACACTTTGATCAATTGCACCAAGAAAACCACTGTCATCCATGACACCAAGTACACTTCCGACTGCGTCAGCAAATGGATTTGTAATTTGATAGACAAAGAGGTCTAAAGCATCAAATGGGAGAGTGACATCCATTTCTGGTGGGAACAAAGATTGGTCAATTCTCAAAGTCAATAGTTCTGCGAATGCGAATCCAAAGTGAGTGTTGAGACGAGCTCGAATCGCACCCATATTAGTAGCTGCTTCAGCTTCGGTCACGTCCACAAACACATTGACGAGTAGACTGAAGTCTGTTCCTATCATATCAAGAATCGAGTTAATATCAAATCCGCCATCACCGAATTGGGTCGCACTCATTGCACCACCATCACCAGTGAGATTCAGCAGGGGCCCACCAACAAGGTCGAGGATATAATCAAGAAGTTCTCCTTGCGTTGCTAACAGAGCCATCGCGAGACATCCCTCATACATCTGACCAGGTCCAGTCTGATCTAGACCTAGTGCATCTGATGGGATACCTAGCTGTCCGTATACAACCGAAGGAGCTCCTTCTGGGTCGATAGATGTAAAGACGACTTCTGCACCGTTATCTATCAGATTGAATATGAATTCTTCTCCAATATCTTGAGCTACAACAGCTCCACCAGCATTTGCTGCTGCGATGGCAGGTGATGCAAATAGGAATGTCATTGCCAAGATGACGAATGCGTGCTTATAGTTAAGTTTCATTTTAGAAATTCTCCTTTGGTCTAACAACTGCTCCGAGTATTCCAGACACGATAACAATGATAATTGGTGTAAAGAACCAAATGAGTAAAGGCATAATTAGTGTCATGATACTGGACATATCAAATCCTCCACCAAGACCTGAAATCATAGGCAAGATTTGATCAATTGCACCTTGGATTAAGGGAATTCCAAGTAGATCAATCAGCGAGGATCCAGGTGGGATTACCAATGCACCGAGTGAAAGACCTGATTGAATCAGAAGATATACACACAGGGCGATAATACCTAGACAGGAAAGCCATACCATTAGTCCTACGACAAAGGCACCTTTCTTCGTACCCGCCATCATACCCCCGACGAAACCAGCTCCAGCCCAAACTGCAACCATCATGAAACTATTCATCGGATTTACGAGGAGTAGATTCACCATGACCATTGTTGGCCTCACAAAGTTACCTAGTGAAGGTGCCAGAATTGCGATTGCATCGTTGTATCCTTCTGGCAGAAGGAACCAGCCACCGAGGAGGACTATAAGTAGCGCTATGAGCCAGCCAAAATATTTGCTACTGAATGATGAGATTATTTTTTCCTCCTTATGAGTAGGTTCAGAACTATTTGCTTATCATTGCCTATTAACACTATGGCGGATGTTTATGAAAAAAAATAGTATTAATTCTGAATCCTACATCAGGAAGAGAGAAATAGGGAATTCACTATCAAAAAACTGTGGAATTCCTACAGATTCATAAGTTGGAATGCTATTTCAGATGTGCACAAAAGCACACAAGCAAGTAATAGTGGGGTTGGACATTAATTGCATGCAGGCGCCGAAACCGCATCAATATATGAGCTACTACAGCTGATGTCGTCCTTGAATGATACAAGGAGGGCTATCCTGTTGTCACTAGCACACATATATCCTAGAAGTGTTAGCGGCGTTCAACTCAGTCGATTGATTGGGTACAGCGGTAAATCACGGAGTCTTTACAGGGGTGTAATATCACATCTGAAAGAGAACGAGTTGATACAGATAGATCAACTTACCCCAAAGCTCTATGCCATTCGGGTAAACAATGAGCATCCGCTCCTATCTGTACTCGTGGAACTCTGTCGAGCGCACGGAGAGAGTGCTCGGAAGATATACCTGAAAGCGTTGGAGGAAGACTGACGATGGAAGACATACTGCTTAAGCAGGCACGGGCGTTATACAAAGATCGTCTACGAATTGCTCTAGCTGCATTCATATTTGTATTTGCCATCACATTCTACTTGTTTTACAGCCCCGAGATTATCACCTTAGGTGCAGTGCCACCTTCTGCTGTCACGCCTAATGGCTGGACTCAAGGATTTGCAGTTGTTGCATCTGTCAATACAATTGGATTCTTTTCAGCAATTGCATTGATGACACTGATATTCAGATTTTGGTCATGGGCATTCCTTCCAGGACCTGCTTCAACATTTACATTAGCAGTACTTAGAGGAATACTTGGTTCACAAACTACAATCAAACCTTCTTTAGGAAAACGATTCAGAGTTACATTGGACAATGGTCTTCAATTTGATGTGAACTGCAGGATAAAGGAGAAGGATTCTGGCGAGTGGTTTGCATATCGCTTAGTATCAACGAAATGGCAGAGTGATGAATTAAGGAACATTGCACTCAGACATGGTTTTGGTGTGAAAGATAATCGTCTTGTCGCCAATGTTAGCAATGACGAACTTCACCTTAGGACATTTCTACTAACAAAAGCAATAATACTTCTAGGATTATCTATCTAGTCATAATGATGTCGTAATGCTCTGGGTGTCTTACGCTTCTTACTGCGTGCATAGTTATCAATCTCAAACAAATAATGTGTCCACATACCAGCTTGTGTATACCTAGGAGGAATTGAACTGCCAAGCGATGATCCCTTTTTGTGTGTGTGATTGTGCATGTGATTATGTTTTTTGTGTGACATACATTATCATAATCTATTTGACGCAAGAAGTTATACACTTTATGAAATACACGTTCCATTCAAGAAAGGTATTTCTGTTGATATAGATGTTTTCTGTCGATTCAATAATGGCTATGAGAGTGAAACGAACCATCGATATTGCTATGAGTAATTATACCGAGATTGTCGGATATAGTGTTTTCACCTATGAAGGGCGTGTAGCTTACGCTAGTGATAATATGGATATCAGCAATGAAATCAGTACAATAATTCAAGCATGGAATGGTCAATATCAGTGTTTTCAATTAAAAGGTGTTTCTTTCATTTCTGCTCTAACAACAGAGCAGGGATTCGTTGCTATTAATCCTGAAGGAGCTATTAGTCTAATTTGTGCTACTGGGAAAGGTGTGTGGTTTGTAGCCGTCTTCGCACCAATGGATGTTGATAAAAATGGAATTCTTCGGGAGTGCGTGCAAGCTGCAAAGAATCTAGAAACTTCGGTTTCCGTTTTCGATATCTAAGAAGTTGGAGAAACAAGGGGTTTCTGATCAGCGATAATTCTAGCAACAAATAATACGATAGCTCCTATCCACCCCATTGATTGCTGTAATTGTAATGTGATGTTCATATTGAGAGTTCCTGCCATTACTAATTGGACCATAGACATCATGAGACCAAGAACTCCTGCGGCTATTGCTCCAAGTAGGATGATTCTTCCAACCCATACTTTGTCAGTTGTAAGCATAAATCCACCAATGATTGCCACTACACCAGCCATTGATGTCATAATAGATAGATAACCCATTACTGCTTCAAATGTAAGGACAACTGAAAGACCAAACATTGCAGTAAGTGCATCTTCTAGAACATCTATTACAGCTATAGCACCACTAGCTCCTGATATGATCAATAACACTCCACCAATGATTGAAAGCAGGAGTGCATTCTTGTTATGGATATTCATCAAGTTCTGCCTTCGCTTGAATACCTGATTTAAAGGTAGCTTTGTTAGACCCATTTATGGTTTATCTGATTTGTGAGTAACACCTTTAGGCAAATAAAATGATGTTCGAATATGTCGATTCATACAGAAAGAGCTGGAAATGAAGATGCTCCTACTATTATCTTCATTCACGGATCTGGTGGGTCTTCAGCTACTTGGTTCATGCAGTTGCGAGGACTTTCTAATAATTTCCATGTTGTTGCAATTGAGCTAAACGGACATGGTAAATCTCCAGATAGAGCTGAAGATAATACGACGGAATCGTATCTTTCAGATATTGAGGAAATTGTCAAACAATATGAAAGACCTGTCATTGGTGGTCACTCTATGGGAGGTATGTTAGCTCAGCTCTTTGCATTGAGATATCCCGATTTGATTAGTGGCATTATTCTTGTCGGAACTGGTGCCAGATTAAAAGTTGCCTCGTTTATCTTTGAAGCAATCGATACTAATTTTGATGAATATGTTGCTGGTGCAGGTAATTTCATGTTCTATGAGGATACTTCAAAGGAATTGATTGAGGCTTCAAAGATAGAAATTCGGAAGTGCAAACCTGCAATAATCAGGAGGGATTTTGCAGCCTGCGATGGATTCGATATTATGGATCAAGTATCTGAGATATCACTGCCTACGTTGATTATTGTAGGCGAAAAAGATATCATGACACCTATGAAATATTCAAAGTATCTCCATGATAACATACCGAATTCCACTTTACATGTTATTAAAAAAGCAGGTCACAGTGTAATGCTTGAACAGCCCCGTGAATTTAATACATACGTGAAGAATTGGATGAAAATGCTATCTTAGAGATTTATTAGACGCTGGTTTCGACGACTTTTTTCAACTGAAGCAACCAGTCGCGTACGATCAAAGAACACTTCGTTTCTTGTAATTTTCTTATTCGTAATCTCTACGATATCAAGGCCGATTTCATGGATTACTTCTGAGCCTACTGGAATTTCGCAAGTCCATTTCACAATAGCACCTGATGAAATTGGAAAGATTTCCACTGGTGCCCATTTCCAATGACGATATACATCAAGGAGTTTTACAAAATACCGTCTGATTTCTTCTTTGCCTTTCAGCCCAGTTCGGTGTGCTGGGTCTGAATATAATGCATTTTCATCATAATACGCAATGAGTGTATCGGGATTGTTTCCGGTCCATGCTGCAAGCCATTCGGTGCAAAATGTTGTTAGTTCTTCCTTATTCATTCCGAATCACGCCTGATTTGAAATGTTGACAATCATTTTCTCAAGTTCTCTCCTCTTATTCCTTTCTGCTGAAATCAGTCTGCGATGTTAACTTACCGCACTGTTAAATACCAGCAAAGCTTTCGGTTTTACCTATGTTCATCTTCTGAAGGTGAGAGAAAGTTGACAATGGAAACACAAACAATAATCCCAACAGATAGGAAGGAACGGACAGCATGGTATCTTTATGATTTTGCCAATACCAGCTTTACAGTTCTTATGGTTACCGCTCTATTTCCTGTATTTTTCAGGGATATGGTTACTACCGCAGTTGGGGATGGAGGTTTCTTAGGAACCTCTCTTTGGGGTTACGCAGGTAGCATTACGATGATTGTAATTGCTCTTACTTCTCCAGTTCTAGGAGCTATAGCTGACTTTTCTGGTTCAAAGAAGAAATTCTTGATCTTCTACACAGCACTATGTATATTCTTCAATAGCTTGCTATTCTTCACAACCAAGGATGCCGCACCTGTATTTGGTCTACCGGTTTGGGGTTGGGCGTGGATTATTTTCATCCTCGCTAATATTGGATTTCAAGGTGCGCTTCCATTCTACAACGCTTGGCTACCAGAAATAAGTGATGAAAACACAATTGGCCGCATTGGCGGAATTGGATTTGCCGCGGGATATGTTGGTGCCTTACTCACAATAATAATTGCTCTTGTAAGTGTGATTTCTCTAGGAGCCGATTCGACTCTGCCATTTTTATTGGGTGCAATGTTCTTCTTGGTATTCTCAATTCCAAGTATTAAATTTCTGAAGAACAGACCTGCAACAGCTACACCTGAAGAGGAAGGTATGAGTCTAGCAATGGTGGGATTCATGAGAGTAAGAAAGACTCTCGGAGAAATAGGAACCTATCAGGGACTTCCACTATTCATGATAGCCTACTTCTTATTCAGTGATGCTATTACTACGGTTATCTACTATGCTGCACTCTTCGGAGAAACAGTATATGCATTCTCTACAACTGATATATTGATATTCTTCGCAGTGACGCAACTTACAGCGATACCTGGAGCGTTCATCTTTGGATATATTGCAGATAGGATAAAAACAAAGCCTACACTCATGATCACATTGAGTATCTGGGTCGTTGCGCTTCTTGTTGCCTTCTTCGGGTCAGATCCGATTCTCTGGTGGATTGTTGGTATGATTGCAGGTGTTGGTATGGGTTCTGCTCAAAGTACAGCACGTAGCATGTTCGGTCAATTCATCCCTGAACACAAGAAAAGCGAGATGTACGGCTTTTATGCACTAACAGGAAAGTTCGCAGCGATTCTTGGACCAGCGGTCTATGCTTTCGTCATTACTCTATCTGAAGGTGCTGGATTAGATTTAGTGATGGCTAATAAGTATGCACTTCTTAGTGTTCTGATCTTCTTCGTTATTTCACTCATTATACTGAAATTTGTTAAGCAACCAGTAATGGGTAAAACTGACGAGATCTATCTAGAAGACGACCAACCATTTGCATAATTTTGGTTGAGTGTGAGGAGGGTCTCCCCCTCTTCCTCTCCACTCTTTTTATCTACATTTTTCGATGAAATAGCTTTCATATTTCTTGGATTGAAGCTCACATCGTTCCAAGCTATTCAAGTCCTTTTCAAATGTGACCATGATATTGAATGCAACATCAACAATAAAATGTGCTACAATAACGAAGAGAGAAATTGTGATTATGCATCCTCGAATTGCTGGATAATCCATTCTTAGAATTGAATCAAATAGAAATCGACCAACTCCTCTCCATGTAAATACAATCTCAACTAAGATTACAGTACTCAAAAAGATTGGTAACCATTGTTTGATAACTGCTAGAGAATTCTTCAAGCTTGAGTAGAATATGAATTCTGCACTTCTACCTTTTGCACTACCCTTTGTCACATTATTTTCGGTCAGATTTTCAGTGAGATTTGTCTTTAATGTGGAGTAGATGATTACACTACCACTAATTGTGAGAACACTCATTGGAAGGAATAAATGGAAAATAACATCAATTGCAATCATAAGCGCTCCAGCTCCTGTACTAACCGAAGGTAACCAAACCTCGTATGATACGGTACCGAATTCAGGAAACCCGAAACCGATAATCTCTGGTAACGCATAACTACCTGCAAATAGAGCTATCATTCCAAGCCAAAAAGTTGGTGTGCTATTCATTACCTGAGTTGAAATGAGACATCTCAATGATTTCTTTCCTCGTTTCTCTCCTTCCTGATGTGCCACAAGTCCACATCCAATGATAAGAGATGCAAATAATGATCCAATAACAAGAAGTGCAGAATTACCAATTCTTTCGTTAAGCTCCCGTGAAACTAACCATTGAGTTAGGAAACTATGACCATAATCACCTGAAAGACAATTCATCATATGTCTCCATAACATTTGGATGAACTCCGCAACATCTGGATGGGGTACAAGAGCCCACTTACTGATATCTTCTTGTACCATTACATAGTCAAAACCAAGTCTATTTGATCCATCGTGCGCAAGACACATCAAATCAGCACCTACGTTTAGCAATGGTATGACCAATAGGAAGAAAGAGAGCGCAATAATACCGATATACAACATTAGTGCTTTCAGCGACCTCGAAAGAATGTATTTTCCCAGCGACACTTTCTCGAATCCTCCTTCGGTACCTAGTATCACTAGGTACTAATAACCTCTTGTGTTCGAGTAAGCATAGATATCTTATGAATGTTCGAAGATATTCATGAAACTTAGGTTTTCTATTCACGATAGCATTTATTATAAACCATGGTCAACTAGAAAATGGAGGAAATCTCTGCTTGTCTGACTCTTCCAAAGAAGTAATGATTGAACTCGATAACGAATCGACAAAGACGCTGTCAAATATACTAAGGGCGTTAGCTCATCCTAAACGAATTGAGATTATCTCTTACCTATCCAGTTCTCAGCGAGAATATTCTGCTATCTTACGCAATAGTGGAATAAGTAGAACTGCTCTTGCCAATCATCTGAACTTACTAGTCGAGAATGGACTAGTCGAAAGAATAGAACGTGGTTCATATTCCCTTTCGAAGGATGGAAATACCTTCTATCAATCAATAATTCAAACATATCACAATTCCAAAGCACGTTCTAGTCTTGAACGAATTCAACTGCTAGAGAAATACTCGTATCGCCCTGGGAAAGGAGAAAATGAATTGAAAATCTTGAATAAATTGAAGTGGCAACCGCGATGGGTATCACACATGGGAGTTATTGAGGGATCATTAAAGTTCCTTAATCAGAAAATCTCGACTGGATGGCTGTATGGAGGTACTGGGCACGCATTCATCATCAATATACATGAAGGTCTCTGTCCAAGTGGTCCAACTGCTTGGATGTCAAAGATGCTTTTCGAACTCGCACCAAACTTGGGATACAGAATTGAAGGTGTTTTTGCAAGGAAATCAGATTCTGAATTTCCCAGACTTCAAGAAAAAGCTTGGGCGCATGCCAAGAAAAGTATCGATAACGGAATTCCTTGTTATGGTTGGGAACTAGAGATTGCTGAGTATTATGTTATCAAAGGATATGACGGTATTGGATATCATTACTCAGGACCCCATTGTGATGACGGAAAAGGGCCAAAACCATGGAAAGAACTTGGAACTTCAGGTCTAGAATTTATTGAAGTCTATTCGGTGCATCCTACAGATACTGCTAATCCTAAAAAAGCTATCAAGGAGGCTTTAGAGAAAGCACTTCATCATGCCAGCAATCCACCAGACATCATTTTTCCAGGTTATCGTTCTGGACTTAAAGGATTTGATTTTTGGATTTCCGCTATAGAAGATGGATCTGCTCTATCTATGGGACACTCGTATAATGCTGCGGTCTGGGCAGAGTGTAGAAAATATGCGGTCCAGTTCTTGAAAGAAGCAAAGAAATATGTTGAAAGCGATGTTAGAGATTTACTCGATGATGCTAAAAAACAATATGAAATTGTTGAAGAAAATCTCGAAAGCGTCACCAAGGATCATCCCTTCACTCCAGCACTAGAAAACAAGCCACTGGGTGTTGAAGAAAGAACTAAATCTACTTTGGAATCTCTAAAAAGAGCTAAAGTGGCAGAAGCATCTGGTTTAGACATTCTCAAAGAGGTCGTCAAGAAGCTATCCTAGATCTATTTTCTGCTTCTTTGAGGATTACTTATGCCATTTGAAATAATGAATTAGTACGATATCAGCGACCAAGACAACGCCTACTATGCTCGAATCTCCATAATGTTTCAAACCTTTTCTTGTGTAGCAATTTCAAGAGCAATCATCACAGCATCCGCAACAAATGACGGACATTTCTGAGTAAATGTTCCAGATTCATTTGCCTTTTTACGAGCTTCGATATCTGTCATTTTTACCCCAGTTAGTTGATCGCAGAGTATGGTCTCGTTCTTCTGTTCGAATCTTCGAACGAACTCCTCACTTGTTGCGTATGCAGCCTCTTTGTGCTTAAGTGTATCAGTGTGATGCCTACTTTCTATCACGCCAAGTGCTGCAATAGCACCTGAAACAGCTCCACATACCTCACCCTTGTGAGCAACTCCAGCTCCTAAGCCTGCAGCAAGAGGCATAATTTGGTCAAAGTCTAAATCCATTCCAACAAGAATGGCTTTCATTGTGGACTGGGAACAATTGTATTTTCCAGTGAAATATTCCTTTGCCAGTGCTACACTCTCATCTATCATAGTATAGAGATAGTGATGATTGACCATATCAGGATTCCGAGAAACGCATTTTTACTTAGATGATACTCTCTCTTCTAAATGAAATTACACAGTGTACTCTCTGTTGGATAGAAGTATACGGTCGAACTTCTCTAATTTTAGACTCTGATATTACTTGGTGGTTCAAGTCGACTATATTGATACCAACCAACAATCAATACGCCCAAACCAAGCATGAAAAATGCCGTACCAGCGTTATCCATTCCGGGATGAAGTGCTACAAGACTACGTAAAATCTGTCCAAAAATCAACATGACTCCACCAATGATTCCAATATATTTTGCATTCTTGGTGTTCGCTTTTTTAATTTCGAGTCCTTGATCACGAGCACCTGATATTGGTGCAGTAGAGGTCGTTACATCTGCTAGAAAGAATCTTCTACCATCTTCAGCAAATGCACCTTCTAATGTACCTTCATTTACTAATTCGCCAATTGCCTCACGAACAAATAATTCATCCAATCCGGTAAGATTACTGATCATCTCCAAAGAACTGACCTTTCCAACCGCAACCACTTCATATAATCTACTTTTTAGATCATCATTGCTGGGTGATTTATGATCGACAACCATACTTTCTCACATCAATATGGATATCTAATATCTATATAACCAAGACACACTACGCAGGCTCTCTCAATGTGGTCACAACGGAGGGACTCAAAAAAGGACCACAATGTGTTACTTTTACAATCATTTAAAGAAATCATATTCCACATATTATAGTGATTCTATTAGAATACTGAAACAAAATAGTAGACTACTGTTTAGATTCATTTGCGACGAATAAGGATTATCGCTACGATTGCAATCGGCACAGCTGCTATTACTCCAATAGTAATGAGAGGTAACCCTCCACCAATTTCAATCGTGTCATACACGGAAACGTTGTCGAAAGCCCAGTCATCCCAAGTGTAGAATCCAAAGTACGATGTTGTTGTAATATCAGTGTCTGTTGCTTGGAGGATAAGTGTAGAATTGAGATAGACAGACATTAACCCACTTGAATCTCTTGTAATCGCAAGATGTTGCAACATACCTGTTAGAAGAGGCCGCGGTTCACTTATGTAATTGACAAGATTTGTTTTGAAGCTATCATACCATTTCTCTATTGTGTACGAATAACTATCTCCATCGGGACCTGATGATTGTACAAGACTTAACGCATAAGATACTGAATAATCAGGTTTCTCAGGACTCATGAAGTAGATCTTCATCACATCTAATTCTTCGCCCCAGCCACCAACTTCAACCAAATCGAATTTCCATGTTCCGACTGAAACATTGCTTCTATAATATGCACGAACGGCTGAAATATGGTCACCTTGCACTCCACGCAAGATGCCATCTATAATCTGACAAGAATAATTTTCCCACAGAGCAGGGTCCAGTTCTTCGAAAGTCTCCGACCATACTAGTGCTCCTGATACTTGTACTGGAGTAAAAGAGAGAACACAAAGTAGTGTTAATAACTCGAGTCCCAGAATAAAGCGATTCTCCTTCATTACAACGCGCAATCCTCAAACCAACTGACTACATTTGGTCATTATTGTAATTTTCG
>Ga0307423_1001469_pt1 | contig 14200 bp, 8 predicted proteins | sample SalMarWE160310MG_FD_202154 | JGI IMG/M metagenome (GOLD analysis project Ga0307423, IMG submission 202154) | Salt marsh sediment microbial communities from the Plum Island Ecosystem LTER, Massachusetts, United States - WE1603-10 | ecosystem: Environmental > Aquatic > Marine > Intertidal zone >...
CGGGATCTGGCTCCTGGTGCGGCTGGTGCGAGAGCACGGCAGCACACGGGCTGTGGCACGCCGAGCATGGTGGCGCGACGTCGTGGTGCTCGGCATCGTGCTGGGGCTGGGGCTCCTGACCAAGCCCAGCACGGGGGGGCTGCTGCTACTAACCGCCCTCGCCATCTCGTACGTGGCCCTGCGTCGCCGCTCCTGGTGGCACTGGCTCAGCGGGGGAATGGTGACCGCAGGGCTGGTGGTGCTGATCGCTGGCTGGTGGTTCGTGCGCAATGCCCTTCTCTATGGCGGGGACTGGACAGGGATCGGACGGTTCATCGTCATCCTCGGGTACCGCGACCCGCCGGCCACACTGCGCCAACTGTGGGGAGAGCGGGTAGGCTTTATGATGGCCTATTGGGGACTGTTTGGGGCGGTGAACTTGCCGCTGCCAGGCTGGATGTATCGCGTACTCGACGGTGCCATTCTCCTTGCCGGCGTGGGCCTGCTCCTGCGAGCAGCGAGGTCTGCGCTGCGCTCCGCGGGCTGGCGTTCGTTGCGCGATGTGTGGCTTGCCCTGCTACCACAAGACGTAGGGATCGTCCTGACGGCCTTGTGGCCGGTAGTTGTCTTTGTGCCATGGTTGACCTGGGCGACGCGTACCTGGTCCTCTCAAGGCCGGCTGATCTTTACCGCCATGTCGGCCTGGTCCACCTGGCTCGCGTTGGGCTTGTCCAGCTTGCTGCCCAGGCAGAAACCTGTCCTTCTGCCAGGAATACTGGGCATTTTCCTATTCGGGATCGCATCCTGGGCTCCTTCTGGGGTGATTGTGCCGGCATACGAGGCGCCGGTCGTGGCTGCTGATGTGGCCCTCGTGCCCGAGCACGAACTCGTCGCCGATGTTGGTGGTCAACTGCGCCTCGTGGGGTATGACCTGGTGGACGATGTGGCTCACCCTGGCGAAGCATTCCGGTTTGCGCTGTACTGGGAGGCGCAGCGTCCGATGGACCGCGACTGGAGCGTGTTCGTGCACGTTCTCGATCTGCAGACCGGACTGCCCGTAGCGACACGCGATCGCTACCCCGGACAGGGCCTGCTGGCAACCAGCGACATGGTCGCGGGGGAGCGATGGGTCGACCAATACGTGGTGGAGCTACCCAAGACAGCCTATGCGCCGAGCACTGCCGTGTTGGAGATTGGCCTGTACGACGCCCAGACGGGAGAGCGGCCACCGATCGTGGTCGAGGGTGATGCGCCAGTATCTATTGTCGCGAACGCGCTGCGGGTCCAGCCATTGTCGATCGAGCCGCGAACGGGGCCGTACCCGAATGCGGTGCAGATCAACTTTGCGGACAAAATGACCCTCCTGGGCTGGGAGATCGACCGGCGCGTTGTCAGCCCAGGGGACGAGGTGCATCTCGTGCTGTACTGGCGATGCACGGGACGGATGCCTGAGAACTATACGGCGTTTGCTCACATAGTGGGGGAATGGGACCAAAAGTGGGCGCAGGAGGACTCGTGGCCGGGCGACACTGCGACATCGAGCTGGACGGTGGGCCAGGAGATCGAGGATCACTACCACCTAGTACTCAGCCCGGATGCGCCGGCAGGTGCCAAGCGCCTGGTGATCGGGGTCTATGGATCTGGCCCTCGTGGAGAACTGGAACGACTGAGGATCATCGATGAGCAGGGGCGAGTACTCCCACAGACCTCCGTAACGCTGGACCAAATCCGCGTCACAGAGTAGGGTAGGCCAACCTGGCTTGGATAAGGAGCAGTCTATGGGCGGGCTCGCAGACGAATGGGGCATTGCGCGCTGGCGGAGGTTGTTCTCCACAGCCAACAGCAGGGATCTCACGGCCCGTCTGCTCGTGCTCGTTGCCATCGTCGCAGTCATTGGCGGGGCCTTGCTGGCCTTGCTTACCCCGATCGGTGGGGTCGCCGTGCTCGCGGCCGGCGCCTGTGCCCTGCTGATGCTGCGCGATCTCAAGTGGGGGCTCTTGGCGCTGCTCGGCGTGATTTGTCTCCTGCCCTTTGGATCCCTACCGTTCAAGGTCGGCTTTACTCCCACGTTCCTCGACCTGGTGTACGGCGCGCTCTATGTCGTGTGGGGCATGCGGCTCATCACCAGGCGGCAGGATGATCTGCTGCTCACGTCCCTCGGCCTGCCTATGTTCGTTTTCATGGCATTAGCGGCGTTCTCGTTCCTGCTGGGCCTGTCGCATTCGCACCCGACGTCGAACGATCTGCGAACGTTTGCCGAAGTGCTGATGGGATTCGGCCTGTTCTTCCTGGTCGTCAACACCGTACGCGACCGATCACTTCTGCGACAGCTCACTGCGACGGCGATCCTTGGCGGAGCGGCACAGTCGGGGATCGGCGTCTTGCTCTACGTGCTGCCGTCCGTGTGGGCCGTGCGCCTGCTGAATCCGCTTGGCAGGCTTGGGTACCCAGTCGGCCTGGGCGCGCTGCGGTACATCAACGATGACCCAAGCCGCCCGATGCGTGCCATCGGCACCAGCATCGACCCGAACATCCTGGGCGCGCTCCTGGTCATGGTCCTGGCCCTGGCGGCGACGCAGCTATTCAGCAAGCGTCCCGTCCTACCGCGGCTGTGGATCGGGATGTCGATCGGGTCGATGGGCTTGTGCCTGTTTTTGACCTACTCTCGCTCATCAATGCTCGGCGCCGTGATCGCGCTGGGCCTCGTAGCCGTGCTGCGCTACCGGCGTCTCCTTGTTGTGCTGTTGATCGCTAGCCTCTTGCTTCTACTTCTTCCGCAAACCCAGGCCTACATTGCACACCTGATCCAGGGCATCCGTATCGAGGACCGCTCGACCCAGATGCGTATGGGCGAATACAGGGACACCTTGCGTCTGATCCAGCGATATCCGTGGGTGGGAGTGGGATTTGTCGGTACTCCGGATATCGATCTATATGTTGCCGTCGCCAGCCTCTACCTAGCTCTTGCTGCGCAGATGGGCCTGATCGGCCTGCTGGCCTTCCTCGCAGTGATGGGTGTCTTTGGTGTGTACTGGTTTCGAACCTGGTTTGCCCTTTCAGAGGGAAGCGACATGGAGCCTTTCATGCTGGGTTATGGCGCAGCGATCTTTGGCAGCCTGGCCAGTGGTGCGCTGGACCATACGCTGCTCACCTATCCGCACGCTGTCGCCCTCATGTGGCTGGTGGTCGGGCTTGGTACAGTCGCCATCAGGCTGGCTCGTCGCGGCAGAATGATGGACCCGGTACCAGGATCGAGTGAGTAAAGAGCGTTCTACAGCTATCGGCGCTATGGTGTACGTGCGGAAGCCCGTCTGCGTTGAATGGCAGCAGGGATGTTGACAAAATCCAGGGGTCCATTTATACTGAAAATGGGCCTTTCGGTGTGAGGCGGTAGAGAGCAGGATATGGCGAGGGTTCTGTATATCGAGGACAACCAGGCTAACCGGCTCCTGGTGCTGCGGGTGCTCACGGCAGAAGGACATACGGTCCTGGAAGCTGAGAACGGGTTGATGGGTCTCCAAGTCGCTCAGCGAGAGCGTCTAGACCTGGTCCTGGTGGATATTAACATGCCGGAGATGGACGGGTATGAAGTTGCATCACGCCTTCGTGCGTTGAGCGAATTGGAGCGGGTGCCGATCGTCGCCTTGACAGCCAATGTACTGCGTGGCGACCGCGAGCGTTCACTTCGGGCGGGATGCGACGGTTATATCCAGAAGCCCCTGGATGTGGATCTCTTGCCGTCGCAGGTTGAGGCATTCCTGCGTGCAGCAGCGCCCTGAGCAGGAGCAGGAAGGGGACTGGTTGGGTTGGGTGCGAGGCCCAGGCAGCGCGACGCGGACGGGGTTGCCCAAGCAGGGGCAAAAGGGGGGATGTAGGTATGGTTGATCCTATTAGCGCGCGTGTCCTCGTGATCGAGGACAATATCTATAACTATACACTGATCGCACGTCTGCTCAAGTTCCTGGGAGTGGAGCACGTAGAATGGAGTCGCACGGGACGGCAGCTCGTTGCCGACCAGGTGGGCGATTCTCTATCTGACGTCGACCTGGTACTGCTCGATATCCATCTGCCTCACGAGGACGGGTACCTGACGCTGGAGCGGCTTCGGGCGAGTGACTATATGAGTGGGACGCGCGTCGTAGCTGTCACGGCAGAGGCGACGGAAGGCAATATGCGACGGGCCCGCGAGGCCGGGTTTGACGGATTTATCGCCAAGCCGATCGACCCGGATCGATTCCCGGATCAGGTCAAGGCGGCTCTACGCGGCGAGCAAGTGTGGGATCTAGGGGGTGCGCTGGCCGTCAGCGTATGAGGGCGCATCACGGACTAAGCCTCTGGTGTAGCTGATCTGCTAGCGGGCTGCGATGAATGAGCGCAATGTAGAGGGCCGGCAGCAGCGGGAGGGTGGAGTGACCAAGGCTGTCGCAGGAATGCGAGGGGGCTTGGGCCGGATCCTGCTGACGGCCTTTATGTTGCTGGCGATCGTGCCGCTCAGCATCATTAGTTATGTGGCAATTCGGCGTGTACGGGCGGACATCCGGGAAGGTGCGGTAGAGAGCCTCTCCTACACCGCGTCCTCTGTCGGCGCGCAGCTCGAGTCGTGGCTCAGCCTGCAGCAAGGTTGCCTCGCACTCCTCGCAAAGGATACGGCGTTCATACGCGCGGTCGAAGACCAACAATGGAACCTGGCTTGTTCGATACTGGAAGCGGCCGCCTCTGGCTGCGACTTGGCCGGATTCTCAGTTGGTTCGGCGACATCACTCACAGCATGCCCGACGTCTGGAAGGGACCAGTCGCAAGCCCTCTCTTCTCTCGTCGTTACTACAGACGTCATCGGCAAGGACGGGCGCGCGCTGGGCGCCATAGCGGCGAGTGCGGACTTGACGCTAGACCGCGTGGATAACACGTTCGACGTGCCGGCAGGCGCCCGAGTGCTTTTGCTGGGCGGTGAGGGGGCACCGCTGGTCCCCTTGACGCCGTTTGAGAACTCGGCGGTGGTGCAATCTAGTAGCGACCTCGGCATGTCCATCGATGGGCAAGCGGGCAGCGGATTCGTCACCAACTCGTCAGGTGGGGCCGTGGCTGCAGCGTATCAGTGGCTACCCGGGCACGAGATCGGCGTGTGGGTGGAGCGGCCAGAGGCGGCGATCCGTGCCCAGGAGGACGATTTCGCCGCTATGCTTATTGGCGGAACATTGGCTGTCGCATTACTGACCGCCGTGCTGGCAGCGGTGATCACGCGCCAGCTAACCCAGCCGATCGTCAGCCTGACGCAGAGTGCTGTCCGTATCGCTGGTGGGGACCTCACGCAGACAGTCGATCTCGATAGACGAGACGAGATTGGGGTCCTGGCTCGTGCATTCAACGTGATGACGCGGGAGCTCCGCTCGCTCTACGAGGAACTGGAGCACAAAGTCGCCGAGAGGACGCGGCAGCTCGTGGAGGCGAACTTGGAGCTGCGCTACAAAGCCATGCAGCTCAAGCTCAGCGCCGAGATAGGACAGATCGCGACCTCGATCCTCGACCTCGACTTGTTGCTGTATCGCGTCACGAACCTGATACAGGAGACGTATGGACATGTCTACGATGTCCAGTACGTGGCTATCTGGCTGCAGGATGAGTTTGGAGAGCGGCTTGAGCGGCAGTCCTTTCGTGGGCACGCCCCGGATATCAAGCAGTCAGCGATCGCCGTGGGCAGCGACAGTGTTCTGGGGCAGATCGCAAGAGATGGCCAGTTGTGGACAGGCGGGACGGAGATCGGTGGCACGCGGGTGGTGATCGCACTGCGGATCGGTGACCGTACGATCGGAGCGCTCGATCTGCGCTGTGCGCAACGAGGCGCGTTGGGTCCAGACGACATTGAAGCGCTGCAGAGCCTGGGGGACCAGGTCAGTGTGGCGATCGAGAACGCACGCCTGTACTCGGCCGAGCGAGACGCCGTAAAGCGCTTGAGCCGGCTGGATGACCTGCGGCTGGCCTCGTTGAGCAGCGGATCGCGCGAGCTGGCCACCGAGCTGAACACGATCATTGGCTTCTCAAGGCTGGTTCTGAAGGGGATCGACGGCCCGCTGACGGATCTCCAGCGTACAGACCTGCAAGCGATCTACAGGAGCGGGTACAAGCTGCTCGGCCTGATTGACAATGTGATCACGCTTTCGGAGATCGAGGGGGGCTCACCTGAGCTCGACTGTGCGCCGGTGGATATGGATGCTTTGCTGGGTGATGTGCTGAGGGCAGCGGCACCACGGCTGCCGGACGTTGTCGTGGACTACTATGCGGAGCGGCCCCTGCCCGCAGCCCGGGGCGACGTGTCGTTGCTTCGCCAAGCGTTTGTGGGATTAGTGATGGCTGCTGCCGACCAGCTACTCGGTGAGCTGGTCCACGTGCATGCCTATGCCGGAAAGCAGGGCGAGGATGGGCTGTGCGTCGAGATCAGGGGGAGCGCTCGCGACGAGCAAGGCGTGGCATCCACACCATCACCTGAGCATAGGGTCGATGAGTCGGGGGTCGGCGTCGCGCTGGCGCGAGAGGTGATCGCACTCCACGGCGGTACACTGGACCTCGCGTTTCATGCATCGCGCGGTCTGCATTGCCGGGTCAAACTCCCAGCCGAGGAGATGGTTGCGGAGGAGACCCGCCCGTGAGCTCTTGGCGTGCGCGTCCCTTCGGGCGGTGCAAGGCTGTGCAGGCAGGCAGCACATAGGGAGACTCTCATGCGGTCTGATCGGCACCCCAGAGTCGGTCTGCTCTTGAGCAGTGTCACGGACACGCGCGAGGTGCGCGTATGGTCCGGCGTACTGGCATCTGCTCGAGAGCACGGCGTCGATCTCCTGTGCTTTGACTGCGGGTCTGGCTTGCAGTCCAGATCGCTGTGGGACCTTGTTGGACCAGAGGTCGTGGATGGCCTCGTAATACATCTCCACGATGACAACCCGTGTCTCGACGCCGCCAGGCAAAAGGCAGGTTCACTGCCCCAGGTGAATCTGGCATATCTAGAAGAAGGCCGTCCAGGCGTCGTGAGTGGTACTTACCAGGGCATGTGCAGCCTCTTGAAGCATCTCATCGAGGTACATGGACATAGGCGCTTTGCGTTCGTGCACGACGGTGTAGGGGATGCTGCTGCGGATACTCGCTACCGGGCCTATGTCGATGCGTTGAGCGAACACGGACTGCTGCAGTCTAGAGATCATCTGGTGACAAGGGATCAGGCGGCGGGCGTTCATGTCGATCTGGCGGAGCAGGCGGCCCACGTTCTACTAGACAACGGTAACACGGTGCCCGATGCCATCGTGTGCTGCACTGACGCGACCGCGCTCGGCCTGTTGGAGGCGCTGTCAAGGCGTGGTATACGCGTACCGGACGACGTTGCTGTCACTGGGTTCGACGATGTTGCGGATAGCCAGGTAGCGCGGTCCGCGCTGACCACTGTGGCGCAGCCGTGGCGCAAGATGGGATCACGAGCCCTAGAGCTGTTGTTGGCGCAACTGGAGGGCGGTCCGGTCCCAGCGCAGATGGTGATACCTTGTGAGCTCGTGGTTCGCGAATCCTGCGGCTGTTGGCCACAGGCGGTCTTGGAGGCAAGTGTGACGCTGCCAGCCGGGCTCTCGTGGTCCAAGAGGCGCGCCGTGCTGCTTTCGCAGCTCACCGAGATCCTGGCAACTGAGGGTGGCGGGGCCCATGCGGATCTTGCGCGCAGGCTCGTCGATGGGTTTTCCGCAGAGATCCAGACTCTGGGAGGTGAGGGGGCCGTATTCCTGCCTACGCTGCGTGCTATCCTCTCGGATCCCCATCCGCCGGAGGCGTCGCCTAGCCTGGAACTGAACGGAATGTGGCAGACAGCCTTGTCCCTGCTGCGGCGGCATGTGCTGGCCAGTTCAGATGTGGGAGGCGATAGCAAAGCCTGGGCAGAGGCTCTGATCGAGCAAGCGAGGGTGATCGTTGGTGATGCTGCAGTACGGGCGCAGGCGGCCTGGGCGAGCAACGCAGTACAGCAGACGGTGGCGGTCGAGCGCGCCGGGACGTTGCTCAGCACGCACTTGGACTTGAGCCAGCTTTCGTCAGCGGCTGCACAAGTGCTGCCCAAGTTTGGGATTCCAGCCCTGTATCTCTGTCTGTACAAAGAGGGAGACAGCCGACTGGTCACCGGATACGATGCGGAGGGCCCTCTGGATCTCGAGTATGGGGGACAGCGCTTTCGTTCGCGCCAGTTGCTCCCTGCGGATGTGCGGGGGGTCCATGACCTCGACGCTTTGCTTCTAGAGCCGTTGGTGTCAGGTGGGCAGGAGCTGGGCTATGCTTTGTTTGGGGCGGGCCCCAGCGAAGGCAGAGCATGCGACTCGCTGCGCGGCAAGCTGAGCGGCGCGCTGCGCAGTCTGCTGCTACTGCAGCAGACAGAGCGCGCTGCGCTGCAGCTTCAGACGGCGGCCGAAGTGGGGCGCGCAGTGAGCAGCGAGCTCGATCCAGATCAGTTGATGCAGTCAGTGGTCGATCTGGTGCTCGAACGTCTCAACCTGTACTACGTTGGCCTATTCGTGGTCGATGAAGATGGAGCGTGGACCAGTGAGCCGGGACGGTGGGCCGTCTTGCGCGCAGGTACTGGCCAGGCAGGCCGGCAAATGCTGGCACAGGGGCACAAGCTGCAAGTCGGCGGCGCGTCGATGGTTGGACAGTGCATTGCCCAGGGCAGAGCGCGCATCGCCCTGGACGTCGGGAAGGAGGCAGTGCGTTTCGACAATCCGCTGCTTCCGCACACGCGCTCTGAGCTCGCCCTTCCGCTGATCAGCCGAGAGAAACCCATTGGCGCAATGACGATACAGTCGGTACAGGCCAGTGCTTTCAGTGCACAGGACATTGCTGCGCTGCAGTTGATGGCTGATCAGTTGGCTAACGCGACCGAGACAGCGCGTCTATATGAGACGACACGGAAGACTCTGCAGTTCACTCAGATGTTGTACGAAACAAGTCGCGCGCTCTCTGCTACGCACGGGGAGGCATCGACGGTCCAGGCAGTACTGACCGGGCTGTCCCATCAGGCGGGCTGTGTGTACGCTGTACTGCTCGCTGCCGATCGGGCGACGGGCCGCCTCTCGCTATGTGGGGCGGTGTGGCAAGACGAGCAAGAGGCGCTGCCTGACTGGCTGTACGAGCACTGTTCCTTCGCCGAGCGTGAGTCACTGGTAGAGGTCTATGCATCGGGTGTGATGAGGACCGTGCACGGGTGGGACGACCGCATCGATCCACGACACTATGAGGAGCTGGGCGTGCGACACTTGGTACGCGTTTTCGCGCCGCTGCGGAGGCGCAACGAGACGATGGGTGTGATCGAGTTTGCGTACGACGCGGCAGAGCCTGGAGCCCTTGGCGAGCAAGAGACTGGTTGGTTGGCCGCCTATCTCGACCAGGCAGCCGTGGCGCTAGAGAACGCACGGCTGCTGGCCCAACTCCAACAGCGTCTCCGGCAGGAGCAGATCCTGCGCGAAGTCTCGGATCGCGTGCGTAGTGCACTGGATGTCGAGAGCGTGCTACATACTACTGTGACGGAGGTGAGCCGCGTGCTGGGACGACCGGCCTTCATTCGACTAGATGGGACCACGGTGAGCGCCAGTCGACCCCTTGAGGAGGGCCAGCCTGATGGTTGAGCCTCCAGTGTATCGAGCCCTATTTGAAATGGATAACGCTCCGGTCCTCCTGGTGGAAGGTAGCTTGGTCGTCGACGCGAATGCGCGTGCTCGGGCTGCGTTAGGCGATGCCGAAGGCGAGGTTGTGGGACGAGAGCTGCTCACGCTGCTGGCGCAGGTGCAGCCCGATGGGCGGCGCTCGGACGAGATGCTTGCAGAGCTTGCTACGCTGGCCTGCGCCGACGCGCCGCGACACGTGGAGTGGTTCTTTGCAGGAGAGGATGGGCTCCGTCGGGCTCGCGTACGGGTGAAGGGCCTGACTGTCGGCCAGCACAAGTTGGTGTCACTCTCGTGGCGGTACACGACTGAGCAACCCGTCGCTTCTGGCGCGAGCCATGTCAGTGTGCTCGATGCTGGGCACGAGAAGACGCCTATGGCGGATCGCAAGATCGATGACGTGGGTTCGAGCGTGAGTTCGCCTGACGAGGAGGTGCCGATAGCGGTCCTGGGCGGTGTGGTTGGCGCCCTGGGCGTTCGCGGCGACTCGAGGAACCCACTCACGGAGCAAGAGCGTGAGCTTCTCCAATCGATCTCGCGCCAGACCAGCGGCGCCCTGCAACGGGCGCGCCTGCTCGATGAAGCACGGGACCACGCACGGCGCGAACGGCTGATCCGCGACATTGCGGACGAGATGCAACGTGCGACCGACCTGCAGTCGCTGATCACGATTGCGGCTGAGGAACTGGTCCGTGCGCTGGGGGCTACCCACGCATATATACGGATGGGCACGCGGGAAGAGCTGCTACGAGATTAGTGGCGTGAGGCCGTGGCGGCGTGCGAGGGATGGTATGGCAGAGGGCATGGAAGAGATGTCGCCAGCACGAGAGCTTGAGCCGTTGCGAAGACAGTTCTTGGTACCTGTTTCTGTGGCCTTGTTCGTCGCTGGCTTGCCCACACTCCTGATGAGATCCTACGACGCCTATCATGGGGAGCGGGTATGGGCGATTCCGGTCTATCTCGCGGTGTATGGCACGGCGTGTGCCGCGGCATTGTGGCGTCGCTTGCTCTATCCGGTGCGAGCAGGGATGCTGCTGCTTGTTGCGTACGGCCTGGCTGTGGTTGGCTTTGCCGGGAATGGGCAGGGTGGCAGTACATACGTGTTTCTGCTGGTTGTCCCCTTCCTGGCTACGCTCCTCTACGGGCGACGCGCTGGCATTGTTGCGCTGGCAATCGTCACGATGACGGTCCCTATCCTTGGGTTCGTGCTGGCAAGCGGAGCTCTTGGCTCGTCCGGTCTTGCCGACATATCGGCATCGGCGTGGATTGCTGATACGGTGGCGTCATGCCTGATAGGCACCTTGCTGATCGTCTCGCTGAACCAGTTGCTTCCTCGCCTCGACGACGCGCTTGCGCAGAGGCGTATACTGCTCAAAGCTACTGACGCACAGCGTGCCAACCTGGAAAGCCTGGTGGAGCAGCGAACGCGAGGACTCCATGCCGTCGCGGAGGTCGGCCACGCGATGACCTCGCTGCTCGATCCCGCCGTGCTGCTCCCCCAGGTCGTGGAGTTGGTCCACGAGCGGTTTGGCCTGTACTACGTCGGGCTGTTTCTCGTGGACGAGGCGCGTCGCTTCGCTGTGCTCCAGGCCGGGACCGGGGCTGCAGGCCGAGAGATGCTGGCCCAAGGCCACCGGCTAGAGGTAGGGGGCAGGTCTATGGTTGGCCGTTGTGCGGCGACCGGCGTGCCCGACGTGCAACTGGACGTAGGAGAGGCGTCAGTTCGGTTCGACAACCCTTTGCTGCCGAGGACCCGCTCTGAGCTCGCGCTGCCACTGCGTGTCCGCGGGCGGGTAATCGGCGTATTGACGGTACAGAGCGAGCGAGAGGACGCCTTTGACGAGGCATACGTGGCACTCTTGCAGGCGATGACCGATCAGGTGGCTGTAGCTATCGACAATGCCCGGTTGTTTGCCGAGAGTCAGGCTGCGTTGGCGGAGATGCGAGCTATTCAGCAGCGCTACGTTGAACAGTCGTGGCGAAAGTATCTCCGGACGAGGGGCGGGGAAGTGTATGCGACGGCGGGTATGACCGGTGAGGCAGCAGAGCAGATCGACTCGATGGCAATCGAGCAGGCCCTAACCCAAGGCTCCGCGACAATTGCCAGGGCGCCAGCAGCGGGGAATGGCGATGTGGATCATGGGGGCTGTTCCGCCCTCGTGCTGCCCGTGACGATGCGAGGTGAGATCATCGGGGTCGTGGGCATCGATGACGCCGATGTTGAGCGACACTGGTCGGATGAGGATGTTGCACTGGCACAAGCGGTGGTCGAGCGTCTGGCGATTGCTGCAGAGAATCTACGGCTACTGGATGACACGCAGGCCAGCGCGACGCGCGAGCAGCGGACTGCGGAGATCGGCCAACGCGTCCGAGAAGCGTTGGATGTAGAAGAAATCATTCGTGTAGCGACGGAGATGCTAGGACAGGAACTCAATGCATCAGAGGTCGTCTTGCGGCTGGGATCGGCGGGAACTCTTCTGAATTCGAAGATCGTGGAGTAGGAGCGTGCTCACTCGTTTGAGGCAGTTCCTTGCTAAACCGAGGTTCGCGGACCAGGAAAAGGGACGGGCTGCCACTATGCTCTACGGGCCGAACCTGCTGGTTGCTGGTTGTGCTGTTCTGGTGGCCATTCTCGGCTTCCTGATCGTCCAGCGGAGGGCGTGGGTACTCGTTGATGCGGCATTGGTCGTCCTAGCTCTGGCATTGTGGTCACAGATGCTGCTGCGCCGTGGATACGTCCAAGTCGTGAATGCTCTGCTCTGTACATCCGCACTCATTCTTTTGACCGCGAGTGCGCTCTTGAGTGAGCGACTACAGCCTGTGGTCGCCGGCGGCTATGTTCTGGTCATCTCCCTTGCGGGCACTACAACCGGATGGCGGGGGGTTGTGGCATGTGGCATCCTGTCTTTGATCTCTGCTGTGACAGTGTATGCTGTTGGGCCTCTCGATCGCTCACTCAGTCCCGCAAGCGGTTGGGAAGTAGGCAACCTCACAGCAATGGGCGTCCTCATCGCTGGCGCCACGTTAGTTGTGTCTGCTGTCACGCGGCGAATTGGCTTCCGGCAGGCGAGCGACGAGCAGACAGAGAACAAGCCGGCTGCCGGGGAAGGTGAGCCGGACAAACTGAATGCCTCGCTGCAACGGCGCCTCGACCTCTTGCAGGCGGTTGCGGACCTTTCTTCGCAGATTGGGGCGCTCTCGGCGGGTGACGAGATCGCACGCCGCTCGGTAGAACTCGTGCACGAGCTGCTTGGGGCCGAGTGGGTCGGGCTGTTCGTGTACGAACGGGGAGAAGGGGCGGACGAAGACGCTAGCTCTACCGGACAGCAGCGACCTGTGTTGGCGGCTGTTCGCGGACAGGGGAATGTGCCCTTTGGCTCTCCTGAGGAGGGGGTGAGCCCGAACGTTAGGGCTCTGCTGGCCCGGTGCATGGATAGCGAGGGACCGCAGGTTGCCAGAGAGGGCGGGCAGGGATGGAGCCTCTATGCAGCATCGACAGCGATACGTCAGGGATCGGTCCTCCTGCTTCCCCTGCGCGTGGGAAAGGGAGCAGTCGGGGCCCTGGCACTGAGCCCCGGGCGGTCTGGCTCTTCTGGTGCCCCATTCACAGATGCTGCACAGTGCGCTGCCGCCCAGATTGCGCTGGCGCTGCACCGCGCCGATTCTTACGCAGAGCTTCAGGCTCACGCAGACGAGTCGGAGCGCCTGGTGCGGCGCTACGTGGAGGGATCGTGGGACGGACTCGTGGCTTCACGGCCCCACCTGGCTGGGTACCGCTACACTCCACGCCGTGCCTCGGCGGATGAGCGTGCGTGGCTACCGCCAATGACAAGGGCAGTTCAGGAAGGTGTTCCCATCGTGGAAGAGACGGCCGAGGATACGCTGCTCGCCGTCCCTCTCGTTCAAAGCGGCATCATCATCGGCGCGATCGGCCTTCGGCGCCCGGAAGACCAGCCCTGGAGCGAAGACGAGCAGCTTCTCGTGCGCGCTGCGAGCGAGCAGGTGACGCAGGCTCTCGAGAACCGGCGCCTGTTCGAGCTCGCACACGACCGCGCTCAACGGGAGAGGCTCTTGCGCCAGATCACAGAGCGCATACGATCGCAGGCCGATCTCGATGGATCGCTTTGTGTAGCGGCAGATCAGCTACGGAGGGTCACGGGCGCAACGCACGTTGCCATACGCCTGTGTGGGATGGATCGAGATGCCTGACCGATTATGCAGTCCATACGGGCAAACTCTAGAGCAGCGGCTCGCCAGCTTGACGTGCCTGGACGAGATTGGTAGCAAGCTCGAGTCGATGCCCACGCTCTCGGGGCTGTTTGCCTGGCTGGCAAGACGCGTGCCGCTGGCGATGCCGGACCCGGACTGTTGTGTCGCTGCGATCGAGTTTAGAGGAGAGGCTTATGGGCCTCTCGATGTGGCCCGTTCAGCTTGCTGTATGGCGGAACCTATCCGGGAAGGCGATCGACCGGTAGGCGAGATTTGCGTAGCGTATGAGCGACCTCACGAATTCAGCCAAGAGGAGCGCCATCTGCTCGCGACAATCG
>Ga0307423_1001470_pt1 | contig 14198 bp, 7 predicted proteins | sample SalMarWE160310MG_FD_202154 | JGI IMG/M metagenome (GOLD analysis project Ga0307423, IMG submission 202154) | Salt marsh sediment microbial communities from the Plum Island Ecosystem LTER, Massachusetts, United States - WE1603-10 | ecosystem: Environmental > Aquatic > Marine > Intertidal zone >...
ATTTATCTGCACGAGGCTGTGATACTTTGCTATTTAGAATAGCACCAAATTGTTTTTTATTAATAATTAATACTCTTTATTTATTAAGTATATCTACCAACCAATTATTCTCTCGAAGACTTGGATTCCCGTATTTTAGTTATGCCTTTTATGAAGAAGAAATAAATAAATTTAAGATTGTAATGAGTGCTGGTACTGAAAAAGTTATGTACCCTCTGATTCGGAAGCCATTCATATTAAAAGGCCTTGAATTATACCAACCTATGTTTCCTCAGAGAGCGTTTGGTACACACGTAAAATATTTTGAATCGAATTACGTGAAGGAAAGAAGTCTTGATTGGCAAAATGGTATTGGTAAAATATTTATAAACAAAAATAGAAGCGTACAATTTTATAATAGTGAATTCGATTGGATCCCCGAAGTTTCAACAGATAGATGGGATTTAACAATAAAAGCATCAAAACAGGTATTCCAGACTCAAATAGATTTATTGAAAACGTTTCCTTCGATGGAAAGACTGTCTGAAAAAAGAAAGCGTAAATTTAAACTCGCTCATAAATTTGGAGTTCAAGGGAATAGAAGGATATTAAAAATGATTGATTCTGGATTAATTTAATTTAGTATTCATTCGGATTACAAATGAACTAATTATTAATTATTTTTAGATACTTACCGGCTTCAAAGGTCACGAAAATATTAATTCTTACTTCTATGATCTCTCAAGTAATGCCACATTTTCTATATGAAATGTATGTGGGAACATATCGACAGGTCTTATCTTAATTAGCTTATAACCTGCATCAACCATCAGTTTAATATCCCGCACTTGTGTTGCGGGATTACAGCTAACATAAACTATTTTATTTGGAGAAAGTAATTATTACATCATTCTATTTTTTACCAAATATTTCTTTTGGAACTAAGCATTTTTGACTTCATTTATATTCTTTTCATCGGCACAACAATTGCTAGTTGTAATAATACTGTATTTAATGTTGGAAGTCTTAAACCAAACGATCTCAGCTATATAATTAGAAGCTTAATAAATTAGTGGAGAAATTATGAAAACGTCAGCAAATGAAATAACAGAAATAGAATTTAGCAATGATTCTTTTTTCATCACTAACGTAAATATTTTGGGAATCGTTGTTATGATTTATTTCCTTCTAGTTCTATTCAATTAATGCTAAATTTTAGCATTTGAGCTTTACTAATTAAGTTGAAGGGGAATATATTTAATTCATTATTTTAATTTGTTTTAATATGTAAAATATATGGCAAAATTTTGATAATTACTGCGCCTCAAAAATTAATTCCAATCGTTACTTAACATAGAGACTATCTAAATTATTATTTATTATCTCCTTTTGTTGAAAATCTTGTCTCGCTATATGAACTATTGCCATTCTTCATTACGGACCCAATCGCTAATGTGTATTCTTTGCCTGCAACCAGGATTCCATCCGGAAACATAAATTCTGTTTGATTTCCATTAATTTTTAAAGTCATATTAAAATTTAGTTCATCCTGATCAATTTCTACCATATAAGCAACTACGTTTCCAACAGGACCCCAGCTAATCTTTAATCCTTGAATACTAACATTTTCAGATTCTGGTAATGGATTAAGAAAAGAAATTATACCTGGCAATGTATGACTAAGTTTTGTACTGCTGTCATATTTACTTCCGTCCGATGCAACAGCGCTAAATCTATATTTCCCTTCCGGATACGCTTCTTTCAAAGCTTCTATATCGGTAGGTTCAGGTGATTCAAATCGAAATTGCCGAATTCCTAAAGAAGAAGCATCGGGAGCTGAAAAATTTACAATAGTTCTTCCATCAGGTGACACTACTTTAAGCTCAGTAAGTCCTTCATCACCCGCCTTTATCTCAAACACAACCTCAACATCACCATCAGTTGCATTTTGTTCAAAACGAACAGTCGCCTCATCAAATGGCAGAGGTGTAGTCGATTTCATTTCATTTTCCTGAGCCTGCGAAAAAACACCAAATGTCAAAACTAATACTATGAACATTTGCATTTTAATAAACATATATTCTCCCTTATTAGTGATTTTAGAAATTCTTATTACTCAAATTTTTAATGGATGGATTTAATAGTATTAAAAATACATTAGTTAATATCATTTATTGATATCAACAAATCCATAGCTTTCCAGAAGTAAATTTTCATCCTGAACAAGACCTATTCCTGTTGCATAGGTTTTGAATTCTTTTTCCAATAGATTTAAAGAAGTTCCTTCTTTAGTTTTTAAGCAATTTCGTAGTAATCCCGCTGGAGTATCCAATTCTTGGTCCAGACTAATTATTTCGGCACGATCCATTGCAACACCAGGGGCAATCTCCTGGTAATATTTCATTCCGACTATTGGTCGCCCCGGCATAATTAAACCGGGCTTAGCATCATCTTTACCAGCTAACCATGTACCTTCATGATTTATTTCTTTTCCGTCACTATAAAAATCAACTTCTTCGCCAAAATAAAATATGTCACCAGTCTCTTGATCTGCAGCAAAGAAATTCCTCGAGACTTCATAAATTTCGTTGTTTTTCCATTCTCTTTCTTCAAATACACGAGTTACGATACCGTCTACTTCCTTCGTTTCATTAAGTACCGTAATCTCTAATTTAACATCTGTTGTTTGAAATAAACCAAACGAACCTTTTAAAACCAGCTTGAATCCTGGTTCTAAAATAAAATACTTATTCTGACCAGTAGTTACCAAATTACGTTCCGATAGTCCAAACTCTTTCTGCCATGATGATTCATTCTGTGCCTCTCCACAGCCGGGAGAAAAAAATGTGATAAGTATTGCAACAAACAGTAGCTTATAAATATTGGGTTTCATTTTTCTCTGATATAATTTTCAATAAAAGAATTTTAACTTTTTGATTAAAAAATTTCCTGATTCAAATCCAAGCATATTTACTTGACGTGTGCCAAGTACTATGTTAAAACTAATATGGCTTTTCCCAACCTATTTGTTTTGGTTAAATTAGAAAAACACCTCCTGAAGTGCAAGAATTGTATAATTAAATATTCTATCCATAATCGGATGATAAGTCTAAAAGATGGAATTGCTTTTAATTATAAATAACTCCTGATATTGATGATTTTATAATGTCACTATTGCATTCAGGCGTAACCGAGAAATAAACTCATTGCTTACAAAATCGCGAACCGTTTTATACTTATAAATGTACCAGGTAAGATTAAGCGTCATGCTCTCAAGTATAACATAATCACAAGTTAATGTATGCTGAATATAATTTGTTGCGATAGTTGTGTTATCATGAGAGAATGCAGCGAGGACAGCATCAGTTCCTGCCTGGGAATATCCGTATCCGAAACGAAAGTCATTTTTTTGTTTTCCTCTTCCTAAAAATATATCTATTCCCAATCCCTGGTCTTGGACAACATTCGCACCCAGGTTATTTACGTAATCGATAACCAGTTTAATCGGATAATATTCTCCAAGCCTTTTATATTCACAAACAGCAATCACATCAAGTAAATTAAAATCGGAAGTGTACTGCACATTGTCGGGACCAAGAATGTCAATATTATTGCTTCGTATATCCCCCGAACCGGCAGTACTTGAACTCAAATTTCCCAAGTTGTAATTATAATAACCACATGCCAGCGATGCGGTCAGATCTTCCACAGGATGAAATTTGAGTTGTAATTGTGTCCCCAGCATTTCGCTTTCAGGAATGTTAGTACTAGTATGTTCATCAATAATAAAATACATTCCTGAAATCTTCGGAATAAAAAATTTCGAGCCCTTAAATGTATAACTACCCGCTAATCCCTGAGGGTTAACATCTCCATCCCAAACAAGATCAGTTCGTTGAAATGGATTTGCGAACTTTCCGGCAGAAAGGGAAAAGTTATATCTGTTCATTTCGATGTAAAGCTTGTCCAAACTGATCTCGAAATCATTTACAAAATCACTCAGTGTAACGTCTGTCGAATTAGGATCGTCGCTGGAACCGGTTGCCAGCCGTACACCAAAATTGAACATATCGCTAATCTTCTTGGTAAAGCCGGCTCTGAAACGTACAACTTCCCGATTCCTTCCTTGAAGAAAAGTAGAATTAGGCTCCGCATTGGAAGTGTTCTCATAGCGAAGACGAAAGTCACCAAAAAAATTCATGCCGGAAAATATTTGAGTTTGTGCTTTCATCTCAGAGCTAAATGAAAAACTAAACAAGAAAAAAATAACTATGGCCAAAATCAGTTCTTTATGATAGTGTTTTATTCTTTTTCGACTTATTAAATGGTTATAAAAGTAGGAATTATACATAATTCAATCCTCTTCAAAATAATTTGACAATAGTTAATTAGTATTATGAGGATAATATCTGTGACTATTATCCTCATAATTAGTTTTAACTAATTTAATTTTTTACTTTCATATTTCAGATTTTTGTATTGTATGAGCTCCAAATTTTAAATAAAGTGGGGGTATAATTAATAGATTTAATAGAGTAGAAGTTACTAGCCCACCAAGAATTACAACAGCCATTGGAAGCTCTATCTCATGACCGGGTATATTGCCTGCAACAACAAGTGGTATAAGAGCCAAACCCGTAGTTGAAGCTGTCATCAGAATTGGAGCTAATCTCTCTTGTGCACCTCTTAATACGAGCTTTGGGCCGAAAGTCTCACCTTCAAACTGTTCCAGATGCTGAAAGTGATTGATCATTAGTATGCCATTGCGAGCCGCAATTCCTAATACTGTCAGAAATCCAACTAATGAGCCAAGCGAAATAACTCCATCACCTAGATAGGCTGCAATAACTCCGCCGATCAAAGCTGTAGGCAAAAGTAAAAATGATAGAGATGCTAACTTGATACTTTTAAATGATGTTAGAAGAAGAAAAAATATACCAAGTAATGCTATTATCGAATAAATTAACATCTTACTTGCAACGGCTTGTCTCTCGGCATACTCTCCTATCAGTTCGGGATAATATTCGTGTGGAAAGTAAATGCCGGCTAAAGCCTCTTCAACTTCATCTGCGACTTCTCCAAGATCACGCCCGCTAACATTAGCACCAACATCGATTCTTCGTTTAAGATTTTCTCTTTTTATTACATTTGGGGTGGGCTTAATGTCAACATCAGCTAAATCACTTAGGTGAATATGACCACCCCCGGGAACGTCGATAAGTAGATTACGAATACTCGTTAGATCGGATCGCGATTCGGGGACACTCCATACATTTACGTCGTACGTTCTGTGTGCAATATGAATATCACCGACCTCCTCACCTGCCACTAAAGTTGCGGCAATACGTCGTACATCACCCGGTTTAACTCCATATTGTTGAGCTTTATCAAGATCTACCTTCACCTCAATCTGGGGAACTTCTTCCATAAGTTCTACGTGTAAATCGATAAGACCTTTTATTTCTTCAAGAGCTTCTTTAACCTCATTTGCTTTAGTTCGAAGTACATCTAATTCGTTACCATAAATTCGTACAGTGATTGTTTCAGAGGTTCCGGTAAGTACTTCCCTAATTCTCTCTTTTAAATATGTTAGTACATCCCTATAAAGACCGGGATATCCATCAACTGTTGCCTGAATTTTTTTTACGGTTTCATCATAATCAACATTGGGGTCTATACTTATCCAATTTTCTCCAAACTGAATACCAACAACCTCATCCATAATTAAAGCTTGTCCTATATGAGCACCGAAATTTCTAACACCGGGAATTTTTCTTATTTCTTTACTTCCCAGAGTAGTAATTCTACTCATCTCCGGCCAAGATGACCCTGGTTTCGTTAACCAGTGCATGAGAAAATCTCTCTCTTTAAAAGAAGGAAGAAGTGATTGACCTAATTGCGGCAATACAATAAGACCTGCTAAAAAAACTACAGCAACTGTAATATAGGATGAACGCGGTGTGTTAACCACACGTGAAAGAATCGAATTATATATACGATGAAGAAAACGAATCAACGGAGATTCACGATGTTCCAGGGAAACATTTCTTAAAAGTATATAGCTCATTGCAGGTGTAACAGTTAAAGCAACTCCCATCGAAGCGAGTACTGCGAATGCATATGAAAGAGCAAGTGGTCCGAAAAATGCGCCTGAAAGTCCTTCCATAACGAATACCGGAACTAAAGCCATCACTTCAATTAATGTAGCAAAAATAATAGCATGGCGGACTTCCATTGATGCTTCAAGAATAATCCTGCCTATTGAAACCTTCTTACCTGTTTTTCGAATTTCCCGAAGTCTACGAATAATATTTTCCACATCTACAATTGCATCATCCACGACTGCACCCAGCGCAATTACAAAGCCAGCCAAAACCATCGTATTGATTGTTGCACCACGCAAATAAAGAATCATACCTCCCGCAATTAAAGAAAGCGGTATTGCTGTACAGCTTATTAATGCAACACGCCATTCATATAGAAATGCAAACAAAATTATGATAACGAGAATTGCGGCTATAATTAATGCCCGTGTAAGATTATCTATTGACATTTCAATAAAGGTTGCCGGACGGAATATTTCGTGGTCAATATTTACATTCGGTAAACCCGGTCTTAACGCATTAAGTGCATCTTCCACACCACGTGTAACTTGCAAAGTATTTCCCCAGGGAAATTTTTCTACTATTAGCAAAAGACCCGGACCATCATTTATAATTGCGTCCCCAATCATAGGTTGATGATCCACAACTACCCTTGCTACATCCCTAAGAAGTAAGGGTTTTCCATCTTTTTTTATTTTTACAACTACATTGGCAAGTGGTTCAGGACTAACTTCATCAGATTTATAAACCATTGGCAGAACGAGACGAACAGGAAGTCTTTGGTTTGGAGTCTCTATCCATCCGCCTTTCCCAATGATATGTCCCTTCGAATACTTTAATAAACCTACATCTAAAGCACCGGCAGTAGCTTGCATTACGTCATCTATCGTAATCTCATACTTCTGCAGCCACTCAGGAACTATTTCAACCTGCAGCATTTGTATTCTCTCCCCCCAAATCGCCACATTTGCAACACCGGGAACGCGCATCAAGCGCTGCCTGATCGTCCAATATCCGATCATTGATAGATCAATTACCGACAACGAATCCGATGAAATACCAATTTTCATGCAGCGACTTGTTGCTGATAGTGGTGGTAATATAACAGGCGGAGCTGCCCAGGTTGGAATACTGGGTGTTATTAACGAAACTCTTTCCTGAACTATTTGTCTTGCTTTTAAAACATCAGTGCCGGATTTGAAGATCATTTTGACTGAAGACAACTGCTCAACAGATTTGGAACGCATAATATCCAGACCGGGTATTCCGTTTAACGATTGTTCCATCGGTATTGTAATTAATGCTTCAACCTCTTCGGGAGAAAGCCCTAGACATGGAGTCTGTACTTCTACGATTGGTGGTGAGAACTCGGGGAAAACATCTACCGGCATATCCTTGATCTGTTCTACACCAAAATACACAAAGCCGACAGCGATGGCAATCACCAGAAAACGAAATTTCAAACTTGTACCAACAATCCACCGCATCATAGCAGACCTCCATAATTGTTAATGGTATAAAAAATCATAACAAACCTCCGTTTTGGTTAAATTCCAATTGAACAAATGCGCTTTGTAAATTAATGCCCAATTTTGAATTCAGCACCATATAATTCGGCTACTCCAACCGTGGCAATAATGGTACCCACAGGTGGCCCTTCTTTTAGAAATACACTATCACCCTTAATGTAATCCACATCGATTTTATGTCGGACGAATGTACGCGGTCCAGGACTTGTATAAACCCATGCTTGTCCATTGGAATCGTAAATTATTGAAGAATAGGGTACAACTAATTGTACCTGTGAATGATGTGCTACAATAACTGTTGAAGTTTGTAGTCCGATCCTTTCAATAGCCTTTTCAGTTAGTGTCACTGAGGCGAGATCTGTTCCTTCAATATCTTCAACAATAGCAGGATGTTCAATATCGTGCTCTTCATTATTGCTTTGACATGCCCAAAATTGAAGACAGGGGATAATTAATAAAACAACAATTAATTTGTTTTTACATTTCATATGACACTCCTGTAAATAATATTTAATTTTAATTCTTCCACTTTTGATTAATTACTTGATTCTTCGAAAACGGGAACATCTGCACTAAGCTCAAGGTCAGGCTCATGATCATTACCAAAAAGTGTGTATACAACAGGAACTGCAATTAATGTATACAGAGCCGACGTTAATATTCCGCCCAAGACAATAACCGCTATAGAAAATGCAATCTCAAGACCTGCAATTTGTCCAAAAATAACCATCGGAATAAATGCAAGCAGAATAGTTATCGTTGAAATAATAATTGGTAAAAAACGTTCCTGAGTACCTTTTTCTATTAAAGCCAAGCTAAAAGTTTCATCTTCATTCTTTTCAAGATGACGATAACGGTGAATTAATGTAATAGTGCTTCTCATCGTAAAGCCAAATACTGTTACAAAACCAATTAAAGATCCGAGTGAGAGAGTATTACCGAAGACAAGATAGTTTGACAATATACCGCCGACTAATGCCATCGGTAAAGTAAGGAAGATTGCCAGTGCAAGTTTCCAGCTTCTGAATGATGCCTGAAGAAGTAGAAAAATCAGGATTAGAGCTACCACAACATAAATTTGGAGGTGCTCTTTAGCATTAACCCGCTCAACAAATTCACCAAGTAGCTCTGCACGGTATTCAAGAGGAAATTCCGTCCCCTTGATATTGTTTTTTACATCATTTACTACACTACTCAAATTACGACCATTAATTGAAGCAGTTATGTCTATATAGCGTGCGACAGATTCACGTTTAATGTTAGTCATATTCGGAACAATACGAATATCAGCCAATTCTTTAAGCGGTATATGCGAACCAGTAGGAGTTTCGATAAGTAGATTTTGAATGCTACTAAGACTATACCTTATATTTGGCTTACCCCATACAACCACGTCGAACACCTTCTGTTCTTCGAATAGATTACCTACTGCCAGACCGGACACTAGCGATGTTGCCTGACGTCTTACATCTCCCGGTTTTAGACCATATTTTTGTACTAAATCAAGGTCTACCTCAATTTCCAAAGTTGGTTCAATTTCTGGATAAAGTACTTTTGAATCAACAATACCATCTATCTTAGCTATACCTTTTTGTAATTCTTCTGCCTTGCTCTTAATAATATCCAAATCTTCTCCGAAGACACGTACAACAAGTGCTTCATCTGTGCCAGATAACTCTTCCCTGACTTTTGACTGAGAATATGTAAGTACTTCCTGGAAAAATCCCGGGTAACCGCTCACAACTGATTTAATCTCATTGACTATTCTATCATAATCCCCTTCCGGTTTTACGCTTATCCAGAGTTGACCTGCATTAACATTTTTAACCATATCAGACATAACTGCGCGTCCTACAAGACTACTGACTGCTCTTACACCTTCGATTTCACCCAACTCATTGCCCGCCAAACTGAGTATCCTATTCATTTCCAGGTGTGATGTACCCGGAGGTGCATCCCATCGCACCATTAAATCATTTTCCTTAAATCCAGGAACTAACGATTCCTGCCTAAAAAACATCGCCGCTACTATTCCAACAACTACAAGAGCACATATGGTAATGAATACCGGACGCGGCGATTTAGAAACCTTTGAGAATACAGCCCTATATAAATTTTGTGATATCTTTGGTAGGGTTGGGTTCGTTAGTTTCTGAAGTGATGCATTTCTGAAAAGTAAAAAAGTTAAAGCCGGAGTCACCGTCATAGCAATAACAAATGAAGCAACCATTGCAAGTATGTAACTCAAAACAATCGATTGGTAAAATGAACCTGATATACCCTTTAGAAAGAACACTGGCAACACAATTAAAATTATAATTAAAGTTGCATATATTATTGGTGTACGTATTTCAATTGACGCTTCATAAATTGTTGTAGCAATATTTTTACCGTTTCCCTTTTCTCTTTCCTTTATTATGCGATTTTTAATATTTTCAATATCAATTACTGAGTCGTCAATGATAGCACCAAGGGCAATTATCAAGCCTGCAATAATCATCATATTGAGGGTTATCCCTTCCAAATAGAGAATTCCCACAGCTGTTATTACAGATAATATGATTGTGAAGACGCTGATCAATGTCATGCGCCAATTGATAAAAAAAGATATAAGAGATAAAAGAATAAGAATTCCAACAAACAGAAAAGCCTGAGTAAGATTTTCAACGGCAACTCCTAAATAAGTTGCCGGTCTGAATAATGTTGAATTTATTTCCACACCTGCAAGACCGGGTTGCAATTCCCGTAAAGCATCTTCAACACCACGGGTTACATCTACTGTATTAGCCCACGGAAATTTTTCAACGACTAGTATGAGATTGGGATTTTCGTCAATAAGAGCGTCGCCAATTAGCGGCTGGTGCTCTTCAACAATATCACTAACATCGCCAAGAGGAATACTTGACCCTTCTACAATAACCTTCGATAATTGATCAGGATTAGTAATAGGAAGAATATGACGGATTCCAATTCTTTGATTCGGAGTATCAAAAAAGCCTCCAGTGCCGGGTGTTGATGCACTCAAAAAACTTAATGGTGATACCCATAATGCATTACCAGTAGTACTAATAATCTGGCTTAATGAAACACCTTTTTCCTCAAGTTGTTTAGGATCGATCTGAACCTGTAATTGCCGGTCCCGGTAACCCCAGATAGCTACATTCGCTACGCCGGGCACTCCCAGTAAACGCGGTAGTACTGTCCATCTAGCTAAAACTGACATTTCTATTTTGGAGAGTTGCTTGGCTTTAAATCCAACCATCATACATCGACTTGATGAAGACATAGGATTAAGCATTACTGGGGCTTTAGATACATTTGGGAGGGCAAAAACAGAAACGAGGCGCTCCTGCACCATCTGCCTAGCAGCCATGATATCTGTACCTGGTTCGAAAATAAGCACAATGGATGACAATCCCGGTATTGATTCGGAACGAATTTCATCAACCCAGGCTACACCGTTCAGCATATCAGCTTCAAGTGGTGTTGTAATGAGTGCTTCCACTTCATTTGCTGAAAGTCCAAGTGCTTCAGTATGAATTTGCACATAAGGACGGGAGAATTCAGGTAAAATATCAAAGGGTGTCTTACTTAACTGCATGACGCCAAAGAATATTATTAATATTCCAATAGCAACCACTACGAGTCGAATTCTCAAACTTGAAATAATAATCCATCTCATCATATAGCAACCTCTTTTGTTTAGTTGTTAAATTTCTATTATGAATTTTTAATTCTTCAGTTAATGCTTGTTATCTCAAAAAAATGAGTTCGAATTTTTCAAATCAGATCGTTTTTATTTTATCCTTGTATGTTATACCTTCAATTTTTTTTGTATTACTTTTCATCTATTTACATTTTAAATAATTCTTATCCTTCATCAGTACCACTATTTATCGAATTTAATTGTTAGGTCTCCGTACCATAGGCTCAGTTTTACTATACACATCGTTGGATACTTCGTAAGCATGTTTTTCTAATTCCAATGCTCCAGATCTGGCCTCATCGAGAGCACCTAAAACAAGTTGCTCAATTTCAACTAATTCCAGAACCTCCTGAGTTACTTCACCTTTACCCCTCCAACCTACACGTATATTGCCTACATTCGGTGCGAAATATTTTAATTGTTGAGCATCTGGTTCTGACAGACTTATTTCTGCAATTATAATAACATCTTCATAACAGTCTAAGGGCACACAGTTTTTAACACCGGTCTGGTCTACTTGAGCACGATCTGTAAAGTCGACAGAAGGTGCCCAGCCCTGGGAATAAGATGGCATTCCTACTTTTGGATTAGCATACATCTCAATACCGGCGATTGAACCTTCGATACCATGAATCCAGCACGGTATATCGACAATTTTACCTTCTTCATACTCTACAGGATACTCACCAAAGCGCCAGACATTTCCAGTTTTATCCTGTGCAAAGAATGCAAGTTCTGCTTCCGCCAACTCACCATCACTATAATCCAAATCCCATGAAACGACGCAATTAACACCCCCGATTACTTTTATAAAATCTGTTGTTGTGATAATTATACGGTGAGCAAAAGTTACACCGTCTTCAACTGTTGTGCCTTCATAGACGTATCGTGTCAGAGGTTTTAAAGGCAACCATTCATTTGTTATATTAATTGATGTCTCATCGAAATTTGTCGAATCAAATTCCTCGTATTCTTTTTGTGCTTTTTCATTATCCTGAGCAAGAACCGTTATACTAAAAGCTGCAAATGATATAAAAATGCTAAATGCAATTAAATAGGATATGGCTTTCATTTTATTATATAAGTTGTTCTTGATTGAGATCATGATTTCATTTCCTCTTATTAGTAATTTGTTTTTTTCGGATTTTTATTTATAAGCTTCCTTAATTCTAAAATTTTTAACTTGAATTTCGAGATAGGCTTGATTATAATTTTTTTAGTCCTTCTGCTTCAAACTCCAATTTTTTTTCATCTCCTTGGTAAGATTCCCCAAACCGCCATGATGCACCTATATAAAAAACCGGCTCGCTGCGATATAATTGAGTTGATTGATTAAGTTCTGGGATATTTATATTCAATTTTTCATTATATGTATTAAAAACATCCGAAATTGTAAAAGTGATAGAAAGCTGATCGGAAAAAAGTAATTGTTTGTATCCAATATTTGCAAAAAAGATTGGTTCTTTCTGACCTTGCGGAGTTAGAACCGAAGAATTGTATGAGAGATTTAATTGAAAAGATGTTTTCTTAGATAATTTAACTAATGAATACAATTCAACTAATGCAGAGATGTTACTTTTAGTTTGAGAATAACCCAGATTAGTAGCATTTATTTCATTGTAAAATAAACTTGCGCTTAGATCGAAATTCAAAAAATTTTTTACTTTTCCTGATATTATTCCTTCAATCCCGGCAGCTTGCTGGTCAGATAAGTTTTCAATTGTAGTAATTATTGTGCTATCTCCTTGTAATTTCGAGACAGTTGTAAAGGCATCATACTTATATCGATAAAAAAGACTTGGGGAAATTGTGAAGGAATCAAATATCTTTTGATATCCTAATTCAAAAGAATGAATTTGTTCCGGCTTTAAATTAGGATTTCCAGCTTCAGCATTCCGCGGATCAGTATATTCGGGGAATGGATTAAGTTGATCTGCATCAGGACGATTTATCCTTTTACTATAGCTAATCTTAACATTCTCGGTTTGATCAATTTCGTAAGCTAAAAGTCCAGATGTATAAAATTTAAAATAATTGTTATTTGTTGATATGTCATTCGGTTGCACAAGGTGAGAAGTAATATCTGCCATTTCACCTCTCATCCCAACTTCTAAACTAAAATTATTTATGTCTCGACTGTACAGAGCATAAAATGAGTTTATATTCTGATCAAAAAGAAATCTATTTCCGCTACCGTTAGTATTGTAGAAAATATCATCTCTAATAAATTCACCTGAATAACCTGCTTCAAAATCACTCTCGTTATCTATTGGTTGAGCATACTCTGCAACTAACTCTGTTTGATGACCATTTTTTTTGACTAGTATTTTTTTTGTGGTACTTTCATAATTCGGATATACACTATTTTCGACAAAAGTCAAATCTTCACTTTCATCATAACCAGCATATGTTGCTTCTAAAACTAAATTATGGTCTTCATTACCGTTAAATAAATGTTCAAATGCAACCGCTCCCTCACCTTCTCTTTCGTATTCATCATTAGTATTAGAGGATCGAACTTGATCTTCTAATTGATTTTGATTATTAATCTTAATTATATCCGAACTTCCTTGATGTAAAGAATTTTGAGAAAAATAATTCCCCGAAAGTTCGAAATTATTCCCTTCGGTTAGTTGGTAATTAATTCCAGCATCAAAAATATGGGCTAACGGATCAGTATAAGAACTTCCATTTTCATTATACTCATTAATTTTTTGACCAGTTGATATGTCCTTTTTAATTCTTAGATCAGAGTAAACATTAGTCTGCGATGGTTTTCTGAGTGAATAACTAAAAAATGAGCTTAGATCATTCTGGTTATAACTTAATGACAAATTTGTATTGTATCTTGAGTCATTGCCAATATTGCCAATTATTTGG
>Ga0307423_1001471_pt1 | contig 14181 bp, 7 predicted proteins | sample SalMarWE160310MG_FD_202154 | JGI IMG/M metagenome (GOLD analysis project Ga0307423, IMG submission 202154) | Salt marsh sediment microbial communities from the Plum Island Ecosystem LTER, Massachusetts, United States - WE1603-10 | ecosystem: Environmental > Aquatic > Marine > Intertidal zone >...
AGGTAATAAAAATCTCATTCCTGGGTATTTCCTTGTAGTTAATTTTATCTGAAGAATTAACGAAAAGAATTTTTTGATACGTAAATGCAAGTGCAGAATCATAATAATTTATCGATTCGGAATATTGCTTCTGCTTTAACGATAACTCTGCAAGCCTGAGATAGCTTGTTGCTATTACAAGATGATTTTTATTTTTTGCAAGCCGCTGTAGCTCCCGTGATTTATTTAAATAAATATATGCACTATCGAATTGCGTCAGATCTGTAAATACACTTCCAATATTTGCAAAATCTTCCGCCAGGTCGGGATTTCCCTTTCCAAGCTGCATTTTAATTGACAGGGACTTTTTTTCAAGGGTTAAAGCTTTATCGAGTTTACCCAGGTACTGATAGGAGCTTGCTAAATTATTGTAGCTGTATGCAACAAAAGGATGCTTTTCACCCAGCTTATCTTTCCAGATGTGTAAGGCTTTTTCATCATATTCAATTGCTTTTTCAATATCTCCTTTCACATATAAAACATTGGCAATGTTCGTATAACAATTTGCAATAAAGCTGTGTTTAGGTCCTAATGTTTTTAACCAGATAGAAAGCGCTTTTTCAAAATATTCCATTGCCTTTCCAACATCGCCCCATCTGTAATAAATCAAGCCCACGTTGTGGAACCCTTTGCCGGTTGAAGTGTGCTCGTCTCCGAATTTTTTCAGACTTAGTTCCAAGGTTTTATTGTAAATATTAAATGCCTCCTCATAATTACCCCGATCATAAAATATGACGCCCTTTGAGTTATAAATATCCACTAATATTGAATCTTTATCAGAAATGTTTTCATTTACTATATCAATTGCCTTATCCAGATAATCTAAAGCATTGTCAAATTTCCCAAGATAGCGATCGTTGACTCCAATATTCCAGTAGCAGGAGATCAGTTTATTCCAGTTACCTTTTCTTAGAAAGATTGAAGCAGCTTTTTCAAAATAAAAATTGGAACTGTCATATTCTGCAACATGCCAAAGACTATCGGCAATCTCGTAGTAATGTTTCCCCTCCCTATTATCGTTATCATTTTGATTTTTATCCTGAGAATAAAGTAAGACGTTTCCCGTAATGAAAAACAAGAAAAAAATCAGATATTCGATTTTGAAAAGCCGCATAATAGAGTGATTTACAAGTTTATAATTTTTTATTTGATCATTTGGAAGGGAAATATTTTTTATAAGGTACTGGTTCGCCACCTTAAAAGCAACTAAAAAATAAAACTTTTTAAATAGCGGTGAAAGTTTTTTGCCTTAAACTGAACTATAGTTAAAACAAGTTAGATAATTTGGTAAAGAACTAATAATTGAAAAAGGCGTTAAAATGTTAAAAAAAGTGACATTTTTTTTATTTCTTGTGTGCTTTAGTACTAATTTATTTCCGCAAATTGATTATCCGACAATTTGGGATTGGCAAAATCCATTCCCATCCGGAGATGATTTCACAACTTCTATTAATGTACCAGATGGTGTTGTATTCGGCGGCAGCGGAGGTTCATTAATATATGCAAATAAAAAAGGGAAAAAAGAGTTAGAGAAATATTTACATGAAGAAGTAACAGATGCAGCATTAGATACTGCAAATGATGTAATTTTTGTTCTTACTCATGATAAGTATACGGACAAATCACATATATTTGGTTTGTCTCCTTCCTCAGGCGGTTTTAAACAAATAAAAAGCTTAGAGGAATTGGCAACATTTGATAAACCTATTTCTTCGGTAGCAACGGACGGAAAAAGCGTAGTACTTGTTTCCATTGGTAATATATATTCATCTATAGATGGTGGTAAAGATTTTACTACTGTTCCTATATCTGAAGACGAATTATTAAATGATGCAATATTTACAGCAACCGGCAGAGGCATTGCTATTGGTGAAAATGATGGCAATGATAGTAATAGAACCAATATATATTTAAAAGACCCTGTAACGGATCCCAATGATCCTGAAAGCTCTGACCAATGGCATCCGTTAAGTAAAAATCACTCCACGAATAATGCACGTAGAGTGGCTCTTTATTCAAGAAAATGGAAGAGCGGTGCTAGCGTAGATAAAAATATTTCTCCTCCTCTTCATAAAACATTACAGAACGATCCGATCTTTATATTAGGATATGAACCGGCTACTAATTCAGACATAGTTGCTAGAAGTACCGATAATGGTTCTTCGTGGGATTCAGTTTTTGCTGTTCAAACTGCTTATATGAAGGCACTATCAGTTGGCAGTGATGCTAACGCTATTATTGGTGGTTATGACGGCACAATTTATTACACCAGGGATGGAGGAGATACGTGGGAAAAAGGCAATAATGAAGATCATGAGTATATTCATTCAATTACTCATGTTTCTGCTGATTCAGCATATGCTTTTGGCAATAATGGGATAATATTACTAACAATTGATGGCGGAGAAAACTGGACTCAGATAAGTGGTGATATTTCCACAAGCTTTTATGGAGTTTACTTTCTCTCACCATCTGTTGGCTATACTGCTGGTGTAAGCGGTCCTGATTTTTCGATGCTAAAAGTATATAAAACTATTGATGCAGGAGACAACTGGAATGTAGTTTATGTTGATACTTCCTTTTCACCTTCTTTTGCCTTTGTCAACTCTATTTTTTTCGTTGATGAAATGACTGGTTTTATAGCCGGTTCAAAATTAATAAAAACCACAGATGGAGGTAATATCTGGAATGAATTGAACACCGGTGCATCACCAACTTCAATTTTTCAGGACGTCTATTTTGTTAACAACAACCGTGGATTTGTAGTTTATAGAGACCCACTCACAGGTGATGGAGCTATAAAAACTACCGACGGTGGAACAATGTGGACTCCACTGAATATCAATAATGATAGGTATGATAAACAATATGTCTACTTCGCTGATGAAAATCTTGGATTTATATCTGGGAGTTCAACTCTTTACAGAACAACCGACGGTGGTGATAACTGGGACACTCTTGCTGTAGGAACAAACAAGGAAGATTTAAATAGCAAGGTTGCTTTTGTTAATTCAACCACCGGCTTTTTCGGAAAGAAAGGAATGGTATTTAAGACGACAGATAAAGGCGAAACATGGACGGATGCCACGATTGATAATCATAGTGTACCGAAACTATTACAATTTGTTAGTGATAGCATCGGATATTTGATTAGTGTTTCTGATACATTTGGTATACCTGTACATGTTTTGTTCAAAACAACAGACAGCGGTAATAGCTGGTCTGATTTAACAGACGGTTTGCCAGGGAGCACTAGCTTTGGAGCGATGTATTTTACGGATGAAAACACAGGGTATTTAGTTGGTCCTCATGGAAAGATAGTAAAAACAACATCAGGGGGAGAGGTAGTAACATCTGTTAGAGAAATTGATAATGCTTCTGTCCCTTCAGGTTATGAATTATACCAGAATTATCCTAACCCCTTTAATCCCAGTACAATTATCAGGTGGCATACTTCTGTTACTGGCAGGCAAACACTTAAAATATTTGATATCCTCGGCAGAGAGGTTGCAACTTTGATAGATGAATACAAACCAGCTGGTACTTATGAGATTGAATTTAACGCGTCAGGTTTAGCCAGCGGTGTTTATTTCTACAGGCTTCAGGGAGGTGATTATACAGCCACTAAAAAATTATTGTTGCTGAAATAACTCCTCACTTAACGTTGCTAAAAGTTTTGAAAGGAAATAAATAACAAAGCCGGTGAAGGTTTTTAATTACAAAACAAACTAAGAATTAAAAGGTTTTTCTCCCAATATTGCTTAAGGAGACTAAAATGAAACGACTTTACAAGTTATTGTTATTATCTACTGTTGTTGTCTTTCTCTTTTCTTTCAAAATTTTTTCTCAACCCCAGTGGACAAAAATGGTATCAGGCATAACAGAAAATTTAAATGATATATGGGGTACTTCGTCCGATAACATTTATGCTGTAGGCGAAAATGGCACAGTACTTCATTACGATGGTGATAACTGGTTGGCGATGAATTCCGGAGTCTCAGATATCATCACTAAGATTATTGGATTTTCGAATAATGAAATATATGCATTAATGCAGGATAGCCAGTTTGGTAATTTTAATTCTACTGTCTTAAAATATGATGGAAATAGCTGGAGTACATTCTATGAACCAGCCTTTCAAGCCTCAGATATTTGGGGATCATCCGGATCAAACTTATATGTGGTTGGTAAAGACGGTAGCGGGGGTGTCCTTATGCATTTTAATGGCTCAACGTGGACTGAGGAGTTTAATTCTTTCCCGGATTTTTCAGATTTGTCATCTATTCATGGTATTTCCTCAAATGAAATTTATACAATTTCCTATGATGCCGGTAGAGTTTATCATTGGAAAGATTGCAGTACAAACGGTACATATAGCTGGAATTGGACATCATCACCATATTCGGGTTCACTTGAAGCAGAAGTTTGGGCAGCTGAGACTAACAATGCGTTTGCTATGTTTGATAATCAGGTTTATCACTTCACAGGCGATCTGCAAAATGGACAGTGTACACAGGAAATTTGGAATTCAACAACCGGGATTGGTACAGCGCATTTGAAAAGCATCTGGGGATTAACTGCTGATAATGTTTTTGTATGCGGTTATAAAGATAGACTTGATGGGAATGGATTTGGATCATTCATTGCGACGTTTGATGGTCAAACCTGGCAAGAGATGACCACTCAAACAGATGCACAAAACGGAATGACTGTAAACGGTATTTGGGGAATTGATTCAACGCATCTTTATGCTGTTGGTGATAATGGTAATATTCTTCAATTGGGTGGAGAAGTAATTACTACAATTGTTGTTAATACAGCAGGTGATGAACACGATTTAAATCCTGGTGACGGTATTGGAGATATTGGTGGAGCACAAATAAATGGAAATCCCCCTTGCACTTTGCGTGCAGCATTAGAAGAATCAAATGCAAATGAAGAAACAATAAAAATTATTTTTGATATACCCGGCAATACTCCTCATATAATAATACCAAATTCAGAGTATCCTGTTATTTTAAATAAGGTTGTTATCGATGGAGGTACAAATCAAATATATATTGATGGAAGTAATGCAGGGGAAAATGCAAATGGATTTACTATAAATCTTGACGGCAGGAAAAGTGAAATTAAATACTTATCAATTTACGGATTTAAGGGTCATGGCATACTATTAACCTCGACTTTTGAAAATATAATATATGGATGTAAGATAGGAACCGACGATAATAATACAAAGGGGATTGGAAATGGAGGAGATGGCATACATATTCTTTCAAGCCATTCAAATCAAATTGGTGGAGATCTTATAAATAAAAAAAACGTGATATCAGGAAATAAAGGTAATGGGATAACAATTACAGGCGACATTGCAGACATTAACATTATTGAAGGTAATTATATAGGTACAAACATTGGGGGAAATGCTGCTCTTCCAAACGAAAAAAACGGTATTTTATTGGAAGCTCAGGCAAGCGAAAATACAATCAGGAAAAATTTAATCTCAGGTAATGTAATAAATGGTGTGAGTATTATAGGGGACGAAATAAATGAAACGAAAACCAATGAACTACAAGGTAATATGATCGGAACTAATTACAACGGAACGAATAGCCTAGGGAACCAGCAGAATGGAGTTTATATTGAAAACGGATTAACAAATACTGTTGGCGGAGATACGCCTGAAGAAAGAAATGTAATCTCGGGTAATGGAGCTAACGGAGTATTAATTATAGGAAATCATAGTGTTGGAAATGCAGTTTCAGGCAATAACATCGGCACATCCTTAGATGGTTCAAGTGCAATTGGCAATTGGAATGATGGTGTAAGGGTTGAAAATGCCTTTAGTAACCATATTGGTTCTATAATTGAAGAACCCGGATCGGGTTTTGGAAATATTATTTCCGGTAATCATGGCGGTGGAGTATTTATAATAGGAACAGATGCAACTGAAAATACTGTAGAAGGAAATATAATTGGATTAAAGAGCGGCGGGCTTGAACAGCTAGAGAATGAAGAAAATGGAATTGTGATTGAAAATTCTTCCAATAATATCATTGGCGGTTCATCATTTATTTACAGAAATATTATATCAGGGCATACTTTTAGTAATTCTAGCAGTGGTATATCTATAAATGGTTATAACGCTACTGGAAATATTGTTAAGGCAAATTATATTGGATTGAGCTTAGATGGTTTAACCCCAATTTCTAACAATATCGGTATTGACATCTTTCAAAGTGATGAAAATTTTATTGGTGGAAATTTTGATTCAGAGAGAAATGTGATATCCGGAAATAATAGTGTGCAGATAAAATTGACAAATGCTATTGAAAATGAAATTAAGGGTAATATAATTGGATTAAATAAAGATGGTCAAAGTTTAAATATACATTCTTATGGAATTAGTTTGCTAAATTCATCATTTAACTATATTGGTAACAGTGATTTTGCATTTAGAAATGTTATTTCCGGTAATAACTTTGGGATATATATAAAAGGTGGCTCAAATAATATTATAACAGCTAATTATATTGGAGTTAATCTTGAGGGTAATGAAGCGAGGTCGAATATAGTTGGGGTTAGAATTACCAAATCATTAAACAATGTTGTTGGCGGAAACAATACAAAAGATGGGAATATAATAGCGGGCGGTGAATCCGGGGTTGAATTGGTTAATGAGGCTGAAGTTTTTGGAGTTACAAAAACCCTGGGTAATAAAGTTATCAACAATATTTTTGGCGCTGATAAATCTTTATTAATTCAAATTCCAATTGAAACTGGAGTTTATAATTATAACGCAGAATCTGTAATTGAAGGAAATTATATGCGGTTTAATAACACAGGTGTTTTTATTGAAACCTCAAGGAAAGTTGATTTAAATTCAAACGTAATAGAAGGTAACAATATTGGAATAAATATAGATTTTTCAACAAATATTTCCATAATAAAAAACTGGATAGTACAAAACAACATTGGAATTAATAGTACAAATTCAAATAAATTGGTTATTGAGAACAATACAATTGAAGACCAAACCGGTAACAGTTCAAGCATTCATCTTAATAATTCCTACGCAGAAATAAAGAGCAACTCGATTTCTGGTGATGCCGGAGATGCAATAAAACTTGTGGACAGCGCAGATGCAGTTGTTAATTATAATAATATATTCGACAATTCTGGTTACGGACTAAAAAATACGTCTTCCTTTATCACAGTTGATGCACAAAATAACTGGTGGGGCGATGCGAGCGGACCTGGCGGCGCGGGTTCCGGCAATGGTGATTTAGTAAGCGAATCTGTTGATTTCAATAATTGGCTTAGTGAAATGATTTCGTTAACTATATCAGTTTCAGAGGATACCTCATTTACAGCAATTGGTTTGAAAGATTCCGTTATATGTTTTTTGCATAATTTCTTGTACCCGAATGATGAAATTAATTTAACAATTGAAGATGAGTTAGGTTGGCTACAAGGTGAGACTAATTTTTCAGTTCCGCTCGACTCTTTATTAGGTGGAAGATCTGTTATCAATTTTACAATTCCCCCTGATGTGTCTGCAGGAACAAAAAATCTGGTTAGAATTAATGCAGTATCTCAAACAAATAATACTCAATCGAAAGCCGACTCTTTCTACGTTCAGGCATATGAACAAATGCTTTCATCGATGTTTGTCTCTCCTGATTCTGTTGAAATAGCTCCCGGAGACTCGATTCAGTTTATTGCATATGGTTTCGACCAGTTCGACAATCCAATGAGTTTCTCTGTTCAGTGGAGTTCGGATGGTGGTTCAATCAATAACGAAGGTTGGTTCTATGCCCCGAATCAAATGGGAGATTATACAGTTGAAGCAAAAGATCAACTTACAAATTTAACATCAACCGCTGTCGTAATAGTTTCCGGGATAGTAGGGGTAAAAGAAGAATCTTCTCAACTTCCGACAGAATATAATTTGTATCAAAACTATCCCAACCCATTTAATCCTTCTACCACTATAAGATATTCTATTCCTTTTACCAGCAAGGTTAATATTCACATTTTTAATATCCTTGGCGAATTAGTAACGAGATTAATTGACGAAGTGAAGGTTGCCGGTTATTATGAGGTAAACTGGAATGCCTCAAATCTTTCTTCGGGAGTTTATATTTATTTACTTCAGGCTGAAAGCCCGGATCATCAAGATAATTTTAAAAATGTTAAGAAGATGATTTTACTAAAATAAAAATGGCGTACTTTTCTTAACTAATATGTGTACAAGTGACCAAATGAGTAACAGTTTATACCCAATCTGTCCTTTGTAGGAATAAAATATTACAGTAATATGTCATCTTTTGCCAAAAAGTAATTTAAAATCTTTCCCTTTTCCTTTTTTCCACCAATCTTCAGGAATTACTTTCCAGTTACCTATAATTTTTGGTGTGATGACTTTATTGTTCTCGATCCATTTCATCATATAATACCGAAGATCTTTATCTGTTGAAGTAATAATTCTTTTGGCAAGTTCATCTTTTTGAATTCCGGCACCTCGTGTTAAATGTCCACCTCCGCCGTTTCCACGGTATGAGTTAACAGCAACTGTGTAAGATTTAGTTAAATCGAAAGGTGTCCCATCGGATAACGATTTTATATTTACCCGTTCACCCTCAGGTTTTGTAACATTAACTGCGTAGTTGATTCCCGCTGCTGATGAAAAGTTATAGTAAACCTGTGCCAGCCCCGGTGAGTGGTTTTGTTTAGAATAAACTAAGTTCCCGTTTTCATCCTTTTTAAAGTTCAGCAAGTGGTCATCGGCTGAACTCATTTGATTAAACCAATTGCCGAAAGAAAATTCCAAAAAGTCTTTTACTTCTTTTCCAGTTAATCTAATTGTGTAGAGAAAATTTTCATAGCGATATAGCTTAAACATATCCCTAACATAAATCTCTCCACTGTCAATCTCTGCACTGAAGGATAACGGTGATACAAAAGAGACATCAGCACCTGTTGTTGCAAGCTGGAATGTTTGTATCAGATCAACAAATAATGAGGGACCGAACAGGGATTCCTTTGCAGAAAGGGTTTTGTCAATAATCCCAAGTGGTTTTGAAACGTAGCGACTAACAATATCGAGTTGTGATTTGAAATTTTTCATAAAACCGGCATCCGGTTCATAATCGGAAGTCTGGATTGTTTCGCCGGCTATATACTCTTTTTCCCATTTATGAAGGTTTGAATTATAATTCATAGAAACATTTGCGACACTTATCGTTCTTGCTCTTGCTTTTGGGCCAACTATTAAAACAGAATCACCCTTTACATTTACTGTTTTAAAATTCCATCCCACGTGATCATGACCAACAAATACAATATCAAAACCGGGGACCTGTTCCGCAACAAGCCTGCTGGCATTTTCGTTCCGGTATGAATCTTTTGTCTGACCACCGTAAGTGTAGTCAACACCCGAGTGAAATAAACCAATTAATAGATCAGGCTTTTCTTTCTCGTAAATTATTTTTACCCACTTCTTTGCTGTTTCAATCATATCCTCGAATTCAATTCCTTTCCAAATTTTTTCTGGCAGCCAGTTGGGAATCGCAGGGGTTATCATACCAAGAATTGCAATCTTAATTCCATCTTTTTCAGTAATGAAATATGGTTGAAAATAAGGCTTGCCTGTTTCAGTATTAATTGCATTAGCTGCAAGCCAGGGAAAGTTTAGTTCTGTCCGGAATTTATCATAAACATTGTGCCCTGTTTCTATGTCGTGATTACCAACTGTTGCAACATCATATTTCATATAGTTCATTGCTTCTGCATAAATATGTTTTGAAGCGGTATCTTCATAATTGTAATAATAAACAAGAGGGTCTCCCTGCAGAATGTCTCCTGCATCCAGTAAAATTACATCCTGATCTTTTTTCTGTCTCACTTTTTCTACATAAGTATAAACCTGAGCGAGTGAAGAATTCATTATAGTATCATTCACAAGGTTGTAAGGAAGAATTGCCCCGTGCACATCACTTGTTTCAATAAATTTCAGATTAACATTTTGTGCAAATAAAAGAGATGAGAAAAGTAGAAATAAAGTCAATAGTATTTTATTGTTGCGCTTGAATATTCTGCACATTAGGTAATTCCTTTTAATGAAACTCCAATAAATTTTTAAAATGTATACAAATAATTATTTATACTGAAATGTTAAAATATTAATACATTAGATTAATTTATTATAGCATATTAAGCAAGTTAATAAGAGCGTTAGGTGCGATGCTTAGTCTGGTAAGCTACTTGCTGGACATTAACTCATCAGCTTTGCTCCGGCAGATTGAAAAGTTCTAAAATAATTAAGAAGTTTTTCCTGTGGATTATCCGATTTTGCAAAATCATCATACATCATTACACCTCCTGTAAATCCATCATCAGACCATTTTACATCGGCAGGCATATCAAAATTGGGGAATGTATCCGGAACTGGATAAGCGGAAATATAAAAATATGCATCATTAATTATTTCATCTCCGGTTGAAAATCCGAACATCATTTGTTCTTCAGATGATTCAGGGTCATTTGGATCTTTATCGGGAATCAACCTTCCCGAAAACCAGCTCATTGCCAGATCAAAATGGTGTGGCCATAATTGTACCGGGCTTTTCATTCCCGTTAATTCGGAACGGAATGAATTGAGAATTGAACTGACTTCTTTCAATGCAATCCAGTAATTGGAAACGGCTTCCTGATCATATCTTCCCGATTTGCCGTCACGGAATACTTCTTTATTAATTGAAGTTTTTACGCCTATTTCTTTCAGGAGACTGCAGGTTTCTTCACACAAAGCACTCAGTGATTGTCCTGTTAATTTGATTCTTTTTATTTCTCTGAAATTTGATTCAATTATGATGTGATGATTCATAAAATCAAAAATCAGTTCAAAGTTCTGTCCCGGTGTATTTTTATCTTTCGGAATCGGTGTGGTTGATAAACCTTTATCCGTAATTCGCAAGCTTATGTGCCACCAATGAGGATGTGGTACACTTAAACTTTCTTTTATTGCACCAGCCATTTTGCAATATTTATGCAGAGTATCTCGAGTATCTTTCCAGTTAGCCAGAGTCAGTGATGGTAGATTAAGAGTGCTCATCTTTCTCTCCTAATTTTTGTTGACTCCTCCCGAATACCATTATACATAAAATAAAATTAAAAGTCATTATTTGTTAGGGTAGGTAACCACACATAGAATTATTTTTGAGCTATTTTTAGGAAACCAAGAAAATTTAGTGATTAAATTTACAGGACATAATTGTTCTTCAAATCAATTTAGTGGATTGCAAATATTTGTTGTTGATAACAGTTGGTTGTTGACCGATTTTCATTTTAAGTAACTTTTTTAGCTTAGGGTAATCCTAAATTAAAATTCTTATATTTTAATTATGATTGATTACAATAAACCATTCGATGAATATATATTGTTAACGAAGGATTTTTTAAGAAAAGAAAGTGTCTTCCCCAAAATTGATCCTGCAAAAAGCGAAGAAATTTTGGAATCCATATCTCCATTTGAATTTAAAACAGACACTTTCTCCAGGATCAATAACAGGAAAAGAGGAATTTTACTGGTTCACGGATTTATGGATACTCCTTTTGCCATGAGAGATATCGGAGAATATTTTAGTTCGAAAAATTTTTTGGTTCGTTCAATCTTACTTCCCGGACATGGAACCACACCCGGACATCTTTTAAATATAAAGCTGGAGGAATGGTTTGCAGCTATTGAATACGGAATAAAAAACTTGGAGAAAGATGTCGATGATGTTTACATACTGGGTCTTTCTGCCGGCGGGGCGCTTGCTTTTTATTACGGATTAAATCCGGGCAATTTGAAAATCAGCGGAATCGCTGCAATTTCTCCCTCAATTAAAATATCTGCACTTGCACAGTTTGCGAGAGTAGTTGGGGTATTTAAAAAGTGGAAAAGAATTGAAAAAGATCAGGATTATGCAAAATATGAATCTTATCCTGTAAATGGAGTTTACCAGATCTATCGTCTTACTGAAATGTTGAAAGAAACCAAAAATAAAGTAAGTATACCTGCAATAATTGTTTTAAGTGAAGATGATACAACCGTTCTTCCTGAAGCAACTTTGGATTTTTTTTCTGAAAAATTAACGGGAAGAAAAAAATTAATTGTTTATAAGAATAATCCCAGTAAAAATTCAGATCCATTAATTGAGGAGAAAGAAAGTTCTTACCCTGAGTTAAATATCCTTAATTTTTCACACGTGTCAATACACATCTCGCCGGATAATCCGCATTATGGAAGAAATGGAGATTATAAAAATTGCCTGCATTATTCGGATGACACTAAAAAGTTTAATGAATGTAAATCCGCAGAAAATAAAATAGTTAAATACGGGGAAACGAACCTGATTGACGAGAAGTTAATTCCGGGAAATGAAATCTTTCGCAGGTTAACTTTTAATCCTGATTTTAAAAATATGTGTGAAGGGATTTTTACATTTTTAAATCGGGCTAAATAAAAGATTATTCTTCAAGTACAATTGAATCTGTAGATGTCCCGAGTTTTTCCAGTATGACCTGAATATCCTCAACAAACTTATCGGGACCACATACATAAAAATTCTGATTAAAATCCTTTACCAGTTCTTTAAGAAAATTTTCATCGATCTTTCTGTTGTCATATTTATCTGATTTTTCCCTGGTTAGTGTGTTATAAAAGTCCTTTCCCAGCATCTTTTCAAATTCATCCTTTAAGATGATATCTTTTTCAGTTTTATTTGATAATATAAGCCTGTTCCCTTCTATCTTTCCATCTTTATACAGCTGTCTGAAAATTGCAATAAACGGTGTAACACCAGCACCACCGGCAATAAATACGCCCGGGCTCTTATAATGAATAGCACCCCAAACATCGTGGATAATAATCTCATCACCTTCTTTCAATTCGTCGAGCGCTTTTGTCACACTATCGCGTTCTTTATAAATTTTTATTGTGAATTCAAGTTCCGCATCATCATTCAGACTTGTAAAGGTAAATGGTCTTTTCTCATCTTTTAATTCTGGCTTATTGATCGATGCTTCTGTTGCTTGTCCCGGGGTGAATGAATAACCATCCGGTTTTTGAACCCGGAATCTTTTTACGTCGTGAGTTACATTTTCTGTTTTAAGAATTTTTACTATGTGTTCTTCCATTGTATTTATCTTTTGTTAATTATTTAAAATACTTTTTTAACATTAAAGTTTTATCTGTTAAAGTCAATCTCATGATGTGATTTGGAAGACGTGGCTTTTGTATTAATAGATATGTATTTAGGTTTACTATCAACAAGAGGAGAAAATATCATGGAAGCTCAAAAAGAAGATAAAATAGCAAAATTTGATTCCTTTATTGGCAAATGGGAATTAGGATATAGCGTACCTGAAAGTATTTTCAGCAAGGCAGACAAAGGCAGCGGAACAGGTGAGTTTAAAAGAGAACTTAATGATAAATACGTAGTGTTTAATTACTCATCTCTTCTGACAGCAGGAAAAGCATCCGCACACGGAATTTTTGCCTGGGATGAAAAGATTAATGCTTACAGATATTGGTGGTTTGAAGATTCAGGCAGTTTTATGACGGCGACCTGTAACTTCATTAATGAAAATACTTTATTTATGAATTGGGAAAACAGCTTGTTAATTCAAACATTTACTGTAGAAAGTCCCGACAAAATATTATTAAAAATGGAGTATCCTTCATCTGAGGGGAAATACCTGCCCGTTTTAGAAGTAATTTTGAGAAGGTTGTAAAATAATACATATATGTTGGTAGCTGCAGTCTACTGTAGCAGAAAGGTTGCGGCTACCAGTTCAATAGACTTATTTAACAAGCCAGAGATAATCGCCATAGCCTTCTTCTTTCATTTTTTCTTTTGGGATGAAACGCATTGCTGCAGAATTCATACAATATCTTAAACCGGTTGGAGCCGGTCCATCATCAAAAACATGACCAAGGTGCGAGTTACCATCTTTACTTCGTACTTCAACTCTTAACATTCCGTACGAGTTATCAGGTTTTTTCACTATATACTTCTCATCTATCGGTTTTGTAAAGCTGGGCCAGCCGGTTCCTGATTCAAATTTATCTTTCGAGCTAAACAGAGGTTCACC
>Ga0307423_1001472_pt1 | contig 14168 bp, 14 predicted proteins | sample SalMarWE160310MG_FD_202154 | JGI IMG/M metagenome (GOLD analysis project Ga0307423, IMG submission 202154) | Salt marsh sediment microbial communities from the Plum Island Ecosystem LTER, Massachusetts, United States - WE1603-10 | ecosystem: Environmental > Aquatic > Marine > Intertidal zone >...
AACCAGCAGCGGGGACCAAGACATGTGAACATCCATTTCCGGCCCCGACGGGACCACCACCCAGCGTCCCATAGCAACCACCCACCGTCCACCAAACCAGCGACGGATTACCCCCATATCCTCACCTCTGCGCTCGGTCGTTTGGCTACTCAAGGTGATGCCGACGGGATGGGGCTCCTAGCGGGCTGCCGTTGACTATCCGCATATCCCGACATCGTGCGCTGGATCTGGTGGCTCACAGCCACCAGATCCAGGACTCTCCGGTGACGGGTGGGTCGGTGAGGAACTCGCGGAGAGAGGTGATGAGGTTTCCTGGGTAGGCGAGTGTCGCTCGGTTGAATCGCTTCGGGTTGGTGAAGATCAGACCTGAGTGCGGTTTGCGTTGACCGGCCCATTGGGTGGCGAGGGGCATGAAGTCAGCCACGTTCTCGGTGACAAGTGCTCGCTGCTCGGTGGACGCGTAGGCGAGGAGTTCCTCATCTGACATGCCACGCAGTTCTGGCTGGGCAGCGACCGCAACGACATCGAAGGATTCGCCGGTGAGCTGGACAGCAACACTTGGAGCGTGCATCTCGTCGAGGAGGAGTTTCACCGCTCCATCAGTTCGCGTTGGCGACGCCATGACGCTTCGGCCTCGTCGGCGAGGCGGGCACGCTCGGCAAGCAGCTCATCGATCTCGTCGGTGTAGTCGGCGTAGTAGGCCACCGCGGCGTCCACCAGTGACGCAGGCACTTCGAGGAGGTCGGCCGCACGGACGCGACGTTCGGCCGCAGGAACATCTCCGCCCACGATCGCTCCGACTACGTCGGCGAGCTCAGGTCCGCCGACGAGGACCGGTCGTCTTCCCGCGGGACCATCTCGGAACACGACCATGGGGTGGGCTTCCATGCGGAGGCCCTCGTCGATGAGACGTTGCGCCATTGTGGATACCCCGACGTCGTGTTGGTGGGCGCTGGCCTTGAGCCGCTGGTGGAGCGGCTCGTCTGAGAATCGAATCGAAACAACAGTCATGACTACATAGTAGTCAGCTGTCGCCACCATGGATAGAGGGTTCCCACATGTGAAGCGATGCGCGACCTAGATGCAGCCTCGGGGCGCGCTGGGGGCGCGAAAGGATGAAAAACGACCAAAGACAATGAAAGATGCCGAGCACTAGGCGATGCCCGGAATCCTCAATGAATACGGGAAGAAACGGCGGATTCTGTTGCCTCCCCAGGTCTTCCGAGAATCGCCCCAAGACCCCCTGGGCCGCCCTCTCAAGGCGGTAACGGCAGTTCGAATCTGCTCGGGGCTACGGGTGTCCGCCAAAGGCGGACACCCTGGAACAAATCCCGCCTTTGGGCGGGATTTGTTCCAGGGTGGGAATACTACGCGGCAAGGGTTCTGCGCGTTTCAGCGGGGATTTCAGAGACGGCCGGAAGTGGCTCGCGGCTCGCTCGGGCCGTGGCAGGAAGGGGCTCTGGCGTGTGCAGCCGGTGGTGTCCGCTCCCGCCGCTGACCGACGCGGCGGAGTCGATCGACCGCGAGTGGGAGTGCCCAAGCGGTTCAACGTGTGCGTTGCGGCGCCGCCGGGTCACGATCCGGGAGGGGGATTTCGTGACCCGGCGATCGCTCGGGTGAATTCGGAAGGGGAGGGAACCTACTCAACCAGTCGCAGGGTGCCGGGGAGATCCATGCGGCGCATGCGTCTCGCCGTGAAGAGTGGGGCAATCGCCACGGCGGCCACGCCGAGGGTCACAACCGCGATGACGGTGCCGAGCCGGAGGCTCACCTCGATGCCGACGTCCGGGAGGGTCGAGGCGAACAGCGCTCGATTCATCCACTGGAGCGCACCGATACCGCCGATCACACCGAGCAGGGTGGCGACCGTGCCCATGATCGTGCTCTCAGCCACAGCCATGGCAAGCGCCGTGCGGACACGAACGCCGAAGGCGAACATCGTGGCGTGCTCCCGGGACCGCGCATCCAGGTTGATGCTGGCCGTGAGAAAGGCGATCAGCATTGCGAGGATGACTACTGGCACCACGAACGCACCGATCACGCTTGTGAATGCCGCGAGTTGGGTCCGGATGCTCTCGGTTGTCGTGGACACGTCCTGTACCGAGGCCACCCCGGGGATGGAGAAGAGCTGACGCTGCACCTCGATGTCGGACGCGTCCGAGTTGGGCAGCACCTGCACGCTATTCGTGACTCCGTCGAGGCCCATGAGCCCGGCGAAACCCGTGTCGAGGTACGTGAAGTTGCGGATCGGGTACGGATGGATAGCCATCACGGGAAACTCGGTGTCGACAAACGTCCAGCCCGTCGCTCCGGTGCGCTGCGGATGGCGCAGCGTTACCGTGTCTCCCACGCCGACACCGAGGTCGCTTGCAGCTTCCCTCGCCAGTATCAGGCCGGGCTGATCCGTCACCGCGCCTTCGACGATCGTGGGGTGCCACAGATCGCTCTCGAGGTCGAGGATCTCGAGGATGATCGGAAACGCCGCCTCGTCAGACGACAGCTGGCCACCGATACGCAATGTCGTTTCGGTCGCCGCCACCGTGTCGGCTTCGGCGATGGACTGTACGTCGGGTGCGCTGATCGGAGCGAAGTTGACGAGGCTCACGATCATGCGATCGGGCGTGGTACCGAGGGCCTCGTTCTCGGCCGCATCGACCGTTCCGAAGATCGAGTCGACGATGCCCAGGAAGGCAACCGCGACCGTGATAGCGAGAGCGATGGAGACCATCGTGAACCCCGAACGCCACGGGGAGCGACGCAAGTTGTGGAGTGGCATCCGCGTGAAGGTGTTGCCGTGTGAGTGCACCTTGCGCGATCGGCGTCCCGCAGGTACAGCCTTGTGGTACAGCGGCCGGATCGCGTCGATGGGCCGCACGCCGATTGCCTGCCAGATCGGCACCAAGGTTGCAAGGAAGGGGATGAGGAAGCCGACTAGCGCAACCCGGGCGAACAGCCCATATTGGAACGAAGTGTCCCATACCGGAAGCGGGACGACCGCTTCGAGTATTCCCGCCATCGACATGCCAATGAGGGTTCCGACGCCGATGCCGAAGATGACACCCAACAGAGCGATCTGGGCGCTGACGAGAAGCGGACGGAGGGCTATCCGGCGTCGTGGTACGCCGAGTGCCATCGCGATTCCGATCTCGCGTCGCTGCTGCTGAACGAACCGGTGGATCATGATGTATGCCGCGGTCACGGCGCCCGCGAAGAGTAGAAACGCCAGGGCGTTGAACATCTTCTGGTCATTCTCCACATCGTTGGTGAGCGAAAGATACGCCGAGTTGTCGTCCCGTGTCGACACCGTGACACCGATCCGGGCATCCGCCATGGCGGTCTTGATCTCGTCGACGACGAGCGACCGCTCGGCGCCGTCACGGAGTGCGATGACCAGATCGTTGACGGCGTTTCCGGAACCGGTGATCGCTTGCGCCGTCTCGAGCGTGGTGTGAACGCCGGCGAAGTTGGCCTCGGAGAGGAAGATCTCGCCTTCAGGGGATACTGCGAAGTACTCGGGCGTCGTCGCCTCAGCCACGTAGTCGACGCTCGTCCCTCCGGCCAGCTCGATCGTGCCGGTGTCGGGCAGGTCGTAGTACTGGGCGAAGAGCCGGTCGAGCATCACGTTGGGCCTGCCGGCATCCGCCTCGTCGAGGAGCCTCCCGGTGAACGCGTAATACTTGTCGACACTCGGCCCTGCGTCGCTGAAGCTGGTGCCGATGAGCTCGCCGCGGACCAGGATCTCACCGTCCGGGCCAACGGCATCGACCTGCGTCGGGAGCACCAGGCGCTCCTCGGAAGCCTCGATCCAGTCTGCGTGAGGTATGGATGTGAGGACAGCCTCGAGGCCGCCACGATCGTCGTGGGCGCCCGTCGGCAGGCTGACCCGCACGTCGTACATGGCGAAGCTCTCGTAGTTGGCGGTATATGAGGTGCGGCGCCAGTTGGCCATGCTGCTGAGGCCGGCGTAGGCGCCTGTGCCGATAGCGATAACGAGGGCGATGGCGAAGACCTTCGCCCAGTTGGCGCGCAGGTCGCGCCACGACCAACGCAACATCAATCCAGTGTTCTTCATGGTTTCCTCGCTACCAGTGGAGATCGGCGACGTCAGCTTTGCCGCCCTGCGGCGGCCCGTCACCGACGATCTGCCCGCTGCTCAGCTCGACGACGCGATCGGCGATGCGGGAGATCTCGCGGTTGTGAGTGACGACGAGCACGGCCCGGCCGTCCCCGGCTTGCTGTTGGAGTAGCTCGAGTATCTGAACTCCGGTGCGGAAATCGAGCTCACCGGTCGGCTCATCCGCGAGCATGATCGGGTTGCCCGTGGCCAGCGCCCGAGCGATGGCTACACGCTGTTGCTCCCCGCCGGAAAGCTCGTGGGGGAAGGAGTCGACTCTGTCGCCGAGACCGACGCTCTTAAGTACCGCTTCGGGATCACGATCCGACCCGGCAGCATCGATACCGAACTGCACGTTCTCCTGCGCAGTCAGCCCGGGGAACAGGTTGAAGGCCTGGAAGATGAAGCTCACCGACGACCGCCGGAAGCTGAACAGATCCTTGCGGGATGCCGTGGATATGTCGACCCCATTGACCCTGACGGTCCCGTCTGTGGCGGTGTCGAGCGCCCCGATGATATTGAGAAGTGTGGTCTTGCCGCTCCCGGAAGGCCCCAGCACGACGACGAACTCGCCTGGAGCCACAAAGAGCTCGACCGACTGGAGAGCGGCCACACTCACCGGGCCGGTCCCGTATCGCTTGGTTACGTCTTTCAGCTCGATGACCATGACGTGATCACCTCTCCTTCGGCTTGGTGGCCACCCGTCCCGCCTTCAGCTCGGCGAGAAACCGTTCGTGGAGCTTGGGGAGCTCCCGGGCGTACCAGTGGTAGACATCGTGTACGTCTTGGAGGTAGGGGACGGCGTGTTCGCGGTCGTCGAACTCTTCGAGCGCCCTGGTGAGGAGATCCTCGACGGCGATGAGCCGCTCGAGCCTCATCCACAGGACGTTGGCGATCGCCGCGCGTCGAGGAGCGAAGTAGTCGCGCCGCTCGCCGCGCACGTTGACCCGCTCGATGAGACCTAGCTGCAGAAGGCCCCTGGTCGCGGCGCTGATCGACCCGGCGCTCGATCCGAGCGCTTCCTGCAGGTCGGCGGCCGAAAGATGTGGCTCGTCTGCAACCAGCAGCATTGCCCATACCCGACCCGCCATCCGTGCCAGCCCCCCGTTCTCGAAGAATTGACCCATATCCTCAGCGAACTGCAACTCGAGCGTGGTCATGTCCTCTGTCATTGGTTCTCTCCTCGATATCGTCTTTCAATAGTATTAGTATCTACTGAAACTTCTGATATGGCAAGACCCAATATCGACAATGTCTCGTCCCCGTCGAACCTGCCTAGGTCGTCGCCCGTTCCGGTCGGCGCAGATGTCGGCAACTTCGTCGGAGATCGGCTGACGATCGGATCCCGAGCTCACCCCTTGGGTCGCCCTCTCGAGGCGGTAGCGGCAGTTCGAATCAAGGCGGCACGAATTCCGGCGCACTGACAGGGCCGGATGGGTCAGCGGCGGCTTTGTTGGGGGCGGTAGAAGCCCGTGAGCGCTTCGTAGAGATCAGGATGTGCCGTGGCGAGACGCTGCGGGGTTGTGAAGAACACCTCGGTGGCGACCGCGAAGCACTCGGCCGCGTTCGTCTCCGCATACGAGCCGAGGACGGGGTCCTCGAACTCGGCGGCGCGCAGCGACGTGAGTGTCGTGTTCATCATTGCCTCCCACCGCAGCTCGGCGGGTCTGCCGCCGACTGGCGGCATCCCGTCCGTGGCTCCGGTGAGCATGTCGAGCGTGTGCGCGAACTCGTGGTAGACCACGTTGCGGCCCCGCTCGGGATGGCGGATGTCGCGTGCGACCGCATCCCATGCCAGTACCACGGGACCGTGGAGCATCGCCTCGCCCAGGATCGGCGTGGGCGTCGCATTGCATACCGGCGAGCCGGGGGCGACGCCGCGCTCACCGCGGTGAATCATCGAAGACGGATACACGATGATGCTGTGGACATTGCGGTACGCATCGATGCCGTGGGCAAGCACGAGACGGCTTGCGTGCAATGCGATCGTCACACGCATTGTGTCGTCGAGTACTGCGCCTCCGGCGCTCTCGAAATCGGTGTGGCCCAGGAATCGCCTGGTCAGGTCGATGAGGCGTTCGCGTCCCTCGGCATCTAGTTCGGGCCACGTCGCCGAATCGCGTGTGATGATCGCGAGAGAGTCGGGGGAAAGCGAGTCGCTGTGCCGGTGACGGTGAAGCATCGGCCAGCACCCTACCCGACGCTATGTGGTGGCAGCGACGGTGCGACGCTGGGAAAGAGCGGGGAGAGGCGAACAAGTGCGAGCGAGCGTCCGCAGGCAATGCCTCAGACGTCCGCAGGATCGAGTTCCTGGACGTCTGCGCCGGCGGTGTCTTGAAGCTTGCGGGATTGCACCGCTATCGCACCGGATCGTATCCTCACCACCGGCAGCGGATCGACCAGCATCGAAGTCACCCTCATCGACATGGCGAAACACGGACGGCGCACGCTCGAACCGATCGACGGATCCGCCGGGACATTTGTCCTCATGCAAGGCGTCACCGCCGAAGGAGTCCGTCGCCACGGCGGCGACGTGATCGGCACTCGGCGTTTCGCATGAGTGGCTTGCGATCGACCGGGCAGTTCACCGCCGACCCTGATGGCATGCACCCGGATCATCGCCTCGTCCTCGAGATGCTCGACGACGCGCCGATGTCGCGGACGCACTACGTCGTGTGGATGCTCGCCACCGGCGGGACACTCCTCGACGGTGTCTCGGTGTTCATGCTCGGACTCGCGATTCCCCTGCTGACGGTTGATCTTGCACTCACGTCGATTGAGGTGGGACTGCTTGGTGGTGCGCTCGTCTCGGGAGCGATCGTCGGTGCGTCGATCGGCGGGAGGCTCGGTGACTCCTACGGGCGGCGAACAGTGTTCATTGTGGACATGGTGGTGGTGTTCGCCGCAGCGCTCGTCGGATCGCTCGGACGAACCCCGCTGGTCCTGATCGTGGCTCAAGCTGCAGTCGGCGTCGGGGTGGGCATGGACTTCCCCGTCGGAAGCAGCTACGTCGCCGAGTGTATGCCGCACCGCAGACGAACCAGGATGATGGTCGCGACCATCGCCGCGCAGGCAGTCGGGATGGTCACGGCGGCGGTGATCGCCGTCGCCTTGCTGCACTTCGCCGGGTCCACCCACGCGTGGCGCCTACTGTTCGTCGCGCAAGCAGTGATCGCCGCCGGGTTCGCGATCTCCCGCCTGGGCCTGCCGGAAAGCCCGCGTTGGCTGATGAGCCGAGGCGAGAACCGCAACGCGCTCGAACAACTGGCTCGCCTCGTCCCGGTGGACCGATCTCAGGTGGCCGACGTCGGCGCGAGATTGGGTGCCGCACAGTTTCGGGTGAGTCGGCTATCGACACACGAGCGGCGCAGCGGACTCGCCGTTCTATTCCACCGCCGCTATCTGCGCCGGACTCTGCTGGTCACAGTGCCATGGTTTTTTATGGACATCGCGACCTACGGGGTGGGGCTATTCACTGCGGTGATCCTCGGGGCCATGCACCTCGGCGGCCATTCCGGATCCCTCAGCCAGATAGAGGATCTCGCCGCGGGGACCGGTGCCATCGATATATTCCTCGTTGTCGGCTTCGCAGTGGGTGCGTGGGCGGTCGGTCGGTTCGGGCGGATTCCGATGCAGATCGTCGGCTTCGCAGGAATGGTGATCGGACTCCTGGTTCTGGCGACGAGCACGCTCGGCGGCGGGGGTGATACGGTGCTCGTTTTCGCCGGGTTCACTGTCTTCAACCTGAGCATGAACGCCGGTCCGAACAGCACGACGTACATTCTGCCCGCGGAACTCTTTCCGACCCACGTGCGAGCGACGGCGGCAGGATTCGCGGCGTCCACGGCCAAGGTGGGGGCGACGCTCGGGGTGTTCCTCGTGCCTTTGATCAAATCGCGACTCGGCATCACCGCACTGCTGGTGATGGTGGCCGTCGTTGCGGCCGCCGGACTTGCGACGACCATTGCGTTCCGCGTCGAGGGAGCGGGCCTGACGCTCGAGGAACACCAGTCGCCAGAGCTGGTCCGCTGAGGCCCAACTCGCTTGGCAGACGCCACATCTTTCACGGAGTAGCACACTGTTGCCATCTCGGGGCGCGCTGGGGGAGCGAGCGTTGCTGGATGTCGAAGAAGCTGCATCACACGCCGATTCGAGGACAACGATGCGATACGACCGGGCTAGACAATCGCTGGACCGTCACGCCGCCTACATCGTCGCCGCCTACTTGGCCGGAGCCAGCCGCTAACAGACACCTGGAGCGTCGCCAACACCCACAGTGGCTGCGCCCCGCACCTCCCTGCCGGTTATCTCTCACCGGACGGCGCTCGATAATGCGCGTGGTGGTGGGTGTTATGGGCGGGCGTTGTGGTGGTTCTGGTGCTCCTCTTTCTTGGGAACTTTCTGTCGCTGTTTGGAGTCATGATTGGTGAGATCTGGGGCGGCGTTGCCCGAGGGCCAGAGGTCCCGGCTGTCGAGTCTCCGTGGTAATCGGGATCGAGTGGAGCTTCACCGTAGTTCGGGTGATTCTCCCTGCCGGGAGGGCATTGTGTCGTGTTGATGCCCTGATGCTTGGCGGTTGTAGGGAAGGCTCAGGACGAGGACGGAGGCAAGATGTCGATGCGCTCGGCAGTGGTACTTGTGGCGGTGCTCATCGGTGTCGCCGCCTGCGGTGACGGCACGAGCTCGGGGAGCTTGTCCACGGCGGGTGCACCTTTGAGTCCGTCTTCGACCATCGTGGCGACATCGACAACGTCTACCTCTACGACGACCTCTTCGGTTCCAACGACGACCGTGCCAGGTGCTCTGCTGCCGGATCAGGCTGTCTTGCCGGTGATGCTATTCGTGAACGGAGTTGTGTACGACCTCTCGGAGGTCCCGGCGCCTGCGATCGCCGACCTTGGACAGTCGAGCGTTCCCTCTGCGGGTCCGCCGATCCTCACAGGGGAAGGCTTGCTGGTGGCCACGGGCGAATTGTATGACGCAACCGTGACGCTGTATCCAGCAAACGGGGGTGATCCCGTCGAGCTGGCACGTGGGGTTGGCAGCTTCACTCTCAGCCCGGACGGTCAGCGGCTCACCTGGGCCGAACCAACCCCTACCGAACGTGACGGCGACACCGAACTGGTGGAGGTGGCGCTTCCATCAGGTCAGGTTCTCCACACCACCACGTTCAGTGGGTTCCCCTTCCCCGACGTCGACCCACCGGTGGGATTCGCCGACGTCGTGACCTACGTTGGCGACAACGTCTTGCTGATGACCGGAGACGGAGCGGTCGCCACCGCTGCGGTATGGACACCCGCCACTGGCGATATCACGATCGTTCCGGGATACGGCAGCGGGCTAGTCGGCAACGCAACCGGCAACAGCGTCGTTCTCTCCCAAGGTGACGGCCCCTGTGGAGTAATCGCCTCGATCGGGGATGACGGATCGGTCACCCCTCCCGACGGCGGCTATGTGAACCAGGCACTCGACTGTTGGGCGAGCTGGGCACCGACCTTCTCGCCAGACGGTGCCGTTATTGCCAGCGCAGGAACCGATGGTGAAACCGGGCCGCCGATCCTGCTGCTGACCTCTGCGGAAGGTCACGAGCTGGCGCGCCTACCGATCAACGACGTTCCCGGGCGCTACTTCCAGCCGCACACCGTGAGTTGGCTCGACAACGAAACCCTCGTGCTCCTCGCCTCAAGCTTCGATTCGAGCCGTAGCGAATACTGGGACGAGGAATGGGGGATCTGGCGATGTGATACCCGGCAGTCCGAATGCGACCTTGCACAGGCAATCGCCTTCAGCCCCACCGACTTCAACCAGGTCGCTCTCGTCGACGCAGCGAAATAGCGCAACCGAAGGCCGGCGGCTATGCCACAACCACCAGATCCAGGACTCGCCGGTGATTGGCGGGTGGGTTAGGAGCTCGCGGAGAGCAGCGATGACGTTCCCTGGGTAGGCGAGTGTTGCCCGGTTGAATCGCCTCGAGCTGGTGAAGACCAGACCTGAATGTGTCTTGAAATGAGGCCCGTTGCGTCACGTGCCCTGTCCCACACCCTGGCTCGGAAGATGCCGGCGGCGGTGCCTCGCCGGGATGGTGGTGTTGTACGTGATCTCATCGAGGTTGTACTCGAGGTAGACGTACTCGCCGTCTGGGGCATGCCAATGGGCCTCACCGACGGAGCCGAGACGCCGGGAATCACTGGTGCGGTAGCCGGTGATGGGGGTGGACCAGCGTTGGGATGTAAAGGTCTTACCGTCGCTGGATGCAGCGGTGCGGTCGTCGGAGACGAAATCGACGAGCTCGTGGTCGTCGTTGAAGCTCAGCTCCGCGGTGACGGTGTTGTCAGCGTTGGTGTACGTTCCGCAAACATGGTTGTCGTCCAGGACTTGCCAGGTGACGGGTGCGTCGACGAGCGCGGCAGGTGCGAGGACGCACAAGTCATTGAACACAGTGACGGTCTCGCCGCGATCCATCTCAGGACCCGAGGCGTCGACCATGGTGAACATTGAGCATGCCCTGACTCGCATCGTGGCAGCCCCTGCCGCAAACACATGGAGGACCTCGACGGGTAGCCCGAGCAGTGTGGCGTCCATGAAGAAAAGTCGGCTGGGTTCGGGGCCGTAGGTGTTGACCTGCTCACCGGTGAACGTCATCCACGGCTTGGTCGCGCCGCCGCGGATGCGTCCGTGGAACCGAGCGCGGAAACCCGCCACGTGAGGCTGACCGAGAGCACCGGACTGACGGACGTATGCCGCGACCGACGCCGGGAGATGCTCGAGATCCGCTTCGGTCACGACACTTGCCGAGGGGGGACCGGCGAGCGCGTCGGCCCGTCGACGGTACTCAGCGCGAGCGCTCCGTGGACCCTGCGACGCCCACCCGTAGACGACCGCGACCAACAAGATGACATTCACGATCGTGCCGGCCTTTGCATCAGACCACGACGTGACAATGACCATCTGAGAGCCGACGACCGCGACCGCTCCGACGATCCACCACCAGCGGACGCGAGCGATCAGCAGCACCCCGGCCGCGGTGGTGACCACGGCAGCTGCCAGCCAGGCAGCACCCAACCCGCTGCTGATCGGCTCGACCAGCTGGGTCACCTCGGCCCAACCCAGCCCCTTGGCCGCACCGAGCAGATGGATGAATCCATGCAACACAACGACGACCCCGACGACCCAGCGGCCGGCCATCCTCACTGCCTGACCGTTCACGGTCCGGCCACCAGGTCGATGGTTCCAAGCACCGCTTGGTCAGCTGGGGCCAACGGTGGAAGCACGCGGTTCAGCCATCTCGGTTGGTATCTGAGGCGAATACGACCTTGAGGGCGCCCATGCCAGCGGCGTCTCCGAACACGTCATAGGCATGCCCGATGCCCGGACTGAGACGGGAATCGTGGACATGGCTTCCTCCCAGTTGTCGGAGTGCGTCGAGAGTGAATCTCGTGTTCAGTCGACCAAAACGTTTCCGCCGGGATTCGATTCTACAGCGTCGGTGGTGTGGTTCGTCGGCGTTGTACATGATCGAGCTCGCGCCGTCGGGGTCGACCTCGCCGAACCATCGGAGTGCCCCCGCAACGAAGTCCATCGATCAGGCGCCACTGCTAGCCCATATCACCAGATAGGCGCCATAACACGCATGGCGCAGGGTGCTCGGAAATGAAGCCTCCGCGCTCGGGTTGGTCAGCTGCCGGCTAGCCCGAAGAACACCACGACGGCACGCCCGAGTCTCACCATGTCCTGATCGCTGAGGCGACCGATGTGCTCGCCAAGCTTGGACCGGGGCACCGTTGTGATCTTGTCGACCATCAGGCTGCTTGCCTCACGGAGACCGTTCTGTTCATCGGGAACAACGGGGAGCCGAATCAGCGGAGCCTCGGTCGGGTCGGTTGTGAACGCACATACCGTCACCGAGTCCGTGGCATCAAACCGGTCGTCTTGAATGATTGCCACCGGCCGCGGTTTGCCCGTATAGCCCGTCCCGGCCGCCGCCGTCCAGACTTCGGAGCGTCTCACTTGTCGTCGACACTGATCGCATCGATGAATGCCTGATCGTCCGCTGCGTGCTCGCTGGCGGCGACAGCGACAGATTGCCGGTGCGCCTCAGCGGGGAAACCCGGGGAATGGACATCGGCCACCCAAAGCTGGATTGGTCGCATACCCCGAGCCCGCATCCGCTTGCGGTAGTCGCGTACTCGCTTCGAGACGGACGAATCTTCGTGTGGTGTAGCCATACACCGATGTTACATGTAACACGCAGTCGATTGAACCCCATCGTAAATCACCTTGGGCACTTCACAGATCCGCGAGGTCGCTGCACCTCTGAGAGGGCTGACGTCGGGCCTACGTTCGATTTGGGGGATTCTCTCGGGGCGCGCTGGGGGCGCGAAAGGATGCAAGACGTCCAAAAGTACTGAAAGACGGTGGGCACTCAGCGGGTGTCAGCCAAAGGCGGCTGATGTTCCCTGGGCGATTCAGTCACGGTGTGGCTCGTTGGTTACGGTCGATGAGCATCTGAAAGAGGTCGTGGCCTCGAGTTGGTTCACTGATGCCGGCCAGCCGAAGGCAACGTCCCGGGTTGTCACACCTGCGTAGGCTGGGCCAACTCACGTCGTGCCGATTCGGCGAGGCGCAGGCCATGGCCCGGTCGATCGGGCAGCAGCGCATATCCGTCTTCGAATCGAATCGGCTGTTCCAAGAAGTGGTTGTACGGCAGGAACGAATACTCCATCCAGTTGACCTCGGGGAGCGCCGCTGCGATGTGGACGCCGAGCTCGAAGTCGCTGTTCCCGACCGCAACCGGGATCCCATGTTCGGCGGCCAACCATCCGATCTTCAGTGCGTCGTTTACTGATCCTTGAACGTTGAGCACGTCGACGGCTCGCTGTTCTATCAGTTGGCGCTTGCCGGAGAGATTGAGATATTCGCCGCTGTTGACAAGGGTGAACGGAACAGCCTGAGAAATCGATCTGAGTCCCTCGAAGTCGTCCCGCAGACAAGGATCTTCGATCCAATAGAGCGGTACTCCGGCATCTTGATAGGCATGCAATCTACGGATGGCTTCCTTGGGTGACCACGCCTCATTCGCATCGGCCATGAGTTGACAGTCAGGCCCCACGACGTCTTGCACCAGCTTTAGCCGCCGGAGATCCCAATCGAGGTCCGGGTGTCCCACCTTGACTTTGAAGGCCGAAAACCCGGCCTGCTTGGCCTTTGAGTAGAAGGCGGAGACCTGCTCGTCTTCGAGGTGAAACTCGAGGCCGCTCGCATAGGCAGGCACCTTGTCGCGCACGCCACCCAACAGCCTATAGAGCGGCAACCCGAGGGCCTGGCCCTGGAGATCCCATACGGCCTGTTCAACGCTGGGATGGAAGATCGACGTCCTGAGGTTTCCGCCACGTGGTCGTTCGAGCTTGTTGGACAATGAGAATGGGCTGGCACCGATCAAGTCATCAGCCAACTCGCGCTGGAACCGAGCCTCGAGCTCGACCAGGGATGGGAGCGGCCCGGTAACGCTGTGAAAGAACCCCGTACCCACGAGGCCTGTGTTGTCTTCGAGTTCCAAGACACCCAGCGATAGCTGTGTGGCGGAAATCTGTGAATCGCCGATCGTGCGGTCCATTTCTACCGCAAACCGTGTCAGCGTGTATTTCTCAATTCGGTGCAATGTCAGGGCCTCCCTTTCCTGAAGGCAGCTATTCCGCCGGACGATCGGTTGACCATACACCGAGGCGAGTGCCAGCCATATCTACCTCGATTTCATAACCGGGATTGCGACGGCGTGCGAGGAACGCGACTACCGGCTCGACCTCATTACTCGTCCGCTCGACGAGAGCGATCTTCTCGATCTGTATCGCTCCAACAAGAGCGACGGCACCATCCTGATGAAAGTACAACTCGACGACTGGCGGGTTGAATTCCTCCGTGAGGCTGAATTTCCTTTCGTGATGATCGGTCACACAGAGGAAAGCGTCGGGGCGAGCTTCATCGACTACGACTTCGAAGCCGCAGTGCGGCTTGGCCTGAATCATCTGGCTGCCCTGGGGCATCGGAGCATCGGCTT
>Ga0307423_1001473_pt1 | contig 14160 bp, 11 predicted proteins | sample SalMarWE160310MG_FD_202154 | JGI IMG/M metagenome (GOLD analysis project Ga0307423, IMG submission 202154) | Salt marsh sediment microbial communities from the Plum Island Ecosystem LTER, Massachusetts, United States - WE1603-10 | ecosystem: Environmental > Aquatic > Marine > Intertidal zone >...
GCTTAGAGCTCGTTAGAAAAAACAGGCGCATACTGAAATTGTAGCTTTAAAAGAATTTTAAAATAATTCAGAGGACCTATTGATATTTAAAAGATAGTTTCCTGTTTTTTCTTTATGATCCCTTGCCGCGAGTTCATGCGGTTTAAAAAAAGATTATCCATGGAGCGAGTGTTTAGAAAAACTCCCCGACCCCTCATTTATTTATTTCCATGCTGAAAGGATGCAATATTTTCAGGAAGATTTACCAAATATGTTCCTTGAAATTCAAGGCAGCGGCCGACGTAATAGGCTTCAGGCAGCTTTTTATTAACATTTTCAAATACTTCATCCGGGCATGCAAACAACAGTTCGTAATCTTCTCCGCCGGCCAGGATCATTTCTTCGGGTTTTAAGTGGTACTTTTCACAAAATGAAACAAGTGCCGGGTGAAATACACTCGGTCTTAAATCGAGTTCTATCGAAACTTCGGAAGCTTCCGCAACCCTTTTTGCATCACCGGCAAGACCGTCACTGACATCAATGACACAGCCCACCTGGTTTTCTGCCAGTATATGAGCAGCATCGAATCGGGCAGAAGGGGATTTGAATTTCTCTGTCAGTTCTTTAAATGTAGGATCTTTTCGGATCAGTGAAAATAGACCGGCACGGGCAAGGCCCAGCGACCCTGTGCAATAGAGTCCGTAGCCGGGGAGCGCTGCGGAACGCTTTGGAAATATGTCGTCACGTCCAAGACCAACGGCAAAAAGATCTAATGTCACTTCAAGCCCAAGGGAAATATTGCCGCCACCCAGTGTGCAGTTGTGTTTTGCAAGGGATTTTTTAACACCCTTGTAGATGGTCTCTACAATTTGGTCCGGGATATGGTCCGGAAGTCCAAGATTGACAAAGAGACTTACAGGTGTTGCATAAGAAGCTGCCAGGTCGCTGAGCGTAACTTCAACGGCTTTGCTGCCCACCTCCTGGGGTGTCTGCCAGTCAAATCTGAAGTGAACCCCTTCTTTTTGTGTGTCTGTTGTGATGACAGGACGATCCAATGCTTTTAAAAGACAGGCATCATCACCTGGAGCGACGTCAAGAAATGGGTCTGACGGCATATCTTTAAGCAGTTTCTTGATCAATGCGAACTCATCGTTCCACGGTGAGACAATCGTTGGAGGGGGAACGCATCCACAGGCAGATGAGACTTGCAAAGCCTTTTGCAAAGGCTCCTTTGCCAGGGTAATAACACTGATGACCGCAACGCCCGCAGCACCTTGCTCGATACAGGATGCAGCGGTGGTTTCATCAATGCCCCCAATGGCAACGACGGGGACCGGTGATGCCCTTACCACAGCCCTTAGACCCGAAAGACCAATAACTTGTTTTGCATCTTTTTTGGTCTGGGTTGAAAAAACAGGGCCTGCGCCGATGTAGTCACAACCTGACAGATCCGTATGATGGAGCTCATCCATGTTGGATACGGATATTCCAACGATGGACTGCGGTCCTAGAATACGTCTGGCCAGGGCCGGGTCTTCATCTTCCTGGCCCAGGTGAACTCCATCGGCAAAAACCGCCTTGGCAAGAAGGATATTGTCATTGATAATAAAGGGAACAGCATTGCATTTACAGATATTTCTTATGGCGGCAACCTCTTCGAAAAACCGCGAAGAAAAAGATTTGTTGCGGTATTGTATCAAGGTTGCTCCGGCACGGATGGCGCTCTGCACCTGCTGTATCGGAGGAAAACCGGGAACATCTTCATCGGTAATAAAATAGAACCGAAGTGCTCTTTTTAATTGATTCATCAGCATTTTTGTTGTAATTCACAAAACGAATTAGTGACCATCCATAAATGCCCCTTTTTGTCCTGCTCGGCGTTCTCCGCGGATTTCCGGCTGCGGTGTACAGACGTACGCCTCGCCGTAAACCCTTGTGCGGCCTTGATCAGAACAAAAATTGATCATTTCTGAATTGGACACCCATTGTGTTCATTTTGAAGCAATGGATGGGCACAAATTATAAATTCGCATGTAAATTATCACAAATCAATATCCTTGCAAACCTTAAATTCGAATTTTACGAACGACACTGATTATGCCGAACAATCAAGATATTATGCTATGCGATTAGAACTTCCTCCTTGCAAAGAGAACTTTCCGATAGACATTGATCTTGCGGCCGGACTAATCGTCAAAACGCAAAAACAAAGCGGTGAAATACCCTGGTGTGACGGTGAAAAAACAGACCCGTGGGATCATGTAGAGGCGGCCATGGGGCTTAGCATTGGCGGATATCTCGAAGCGGCAAGGCGTGCCTACGAGTGGTTGGCGCAAATCCAGCTCAATGACGGAAGCTGGTATACCGCTTATGTAAATGGTGTTCCCATTGATAGGACACGAGATACAAACCTTTCATCCTACATTGCCGTCGGTGTCTTTCACTACTATCTTATCACCGGTGATTTGATTTTTCTGAAAAAGATGTGGCCGACGATAAAATCGGCCATAAACTTTGTCCTTGATCTGCAAGCACCCGACGGCGAGATCTATTGGGCAATAAGCCCCCAAGGGAGGGTTGATTCCACAGCGCTGCTAACCGGGTCCAGTTCCGTATATATGAGTATCAAATGTGCGCTGGCTATCGCAAAGCTGCTCAATGAAAACATGCCTTTATGGGAAAAAGGGCTGGTTAAGTTGAGGCATGCCATTGTGAATATACCGGATCGCTTTAATAAGGAGAAATCCCGATATTCAATGGATTGGTTTTATCCTATCCTGTCAGGGGCCGTTATCGGGCGCAGGGCAGGGCAGCGAATCAATACGTTTTGGGATACATTTGTCATCAAAAATAAGGGCGTTCGATGCGTATCGGACCGACCCTGGGTGACGGTTGCAGAAACATGCGAGCTTTCTTTGGCGTTATCTGCCATCGGCAATATGCATCTTGCAGAAACGGTGTTTAGCTGGATCCAAAACAGAACCAACTCGGACGGGTCATACTGGTGCGGGTTTACATGTCCGGATATGACCATTTGGCCAAAAGATAAAAGCACATGGACGAATGCCGCTGTTCTGATTGCAGCGGATGCCATTTACAAGCTTACAGCGGCGTGTCGACTTTTTAATCATCGGTTCTGGAGCGGCTCGATGCAGAGCATATGAGACACATCTTTTCCTTGAATCGAAATTATAAAGGTCGGTTTGTTTTGCAGCGTGAAGCGCTATGGATTGTTGTGCCTATAAACATGGGATTCGCCAAGAGCCTTTGCAAGAACCCGATGTCCTTTGGGCGTCAAATATAAAAACAGCCTGTTTTCCTTACTTAATCTTTGTTCAACAAAGCCTTTTGCCATCAGTGAAGAGAGTGTTTCATTGACTTTTTCGTTGATCAATTCGGGATCTTTTAATAAATCCACAAGACTGGTGTGCGTGTGTTTTTTGTCGGCAATTGATCCCAGTATTTTGAGTTCACTTTCGGACATTTTAGGCCGACGCTTGTTGTCCCTTAAAAATTCCCGTTGAGACGTTTCAAAACCATATTCTGTTTTAATGGGGATGATAACGGTATTATCTTTTTTATCTTTTTCGGTTTTCTGTGAGGGTTTAACAAATACAATCTCTTTAAATCTAAATAAGACAAAAGCGAAAATAAGACAGATACCGTTAAAGACCAGCAGATTAATCGGATTTTTTTGTGCTGTGGACAGCAGATTGCTGGAGACGATATTCAAAAAGAGGGGAACGGTTAACGCTGCGACAATTCCCAGCAAACAGCGACCGAGGATCGCCCGTAATACCGGTGGCTTGTGATTTTCGCTGAAGAAATAGTTCGTTAAACCTGCCAGTGTTCCGGATATTACCATGACGCCCAACACCAGGATTATAAAAGTGCCTGAATAAGATGTCAATTCCAGCGTCTCTTTTGCCATCTGACCATCCATCTATATACTCCAAAAAATTAAACGTTTCGAAGTTTCTACATCTTAATGGAAATATAGAGTGCCTTCGAAAGGTTGAACGTTTGCTTCGAATATGGAATAAAGGGGTGATGGAATAATGGGTTAGAAGGATTTTTAAACAATTTAAATAAGTTAATTCCAATCTTACTTCCAATATTCCAGCATTCCAAAATTCCATTCTTCCATAAAAAGTTTATTTTGGCCTGCCCCATAAAAAGCTTTTTTGCTATATTGTGGCGCTAAGCTTATATTAGAAATCCACCCAAACTTCAAGCAGACCTTTTTGTGCCCCTGGATATTTGCGACTTAAGTTAATGACTTTGATTTTGCTTGCATTAAGATTCTTAACAGATTGAATAAATCCGGTTAAATATTTTTTTAATAGAAATGCCCCTTTTCTGTCTTGATCATGAAAAAAACGAATATCTTGATTCTTATAGTTAACTTTTTGAATCCCGGAGACTTTGAACCCTTTTTTTTCGAGAAACACAGAAAAATTATCAATTAGCTTTTTATTTTTTAAATCGGAATAATGCAGATATACGGTATATTTTTTATCTTGTATGTTGTGTTGAGGTTCATTTAACTCGGTCGGTTTTATATTAGAAGATGGAGGAGAAGTATTGCCGGTTTTGGTTTTTTCATTTAAAGTATTTACTGTTTCAGTTAATTTTGTAATGTCTGAATTGATCTTTTGTAGATCAGACATGACAACATCCGTTTTTTCCAGAAGCGTTTCCGACGTCACGGAAATTTTTTCCGTTTTTTTCAGAAGCGTTTCCGGCGTCACAGCAATTTTGTCTGTTTTTTCCCAAACCAGGCTAATGATCAAAAGCGTGGCACTGACACCAATCAATAAACCTGCAAGCAGCCAAAGCCAGGCAAATCGCTTTTTAAGTGACAGCGCAACCGATTTTGATAATGTGTTAACGAGCAGCTTTAGCTCATTGACAGAGATTTCAACATTTGATGGTTCGTTATTCATCTTAATTCTCTCTTTTTTTGATATTTATCAAAAAAAGGTGGATATATCTGGGATCGAGATCGTTGCGGGATACGTTTCCGTATTCGCTTTCGATTTCTTTGAAAAGATTTTCAAAAGATTGCCCCAGTCTCTGGGAAATTTCGTAGTGCACGAGTCCTGTCTTGCTTGATATCCAGTCTAAAAACGATTCTTTTATGGACAGACTCGTTTTACGCGGTTGTTCTTTATCTGACCAAATACCATCAAAAAAACCTCTAAATTCATCAATGGTCAAGGGGATAAGTTTTTCCGTTAACCCTAAGATATGCCTGGCCCAGAGGGTCAATATAAAATTTTTGTATGTCAGATAACCCTTCGTTGCCGGATCGGGTTCTACTGTAATTAAGGAAAAAAGTTCATCAAAAGCAATAATTTCGTTGAGCATCGTTTCTGTGTTTTTAATGTCATCAATGGAAATAAATTCTCTGTATAGCTCACCTGTTTTATAATTGTCGTAAAACAACGGTTTTTTGATGAGAAGTCCTCCCAGCACCCCCATCCATTCTTCTCCCCAAAAGACCAGGGGCAGTCCTTTGCTGTTAAACCAGCTCGTTTTCAGCCATCTTTCGGCCCGCCATTTCAGTTCCAGGGCAAGTCCGAACCCCAGTCTGAAAATACTCGGAAGCGGATAGTTTTGTATGAGTGCGGTGAAATGCCCCATATTATGTTTATCGTCATCTTCGATCAGTTTCTCAAGCCCGATACTCAAATAATCACAGGCCTTTTTAACCATGCGTTTAAGTTCGTCTTTTTCCCGGATGATTTTTTGATCTGCGGATATAATCCGATTGCAAAGACCGGCAAATTCGATTTGAATCTGCTCCAAAACAGCATCTGCTTTAATATTTTTCAAGGCGACTGTGAAATGATTTTCTTCTTCTAAAACCCTTGTATGATATAGCGGAACAGGAAAAAAGAGTTTCCGATCCGGGTCTTGCGTAATGAATTTATTGTCCTGTCTTTTAAAATCGCGAACTTTCATCGGCTGGTAAATGCCAATGGCGTCTTCATGCGGCAGAAATCCTTTTTCAGCCAGTCTTACATTTCTCAACCTGTAGGCTTCCTCTTCGGACTCGGCAGGTATGAGGCCGGAAGACTCCAGCAGCACTTTTTGGTATGTAATGTGGTCATTGTCTGCGAGCATTTTGAGATATTTTAAGAGAAATGCATCGCGAATCTTTTTATCGGTTTCATAGGATTCATCCCCATCTGATTCGACAGCTGTCGGCTCGTCGAGAAACCTTACATAGAACATATCGTCCAAGGTAATAAATGCATCGCCAAGTTCGGATGGATCCTGATCGTGTTCTCTGATTTTTACTTTAATATTTTTGGATAAATAGAATTCCATGAATTCGGTTTTTTTATCCAGAGACCATTTCATGAAACGATTCGGATCGACTTTAAATAAAAGGTCAAACCATCTTGTTATGGATGTAATTTCAATTCGATCCTTTTCCCAAACTTCAAGATCAATAATATATTCCCACTGTTTGTTGGATGCCAGATATAAAAGTGGATGGGAATCTTCAATGCCAATGTTGTGAATTAAAAAATAAAAATCCTCTTCTGAAAATGAATGGACAAGAGCGGTGGACTGGTTCGAGTTTAAAATGGAGTTAAGCATCTCTTCAGGGGGCAGAGATAGAAGTTCTTTTCTTTGCCGGGCCAGATTTTCAATTCGAGCAATAATCTTTTTATTTTCTATTTTTTCACCCATTGGTCGTTTAGCCCCAAGAAAAACCATGGTAATGGTTTAGCCTTTTTGAAGCATTATCGCTTCAGGTATAATTAAATTTTTGCTGAAAGAACTCGTGAATAAGGTCTCGTAATGCAAGAACCTGCCCGGACAATTCATAAAGGTCTCTGCTTTAACAGAAGAGGTTCATTCATAAAGTTAAATCGCCGATGGTTCTTTCAAAACGATCCCTAATTCACTTAAACAGCTTCCAGCCAAAAATTTAATCCTACCTGAAGCTCCTTTGAAATCGACTTGTTTTAAAGGGCCAACCTATTATAAGTCATGTGATGTTGCTTCTATTAATATATCTCAGAAGAAGCGAAAATCAAACCCCGTTTCCATATAAAACCGGATCACCTATGCCTGCTGACTCCAGGGCGCAAATTTTAAAAGCAGCAATAAGCCGGGAACCGCAATTAACGTACAGACGATAAAGAAGGTTTCCCATCCCAGATGTTTAACAAGAAAGCCGGTGGGTGCCGAGGCAATCACCCTCGGAACGCCCATGAGACTGCTGAGCAGTGCATATTGAGTGGCGGTAAACCTTTTATTGGTAATACTCGCCATAAATGCCACAAAAGCGGCCGTTCCCATTCCGCTGCTGAAGTTCTCAAATGTAATGACGGCCGATAGTGCAAAAAGGCTGTTGCCGATTCGTGCCAATATCGCAAAGCCTGCGGTGGAAATCGCCTGAAGAAAACCAAAAATCCAGAGGCTGCGATTGATTTTAAGCCGAAGCATCATCACGCCGCCGATGATAGTTCCTCCCACGGTGGCCCAGAATCCGAACAGTTTTACCACGGTGCCAATTTGAGTTTTTGAAAAACCGATATCGAGATAAAACGGTATCGTTATGGCACTGGCCATGGTGTCGCCGAGCTTATATAAAAGAATAAATGCCAGTATCCAAAAGGCACCCTGCCGGTTGAAATATTCAATCAAGGGCAGCACAACGGCGTCTTTTATGGTTTTCGGAGCGCTATCATGAATATCGGGTTCCGGCGCCAATAGTGTGGTTAGAACTCCCGGAAGCATACAGATCGCCATCACCTGATAAACCATGGAAAACGGCATGTGGTCGGCCATGATCAGACCGCCGCCGGAAGCCAGAAGCATCCCCACCCGGTATCCATTGACATACAATGAAGCGCCCAGTCCGAGCTCTTCATCCGGAAGATCTTCTCTCCGGTATGCATCAACAACAATATCCTGTGAAGCGCTGAAGAAAGTTACCAGAAAAGCGATAAAAGCCATCATCCAGGGACTTTTTCCCGGATCTGTAAATCCCAATCCTGAGATGGATAACATCAAGGCCACTTGAGCGATGAGAAGCCATCCTCTTCTTCTACCCAAAAACGGCAGTGTAAACCGGTCCAGAACAGGGGCCCAGAGGAATTTTAGCGTATAAGGCAGACCCACAAGCGCCATCATGCCGATAACGGTCAGATCCACACCTTCTTCTTGCATCCATGCCTGAAGTACGGTGATGGTCAGAAGAAGCGGCAGACCGCAGGAAAAACCCATCAAGAGGGCGACCAGCATGCGGCCGCTGCAAATAACGTTGATTATGGATCTGATATTATAATTCCTCGAGTTGCGACGGCGTTACAACCGAACCATAGGTTTTTTTCAGCCCCAACAGACCTTCCTTTTGTTCTTTTAAAATATCTAACAGCTTGCCGGAAATACCGGGTTCTTTGCCATATGCTTCTTTCTGCATGTCTATTCTGGCAACGATATTGTCAATATATAAAGAAAACTGCTTGATATAGAGCTCTTTCGTATAATCCTTGTCGATGATTGATCGAAACAGATTTTGAAGATCATCGAACTTCGGGAGATACCCTATGGGGGACTCAATGGCATCTACTTCATTGTTGGCCAGTCTTTCCAGCCAGGCCAACCAGACCTTGACATCTCTTTTTTCCCCGATAAGTTTTTTGGAAGTTCCGCCTCTGGCTTCATGCGTCAAAAAATAATTCAATCCGGCCATCACCGGCTTTTTGTCTTCTGCAATTTTATTGTTTCCGAAAAATTCAAATTGAGCATCCAGATAATCAGTCAGAGAGCCGGGGATGAAGGGGGCATTGGCCCATGGAGACCGTTTGACCCCGGTGGCACCGACTTCCGTTGCTGTTGCAGCGGACACGATGCAGGCACCGATGGCAACGCCATGATCCGGGTTTTTCGCCGCCCAGACGGGAGGCATGGTATCGCTATCCCGGCCGCTGTAGGTCACCACTCTTGTTTCAACACCGTTCGGGTCCTCGGCTAGTTCCGAATAATTTGGCAGAGCGGAAGAAGTTAGGGTACATCTTGAGTTGGGGTGTGACATGGGTATTTCTTTGCCATCTTTATCGGTCATTCCTTTTTCCCAGTGGCCTTGAAAATTCTTCCCTCTAAGTGGAGGATCTTCACCGTTTCCGGTCCATTGGGGAACACCGTTTTCATCAATGAGAACATTGGACCATATCACTTGCGTACCCGGTTCTCTGAGAAGTTTCATAAGAAAAGGATCGCCTTCCCAGTTAACATCTTCGACAATACCGAAGATACCGCATTCAGGGTTGATCGACCGGATGCTGCCGTTTTCGTCGATCCACATCTGCGCAAGGTCGTCGCCCACGAAATGGTTGCCTGCCATGGCTGTTGTGGTTTTGCCGCAACCACTGGGTGCGGCGCCGGCACACCAGGTAATACGGCCCCCGGTTCCGTTTATTCCGGTAATGAACATATGTTCCGATAGTTCATGGCCCCTGTTTTCATATACGGCTTTATCAACGGAAAATCGATGGTTTCCTTTTTTCATGAGCAACGTATTTCCCGCATAAGTACAATTAAAGCTGTAGGTCGTTTGAAAACTTCGATCCATATATACACGCGCATTGGGCAGATCTTCAGGCCTGTTTCGGCCTTCACTGTGGATGTTGGTGTAAAAGTGGCCCAATCGATCCACCTCATTATCGAAAGCAGAAAATGCATTTCGGTATAGAATTTCGGCACTATGGGTTACATATGCCGAACTTGTAATCTCAAGAGCCGGGTTTGATGCCGGTGAACCCACGGGACCCCGGGAATAGAATCCCACAATCATGGTTTTGCCCTGCATAATACCGGTCATTTTGTCCCTGATATCTATCAGTGCTTTTGACCGATCCATTTTATTGGCAAGAGAACTAATAAGTTCTCCTTCATTTGCAATATAAAACGTACGATCGATAATCCGTCCCTGTTCGTCTTTGAGATCAAAATGAATGGTATGGTTTTCCATTGGAAGTTTGGCTTCTTCTTTATTTCGTAATGCCATCTCCCTGATATGGTTTTTATCGGACTCGGACCCGGTATTGATAAAAACGGCATCGGGATTACACATGGCGATGGAATTTGCGATTTTAATGACCACTTCCGGGTGGGTAATTTTTTGTATTTTCGATAGACTTGTTGCATCTAATTTATTTTCAAAAAGCTGCATGGCTTCTTTTAACGTTGTAATGCCTCCAACTTCAACGACAATATCAATCCCTTTCTTTTTTTGGAACATTCGTATTCTCCTTATTTTGATCTATTGTTTGATAGTTTTTAAGAATAATTCCGGCTAATATGAATCAATAATGATATCTTTCAACGCTCTTTTGGGCACATGATGGACGTCTGCGCTGTCCCGCCAGTACCGGATACTGTTATCACTATCGACGGTTTCAATAACAACGTCTTCTTTGGGTGTTCCGATTGCGATGACAAGAAGTATTTTAAACCGAACGTCAATGTTGAGCAGGCTTCGAAGCTGTTGGCGCTTTATGGATGCGATCATGCATCCGGCAAGTCCTTTTTCCCTGGCGCCCAAGAGAATACTCTGACTGGCAATACCACAGTCGTATCCGACATAATCATTGGCTTTTTCGGAATCACTGAGAATGATAATATATCCCGAAGGTCTTTCCCCTTGCTTCGGGCCTTTCCAGTCCTTAAGATATCCAGCCCAGCCCAGACATGAAAAAATTTGAGAATTTTTTTGGGAATCAACGGAAAGGATGTATCTTAATGGCTGTAAATTCGCTGCTGAGGCTGACAGTCGTGCAAGATCAACCAGACCGCTTAAGGTTTCCAGGTTTAAGACGTGATCCTGGTAAAATCTGCGGAAACTCCTATTTTTTTTTATTAAGTCTGCGATCATAAAACGGTTTTCCTTTATAAAAATTTCTCAGCCTGATACACTCTATAGGTATTTACGGACATAAGGGTGCGGAACTTTAATAGATAACAACAATAAGACATCAGTCGTGTTCTATTTCAACAGACATATGTTGACGGATCCAGATCAAAACTTTATCAAATTCCGATCTGAGTTCGGCAAGCGCTTTCCCTCGATGGCTGATACGGTTTTTTTCTTCTATGGTTATTTGTGCAAAAGTTTTGTTATACGGCGGATAAAAGAAAACCGGATCATAACCAAAGCCATTTGAGCCGGCAGGTTCCGTGGTGATGAGGCCTTCGCATCGGGCTTCGTAAGTCAGGGCAGGGCCTGTTGGAACAGCGATGGAGATGACACATTCAAAGGCGGCCTTTCGGTTTGATTTCCCTTCCATCTCGTCGAGCAGCTGTAAATATCTTTGTTCATCTGTTGCATTTTCGCCGGCATAACGTGCGGAATGGATTCCGGGTGCACCGTCTAAGACTTCCACTGTCAGCCCTGAATCATCAGCCAGTGCCGGCAGTCCCAGGATCCTGGCTGCAAAACTTGCTTTTTTATAGGCATTCTCATCAAAGGTGTCCCCATCCTCTTCCAAATGGGGAATTGGACCAAAATCATCGAGATTTTTAATTTCGACTGGAAATCCTTTTAAAAGCGCCTTGATTTCAAGTGTTTTTCCTTTATTACGGGTTGCAATAACCAGAATTGTCGGGTGTCGCATTCAGACCTCACATTCATGTCAACAAAATTGAACGTCTCGGAATATCTACAATTGATTGAAATCATAAGTTTATTAGTAGCTCATGCTTTATGCCATCAGAATGGAAAAGTGGAAAAATGGAATGTTGGAATATTGGGGGTTAGGTGGAACTAAACCATTTTAATTGTAAAAAAACTCCTTCAATCCCATCATTCCATTATTCCATCATTCCATCATTCCAATTGTGAGCGAAGCGAACTAACTTGAGTACTATAAATCATGGTCGGATATTTGTAAAGTTTTTTCAATTGTTTGTCGGATTCCAGAAAATTCTTTACACGATCGACGATGGTGATATATTAGCTTGATTTTGCATGCCAAATATTAAAAGATGGCGATTATGGTTCGATGCCGTTTCAAAACCTATCATTTTCAAAGGTCTCTACGAATATTCAGAGATGAAGGAAAAGACGATGCATAAACTGCTGACCAAACAATCCGGTTTAAAGATGCTGCTTTTAGGTAACGAAGCCATCGCTCGCGGTGGTCTTGAGGCCGGAGTGGCGGTGGCCACTACGTATCCCGGGACCCCATCTTCGGAAATTTCGTTAAACTTTTTCCAAATATCTCAAGAAAGCGAGCTTTATTTTGAATACAGTACCAATGAAAAAGTCGCTCTTGAGGTGGCGGCGGCGGCTGCGAATTCCGGCGTTCGCAGCATGTGCGTGATGAAGCATGTTGGAATGAATGTTGCTGCAGATGCCCTGTTGACGCTGGCGTATGTCGGGGTTAAGGGAGGCTTGGTGATTGTTACTGCCGATGACCCGTTTATGTTTTCCAGCCAGAACGAACAGGACAACCGTTATTACAGCAAACTATCCGGTCTACCCATGATGGAGCCGTCTTCGGGTCAGGAAGCAAAAGATATGATGGTTGATGCGTTCGACCTTTCCGAGCAGCTACAGTTGCCTGTTATTTTCAGAACGACCACGAGGATCAACCATTCCACTGAAATCGTATCCTTGGGGAATCTAAGGGAACCGCAGACAAAAGGTGATTTTAAAAAAGATCCGTTCAGTTATGTTACCGTACCTGCGGTTTCAAGAAATTTGCATGCCAAGCTCCTTGAAAAACTCGATAAAGCCGAAAAAATATCTGAAAATTCAAAATACAATATCATACACGGAGAGGGTGACTGGGGAATTATATGTAATGGTGTGAGCTGCAACTATGTTTTTGATGCCGTAAAGGATCTGGATATCGAAAACAGCGTTAGAATATTGCGCATCGGATTTTCACACCCATTGCCCCGGGTTTTGATCCAAGATTTTTTAAAAACATGTCAAAAGGTGCTGATCGTAGAAGAGGGCGAACCTTTTATGGAAGAAACGGTCAAAGCATTTGCCCAGGAAAAAGGACTGACGCTTTCCATCAAGGGAAAGGAGGATAATCTTTTTTCGCGCCTTTATGAATACAATCCCGCACTTGTCCGCGAATGTCTCGCCGCATATTTCGGTGTGAGCCATACACCGCGAGCCGGTGTCGATCTTTCCGATATCCCCGAAATTCCACAGCGCCCCCCCAGCTTGTGTGCAGGGTGTTCCCACAGAGCCACGTTTTATGCGGTTCAAAAAGCAGCAAAAGGGATGGAAACGATTTGTCCCACAGACATCGGCTGTTATACCTTGGGGTTTATGCCGCCGCTCTCCACCGGAGATTTTCTGATATGCATGGGATCTTCCGTGGGCACATCCTGCGGGTTTTCAAAGGTTACCAACAAAAAAGTCATCTCTTTTATCGGGGATTCCACGTTCTTTCATACCGGAATACCCGGTTTGATCAACGCGGTCTTTAACAATCACAATTTTACCCTGGTTATTCTTGACAATGGCATCACGGCCATGACCGGCCATCAACCCCATCCGGGGGTTGACATGAAAGCGCTGAACTTTGAAGGATATGCCAGGGTATCCATTGAAGACATTGTTAAGGCTGTCGGTGTAAAACATGTTTCTACCATCCGGCCGTACCGGGTTAAAAAGAGCATCGATAGCATTAAAGACGCCCTGATGTATAAAGGGGTTTCGGTGATTATTTCCCAAGAACCATGCACATTGTTTGCCAAAGCCCTGAAAAAACCACGAGGAAAACCCTTTTTTGTCAGTGAAAAATGTAAAGGACACAGAGATTGTATCAACGACCTGGCGTGCCCCGCCTTTTTTATCAAAAAAAACAGGGTGTGCATCGATCCGGTGCTGTGTTCAGGCTGTAGTGTCTGTGCTCAGATTTGCCCGGAACATGCAATATTGCCTTTAAGGGATAAAATTTGAATTTCGATGAAGGCTACTCATCACCATATAGTTTCAAAAAGGCGATATGAATTTTAACATCGCAGTGTGACCCGATATTTTAGGATGTGTAACCTATTTGAAATTCTATAAAAAACAAATGGAAATAAAATGAAACCAACAAGACTCATTTTAGTGGCTGTAGGAGGGCAGGGGAATCTTTTGTCTTCAAAGGTTATCGGAGAATCCGCACTGCTGGCAGATGTTCCGGTTCG
>Ga0307423_1001474_pt1 | contig 14153 bp, 12 predicted proteins | sample SalMarWE160310MG_FD_202154 | JGI IMG/M metagenome (GOLD analysis project Ga0307423, IMG submission 202154) | Salt marsh sediment microbial communities from the Plum Island Ecosystem LTER, Massachusetts, United States - WE1603-10 | ecosystem: Environmental > Aquatic > Marine > Intertidal zone >...
GCGTCTCCCCTCGCGTATCGCCACCGCTCAGACTCTCAGTTTCTGTGCACGGAAGCGTCAGAATCCGTACTCGCCAGAAGCGGCCTAGCTCTCCGCCGACGCCTCCCCGGGCAATCTCTGTCGTCGGAATTCGAGCTGGGACTTCTGATAGTCAATGGCGCAACGACCACAGAAATGCTGGTCCTGCATCCGGACGGCTGCCCCGAGGCCACAGACGACGCAAAGCAGCACAGAAACCAGACCCTGATGAGCATCACGATGATTGACGATGAATCCCTGCCTGTGTCGAGAACGTAGTTGACCAGTTCGGCAATCATGTCGTAGAAGCAATCGACAAACGAGACCCCTTTTGAAATGGTCCAGGATGACTAGCTCCCGGTGATTGCCGGATCCCGGTCGAGAGCCCCGCTCAATCTAGTTCGACAAAGCCGATCAGTTGCAGTTCGACACGTGGTCGCCTGAGTCTCTCGAGCGCCACCGATCGCACCTCTTGTTGGACCGCCTCAATCGCTTCGAGCAGGTATGCCGCTGGATTGGCAACCGCAATACGCCTCGTGCCCGTGACGATCACTGACCCGTGGGCCATCGCTTCGACGGTCTCGATCAGATGTACATTCACCAGGAGTCGGCGGCCGCTGATTAGGTCAACCGGGATCATGCAACGCACCTCCACGGCGTCCCCCCTGGACACCATTCCCCCTGTCGGCATTGCGATGTATTTCGTAACCGGGCATCTGCACAAAGTTGCAGCCGGACGGCACGCTCCGGGTTCACCGAACAACGAGCAATGAGACTTGGAGTCCTGGCTCGAGCACCACGTTGGCTAGCCCGGCACGCATCAGAGCGGCCACAATCGAGCGACGAATCTGAGTCGGCTCAAAGAACGGGCTCAGAAAGGCAGGAGAGACCTCCCACCGCCCCTGCCGGAGCAATGTCGTGCGGAGTAACCTGCGCAGTATCAGCCCGTTTGCGGCTGCACTCAACCTCGAAGACGGGGAGACGCTTTGCGACTCGCATTTCTGGTCAATGACATCGGGACCGAACAAGCCGGTTACACCACCACCCGTTTGGGGGTGGCCGCGACAAACCGCGGGCACGAAGCGTGGTTCATCGGTGTCGGGGATCTGGCGTATGACCCCGACGACAAAGTGAAAGCCAGGGGGCGCCGCGTCGCGGGAAGGAAATACAAGACGGGCCAGGCCTATCTCCGCGATCTCCAATCACCCAAGGCCATAAAGGACCGGATTACCGTCGATGATCTCGACGTCCTGATGCTGCGCAACGACCCATCGACAGAGCGGGGTTTGCGCGTGTGGGCGAAAACCGCTGCCATCGACTTTGGCCGGGTGGCGATGCGCCATGGGGTGATAGTCCTCAACGACCCGAACGGATTGGCCAAAGCCGCCAACAAGATGTACTTCCAAACCTTCCCCGAGGAGGTTCGGCCCGAGACACTGATCACTCGCGATCGGGATGAGATCAAGGCGTTCGTCGCGGATCGGGGCAAAGCCGTCCTCAAGCCGCTCCAGGGGTCAGGGGGCGAGGGGGTTTTCTTGATTCGCGCCGAGGACGTAGCCAATCTCAATCAGATAATCGATGCGGTGACTCGCGACGGCTATGTCATTGCCCAGGACTACCTGGTCAAAGCCGAAGAGGGAGACACACGCCTCTTCCTGATGAACGGTCAGCCGCTGCGGCACCGTGGCCGCTACGCGGCCTTCAGGCGAATACGCTCTGGAGGCGACATGAGGTCCAACATCCACGCCGGCGGGAAACTGGGCAAGGCAGCACTTGACGACGATGCGTTCCGTCTCGCCGAGATTGTCCGTCCCAAACTTGTCCAAGACGGCATGTTCCTGGTGGGTCTTGACATAGTTGGAGACAAACTGATGGAAATCAATGTCTTCTCTCCGGGAGGCCTGGGGTCCGCACAGAAACACGAAGGGGTCAACTTCTCCGAGGCAGTGATGGACGCCTTGGAGAACAAGGTCACCTACATGACTTACTACCGGCGGAGTTTCGCCAACGCTGAAATGGCCACGCTGTGAGCGAATCACCATGGGTCGTCCACGAGGGCGACGATCCCGTCATCGCAACTGCAATCCACGCCGGTCATGTCCTCCGTCCAGAGCTCTTGGCGCTCAGTGCTCTAGACGAAGAAGATCGACTCCGCGAAGAGGATCCTCATACCGATCGCTGGCTGGGATTGGCGGACAACAGGATTGCCGTAAGCACATCCCGGTTTGAGGTCGACCTCAACCGTCCCCCCGCCAGTGCTTTCTACGTCGAATCGAAAGACGCCTGGGGCTTGACGCTCTGGCAGTCGCCTCCCACCGATGATGTCATTGCGAGGTCCAGGCACCGGTACGACGACTTCTACCGCGACCTAGGGGAATTGTGCGACAAGGTGGCGGCGGCAAACGGCCGATTCGTTTTGCTCGACCTCCACTCCTACAACCATCGGCGAAGCGGGCACGACGCTCCCGTTGACGATCCCGAGAAGAATCCCGAGATAAATGTTGGTACAGGAAGCCTTGACCGAGGCAGTTGGTCCGACGTTGCGGATGCCTTCACTACCGCCGTAGCTGAGTTCCCGTTTGACGGTGGTCATCTCGACGTCCGCGAAAACGTCCGGTTCCAGGGGGGATGGATGAGCAGATGGATCAATGAACGCTACGAGGGGCGCGGCTGTGCTCTGGCGATAGAGGTCAAGAAGATCTACATGGACGAATGGACCGGAGAGGCCGACGAGAGCGTAATCGCCAATGTCGGGGATGCGCTGCGAGCGGGTGCCATGGCCATCCGGGACGCCCTGGCTTCATAGGCCGGTGGGCTCGGCCAACGCCGCGAGGTCGGTGTGCTCTCGCAGTCGTTCCAGGCGGTAATGCGCGTCCGGTTCGTCGAGATAGCTTGGTCGAAGTGGTGGAGGCACCAGCACCCGCCGCCTTTGCAGCTCTTCGATAACAGGGGCGTGGTCGACTGAGACCTTGCCCACCAGGAGCGTGTCGAGGCGCCCGCCTTCAGCAAGGTAATCGACCACGCGGCGAAGACCGCGTAGATAGATCGCGTCCTTGACGAAGCCACCGCCACGATGCACGCGGGTTGCAATCTGAAACGCGCCCTGTGGCGCAAATCCGTGGTCGACGACAAGGAGCCGATAGGTATCGAGGAATTCGCTCCCGTCCCTAACGGCTCGCGCCGCGACGACCCGCGCGGCCAGCGTCCGGAGTCGGGCGCCGGTCAGCCCCGACACGAGATACTCCGCCAGCACGGCTAGACCCTCCTGTAGCTCGTCGTAGCCGGCGAGACCGGCTGCGAGCAAGCGAAACCGCTGTGCGGTTCCATTCCAGTACGTCACAACATGCGTGCCCACTTCGTGCTGGATCAGCGGCTCAACGCGGTTTTCCGGGATCCGCATTCTCGAGCCAACCAACACGCTTCCTCGGGAAACCATTAGGGAGGTGAGGTCATCACGAACCTCAACTTTGGCCGCAATGCCCGGGTAGACCTGTCGATACTTGTCAATCTCGGCGGCAGCGCGGGCGGCGAAGCTGTTGGCATCAACCAACCGTCGTCGCACCGGTGTCTCCTGACGCTGGATCCGGTCCAACAGATCCGCCGCGGTCTCAGCCATGTCCTTGTCGACATCGCCGTAGAGAGCGACACTCGTATGTAAGAACCGGGGAGACCCGCGATCGCTGAGCAGATCGAGCTGGAGAGAAAGCTCACGTTGCTTCTCCCGGAAGATCGCCTCGAGTGTTGGGTCTTCCACCCGCTCCACCGGGATTGCATAAAGGACCCGTTGCAAAGCGGTGGGATCAACATCGAGGTGTCGATACCTAAACGATGGGGGGCGGGAGTGGTGAGAACGTCGGAAAGCTCGATAGGCCTGATCGGTATTGACAGGTGAAACCGCCAGCAGTAGATCGAATGCATCTGAGACCTTGGCGAGGTCGGCGTCTACGCGGCTCGCCGCCCTGACGTAAGCGCGTCGGCCGAGCGCCTGATAGTGACGGGGTCGGTGTCGGGTCTGGTGCAGGGCGAATTCATAGGCGGCCTGTTGTAAGGCCTTGGAGAGCTGCCGATGAATAGCGCGGCCCACAACCGGATATTCCTCGCCTGTCGAGGAATCCTGGTAAATCGGCCGCACTTCGACGCCGATCAGTCGCACGTCCGATCTGGCGGTGCCGAATGTGCGCGAAATCCGCGGCATGCCCGGCGGCGAGAGTCGACCCCCGGGGACGAGTTCGACTTGGGCCGCGGTACCCAGCGTCCTGACGCGCTGTAGCCGCCGTACCAGCCGGGTGACGCTGGGAAGGCTCACGTCACGTCGTGGTGTCACGATCCGGAATCCCGGAGCCTCGGGCGTCGGCCCGTTCGATGCCACACGGTGCGGCCCGGCCCAGATCTCGATTATCAAGAAACCGCCGAATACCTCGCTCATTGTCGCCGCCACAGCCTCCAGCAGCGCGGTCACTTGGGCACGGTGTTTGCGGCGCCGGGGCGCAATCAGATAGGAAGCCTCTCCTTTTGCGAAGCGAGCAGTGCCTGCATCAATGGCGTCGTGAGGTGGTCTGTAGAGGATGAGGAACGGCAACTGTCGATCGATATGGATACGGCCCCCATCGGGAAGCGTCCGGCGCACCGGAACGTTGCGCCGCAGCCGATCGGAAATATCCTGTACCTGGTTGGCGGTAATTATGGAGGGTTTACGAGCGGGTGCCACATCACTCCCATCGCTTGACAGCAAGCGCTAACTATCGGGGCACGGCATCTCGATACGCTAGCGAGTTGCCCCCAACGAACTCGTATTGGTGGAAGAGCCGAAGCACGCCACGTATCGCGGTGCAGGTGCTCAACCTCCACATGCATCGGCCAGCGGGTCGATGCCGATCAACTCCCTCGCCTCTGCCGGGGCCTTCTTGTAGCAATCTCGATGTGTCTCTGATCAGATCCACGTTTGGGATGTTGTATCCGTCCGTCGTCCTGCCATCGATGTAGGTCGGCGGGATCAAGCACAGCGATACGGCGTCGGCGGTATCAACCAGACCGACTAGATCGAGGAGATCTGGAACCGGATCCAGGGGGATGTCGGCCTCGACGCTGGCCTGGGCCACCTCGGCAAGATCCGGGAAAGGCCGATTCGTCGCCGTCTCGTCATCATGAGCGGCCTCGCGGCCCACCACCGAATCGATGCAAGTACCGCTGGCTCTGCTACCCGTGCTGATGGTCGGGTTTGCCACGATCGGCCGTGTCGGTCTGTAGCCGCTGTTGTGGCGAGGCGACCGGCATGTCGGAACGATCACCTTCAACGATCCCCGAGTTCGACCCTGGTTTGATCGAGCCGGATGCCGGCGGTGAAGCTGTATTCGTTCACGCCCATGCCTTCCCCCGAGTGCTGAACACCCTCCAGCATGCTCACCGAGACATCCCCGCAATCGTCGTCACGGCTCACGGACGGGGTCCAGCGCCGAGCGGGCTCTGGCCAACGGGGCCAACCGCTTCTTCGAAAAGCCAGTCATTCCCGCAGAACTCGTGGCCGCAGCTAACGACGTGCTTGACGCAACCAGATAGGCGGGACCGGGACGCGACTAACGTTTCCATTGGTGACGCTATGAATACCTCGAAACAGACCTCAGCCACACGTGTGCTTGCCGTCGACGGCGGCGGGATACGAGGGATATTGCCGATCCGGGTGCTGGTCGCTCTCGAGGAGCTCACCGGATCACCCGTTTCGGATCTGTTCGATGTCCTCGTCGGCACCTCGATCGGTGGTATCGGCATACTCGGATTGGTGCGCCCGGGCAGCGACGGACGCCCGATGTGGACCGCCCGGGATCTGCTCGAACTGTATTCCACCCGGGCGAAAGAGATCTTCCCCGTCACGTCGCTGTCATGGCCGCAAAGTCTGCAACAGGTCGTCGAGATGATTCGCCGCCCCACGCCAACGGCAGCGCTGCTCGGCTCGAACGCTCGCATCGGAAATGCCCGCTACGACCCGGCAGGCCTCATAGGCATTCTGACCGATCAGTTGGGCGAGACGATGCTCAGCGAGGCGCTACAGCACACCTTGGTGACTTCGTACGATGTCCGTTCCCAGCAGCCGGCGATATTCGACTCGCGGGCCATCAACGACGGCGATCAGAAGGACATTCCAATGCTCACCGTCGCTAGGGCCACGTCGGCGGCACCCAGCTACTTCCCTCCGATGACCGATACCGATCCAGCGGGTGAAGAGCGGCTGCTGGTCGACGGCGGCATCTTCGCCAACAACCCGGCATTGCTCGGATATCAGGCGGCGATTGAACACGGCGGCGATCCGCAGAGAGTCGTCCTCGTGTCGCTCGGCACAGGTAAGCCGGGGCCAAACTCGTCTCTCACCCGTGAGGAATACATGGGCTCGAGCTGGTTCCGCCTGGCGCAGAGCCTCCTGGAGAGTGCGCAGGTAGGCAGTGTTTCCGTGATCGACGGCTTCCTCCGCACGGTCATCGGCGACACCTACTGGCGGTTTGATGTACCTCTGCGCGCCGACGGCGGAAATGAGATGGACAACACATCAGACGAGCACATCGAGTGGCTGGACAAGGCGGGCCTTGCCATGGTGGGCGAGCACATCGGTGATCTGACACGTCTGGCCGAGGTGCTGCAGAGCTAGAAAGCCTCGCCGGAGCTATCGGACCTGTGCGTTGCCCTGCCTCGCGGCAAAGCCGGCGACGAGGAATTCGCATGCGTACCAGGTGAGCATGGCGGCGGCGATGGGCGCAATCAGGGACGCAGCCGGGATGATGATGTCCTCGCCGAGATCAAAGACCGGCAACTGCGTAGCGGCGATCGCCGCGGCGAGCCACATCGCAGAAACCACGCTAAAGACCCATGGGAAGGCCATGTCCTGGCCCCAGCCCACCTCTGAAGGACGGCGGAACATGGTGAGCCGCAACACACCAACTGTGCCCACCAGGCCCCAGAACCAATCCATGATGATGCCGACATTGATCACCACAGGGTCGCTGCCGAACTCGAGATTCGGTGAACCCATGCTCATGATGAGAACGGTGACCCAGATCACCGCGATGGTCGTCCAGATCCAAATGCTGTTCGTTTTCATTGCCCCTCTACCAGCCGGACCGATGTTCTCTCCCCGTGGACATGCCACGAATGTCCACACAATAGAGGCTCTTGCGATTTCGCGGCGAAAGAGACGGGCTGAGGCGTAGGCTGAGACGCGGAGGACACATGACGTACGAAGTCACCAAGGGTGTCTACCGGCTGGGCGCCAACCTGGTGAATTGGTGGATCGTTGAGGACAAGGGCAAGTTCACAGTGATCGACGCCGGCACGCCGAGCCAGTACGAACAACTCCCCGCGGCGTTGGCGACGCTCGACAAAACCATGGGCGACATTGAGGCCATCGTGCTCACCCACGCCCACGGTGACCACATGGGATCGGCGGCCCGAATCAAGGACGTCAGCCGTGCCCCCGTGCACGTTCACGGCGCAGATGTCGATCTAGCCCGCGGCCGGGCAAAACGGCAGTACGAGCGCCATTACGTCCGCGACCTCACCCGCGGTTTTGCATGGCGCTCGCTGCTTTTCTTCGCACGCTCCGGTGCCATCAAGCCACCGCCGGTGCACGAACTCGAGGAATTCGCCCACGGTGAGACGCTCGACATCCCCGGCCGCCCGGTTGTGATCCATACCCCCGGCCACACGGCGGGCAGCTCGTGTCTGGCGCTCCCCTTCCGCGAGGTCCTGTTCACCGGTGACGCCCTGGTGACGCTGAGCATCGTCACCGGGGAGCGCACCCCGCGCATCATGCCCGGCTCATTCAACGACAACAGTCCCGCGGCCCTCGAGTCACTCAACGAGCTCAGAGGATCGAACGCCCGGTGGATCATGCCCGGCCACGGCGAGCCGTGGAACGGATCTGTCGACGCCGCCATCGATCTCGCCCATCACACCGGCGCCAACTAGGAGGCCGGCGCCGGGTCCAGGTCGAGCGGCAGAGGCCACGCCGCTGCCGTCTCCAGATCCACGTCGACATCGCTCACGGTCGACGAAGACCGTTCCTCCGGAATCGCTGTGTCTTGCTCGACGATGATCACTCGCTGCTGGTTCCCGATATCCATTGTCTAGCCCTCCTGGCTTCTAACTCGACGAAGGTCTCCATCTCGAGGAGCCGTTGTCTGTTGACTTCTATCCGTGGTTCGTTCTTGATCAGGGTGGGGTCGGCAATCACCGCATCGACGAGGTCGGGATCGGCGGTCAGCAGCACATGGTTTCCGAAGCAAGCACCCAGCGCGATGACCTCGGCCTCCGCAGCGCGATAGCCCGAATCGTGTTCGACCACCTTTCCGGTGAGCGCTACGAGACCCAACGCCACATCTCCTATGCCGGCAACGTCAAATCCCCGGTACAGCGGGTCGACCGACTTGGCGGCATAGACCCCACATCCCAGTCGACCGCACCGCCCGTCGGTGTGAGGTATCTCCCCCTGATCTCCCCTCGATAGGCAGGTCGCAGTCATCTTGCGGCTCGACCATGCCATCTTCACTCCATGAAGACATTGCGCACCGACCGCCCAGAGCCTGTACCCGAGCACCGGCGTCGGAGACCACCCCTCGGCGTGCTTCTCTCTGGTGCGGGTAACGACGTCTTCAAGGCAGAATTCCATCCATCGTTCGATACGTTCCACCTCGGATGCCATGGAGCGCATTTCCTTCTGGATGCGCTGGTGTTCTGCTGCCAAATGGTCGAAGCGACGCCGCCGCGACGCCAGCGCCGAGTTCGCCTTCGCAAGGTCGACCATCCCCTCCAACTCGCCATACCGGTCCTGGTAACGACGCACGACCTCACGCAGTTCTGCCAGTCGTTGCGCATTGTCGGTGTCGAAAGCCAGGTCCATCTCGATCTCCAGACGGGCCTTCGAACATAAGTGATCGAACACACGTTCGCAACCTACTTATGGGCATGAATTTCGCGATCCAGGCTTAGATTTCGCGATCCGCGCGGAGTGTTGCAACGCTCCGGTGCGACGGCCACGCGCAGTAGTGCCTGATGCAAGGATGGCCAGATCGTCGCGGTGACACTCGCCGACCAGCGCGCCTACCCGCAGCGCGCTGCCGCCTCTCCCTCGAGCAAGCACGGAGGCTCGGGCCGTACTGTCGCAATCATCTCGTAGTACTCACGGCCGGGATCATCTGTGTTCACAAGCGTAACGATGTACGTGTCCTGGATGGCGAGATGGTCCGTCGCGCGCATGGTCAGCCTTCCCTTCGGGCCTGAGATCTCGGCTCCTTCCAGCGCGGCTCTCAGAGCACCGGGATCTGCGCCACCCCCCGACTGGCGCAGCGCCGCTACGGCCAGGAGGGCAGCGTTCATTCCAAGCGCGTCGTACTGGTCGGGCGTAGATCCGGCCGCTTCCACCTGTTCGATCAGATAGTCGTTCGCAGGATTGTTGGGCGACGTGAAGTTGTACGTCGTCGGCGAAGTCCAGCCGACGGCGCTGTCGAAGAAAAGCGGGACGATCGCATCGGGGGCGAAGGTGACACCGAACGCCGTGCCCGTAGGGAAGCCTGTTGCCGCAGACTCGAGCAGTGATCCGGTTCCCCCTGTCGGCCAGGTCAGCAGGACGGCGTCTGGATCGTCGTTGGCTAATTCGGAGATCGTTTCGGCAAAGTCGATGGTGGCGGTCGGCAACAGTTGGTCGGTCGCAACGAACTCTCCACCTGCGGAAATGCACGCAGCCCGATAGGCAGCGGCGGCCCGTCGCCCGGCAGGATAATCGGGAGCGATCTGGACAAACGTGTGCGCTCCGAGCGCTGCGGCAAAGTAGCCACACGTGGCATAGGCGTGTTGCGCCTGGCTGAGAGCCAGCAGGAACACGTTGTCATCAAAATCCGCTTCGCTCAGTCCGCCCGGTGTGTCGATGGTGGCCAGGAGAATGACGTTGTTCTCAGCGGCAACGTCCCGAAGAACCGATCCTGTTCCCGCACCGACCGACCCGACCAAGATGATCGCGCCTTCGTCTCGAATGAGCCGTCGTGCCACAACCCCGGCAACCTCGGGATTCGATTGATCGTCCGCAAAGACGACCCGGGTCTCGCAGTCATCGACCGTGTAGCTCCGAACGTCCCCCGCACCAACCCCGTCTCCCGATGCGTACGACATACCGATGGCAACGCCCCTCTGCAGCTGCGTTCCGTAGATCGACAACCCGCCGGTCAGATCCATCACAACGCCAACCGTCACCGGATCTGTACAAGACAGAGGCGCCGCTTCTGAGCCGGTATCGCTTCCAGCCAGATCAGTTGCCGCTGAATCGCCCGATTCGTTGGTCGTATCGTCATTCCCGCTGCAGGCGGCCGCGGTCAATACAACCACGAGCAACAAGATGGAGAGGGTTCTGTACATGCGCACCTACGGCCAACTGATGACGCCGGCGAGGTCGGGCACCGACCTGAGGAACCGGGCAACACCGTTCACCGGCGCCTGGCCAACCGACAACCCCGAAGCAAGGTCGACTACGGTCGCCACCGGGTAATCCGAGCCCTCCTCGACGATGTTGATGAGCACATGCGTGGCACTGAGGTCGATGGAGTCGATGTAGCCGGACGCTGAGAGATCAGGAAGTGTGATGCTCAGCAACAAATCGCCGCTCACCACCTCACGAACCTCTATCTCCGGTGTCGTGTAGAACCCGGAGCCGTTCGGTGCGAGCCTACCGAAGGCAACCTCGCTCCCGTCCGGTGAGAGATCGGCGTAGTAGAAGCACTCCGGAACGCAATCGAAACCACCATCCGGTATCGGGTTGGCCGGTGAGGCGAACTCGTTGTTGTCGAGATCTGTAAATGTGATCCAGAAATAGGCCTCCCCCGAACCATTCCGCACGATCGTGTCGCCACCGACTGAAATTGGAGACGAGCCCGATTCCCACCCCCCGACCAGGGCAATCTCGCTCACAGTCTTGTCGTCGAGGTTGAAGCGGCGCAGCGTTTGCTCGGCGGTATCCGGAGTCTCACCGAACCGGCGCGTGTAATACACGGATGTGACACCGTCTCGCGTCGCCACATCCTCGAGCCTGAGCCCCTGATCCGCCGCCGGGACCAGCAACTCCTGGACGTTCGACGATCCCTGCGGAACCCGGTAGATGATCGAATCATCGCCCACCGACGTCCACGGGTTCTCGTGCGGCTGGATGACGATTCCACCCCTGGTGTCATCAAGAGCAAAGTGAACCATCCCACCGACCACGGCCGGATCAGCGTCGAGCACCTGGGACGCAGCACCGTCGAGCGTGGCAACAAAGATCCCGTCCTCGTTGGTGATCAACATCGAGCCTTCCGGCGCCATAGGGGCCGGTGCCTCGGTTGTGCTCGTTGTGGTTGTCGGATTGGTGGTCGAGGTGGTGACCTCGTCGACCGAAGACGTCGTGGTCGCCGTTGCGGCCGCCGTGGTGGTCGTCACGTCGTTCGTGGTCGACGTGGTTGGCGCAGTGTCGCCGCCGCCACAGCCGGCAACCAGCAGAGCGAACGCAGCCGCCAGGGCCACATATGTGCGTCTCATTGGATCTCCATGATGGAATCGACCAAACAATAGAGTCGACTGATATGGGTTCCAGCTTTAGCTAGCTCTCGTGCGAGCGGATCCATCCAGCGATTCGTCGGGTCGCCTCGGCGATGTCCTCAGTCGACTCGGAATACGACAAACGCACGTACCGGTGTCCCTGCGCAGGATCAAAGTCAATACCGGGGGTACAGGCAACTCCCAGCCCATCCAGCCAGACCCGGCACAGCTCCTGGCTGTCGTCGGTGTAATGGGATACATCGATGTAGAAGTAGAAGGCGCCGTCCGGTGAGGCGAAGTGATTCAGGCCGACTTCTCCCAGACCATCGATGAGAATCTCACGGTTGGCTGCGTATCGCACCACGTTTGCATCGAGCTCGTCGGTGGCGTCGAATGCGGCCAACGCGGCGAGTTGGGACAGCGTCGGCGCCGATATGAACAGGTTCTGCGCCAACCGCTCGATCGGACGTACCAGATCCTCAGGCACCACCATCCAACCCAGCCGCCATCCCGTCATCGAGTAGTACTTCGAGAAACTCTGCAGAACCACCGCATCCGGATCCACACTGAGAGCCGTGGGGACTCGATCGCCGTACTCGATGCCGTGGTAGATCTCATCGGCGATCAGGCGGATGCCGTTTTCCTTGCAGAATCCGGCAACATCGGCCAACTCATCGGGCCGCAGCGCGGTACCGGTCGGGTTGGCCGGGCTGGCGATCATCAGACCATCGAGCGAGCCGGCTTGTGCCAGCAACTCAGCGGTCGGGACAAACCGTGTCGTCGGGCCAACCGGGATAGGGACGGGCTCGACCCCGAAGGCTTCGAGTGTGTTGCGGTAACAGGGGTAGCCGGGCTCTGTCACCGCCACCCGCTGGCCTGCGTCGAATGCTGCAAGGAACGCCAGCACCAAACCACCGGATGCACCCATCGTCACCACCACCCGACCCGGGTCCACTGAAATGCCGTAGCGGTTCCCGTAGTGCTCGGCTATCCGCCGCCTCAGGTCCGGGATCCCGGTGGCGTCCGTGTAGCCGAGCCGATTCGAGGTCAGCCCCTCAGCCGCTGCCTGTAGCACAGCTGCCGGCGCGGACGTGGATGGCTGACCAACCTCGAGATGCAAGACATCGCCACTTGCCTTCTCTCGCTCGGAGGCGGCCTTCATCACCTCCATCACGTAAAACGGTGCGACTTCGCCACGGCGCGACGGTCTCACGAATGCTCCGAACGGCTCATTAGAGCAAGACCCTGATGATGCGCTCGATGGGCGGAGTCTTGGCGAGTTGCTCGATGACCTCTTCTGGAACATCTCCGTCGACGGTAATGAACGAAAGGGCCAGCTCACCGAGACCGGTACGGCCGGTGCGCCAGGTGGCAATGTTGATGCCGAGATCGCCCAGCAAAGTACCGACCTTGCCGATGAACCCGGGCTGGTCGTGACTCCAGGCGACCAGGATGGTCCCTTCGGGGATGACGTCGATCCGGAATCCATCAACGTCGACGATACGCGGCTCGTCGTGGCTGAACAGCGTTGCAGCCATGGTGCGACTCCCCCCGTCCCACTCCACCCGACACGAGATCAGATTTGGATAGTCGGCCGAGTGCAGCCCCGTCGTCTGCGCTACCTGGATCCCTCGCTCCATTGCGATATGAGGCGCATTTACCTGGTTGACCAACACGTTGGACACCGGTTCGAGCAGCCCCTTGAGGATGGCGACGGTCACCGGTTTGATGTGCTGATCGATGACCTTTCCCTGCACGGCAATCTCGAGCTTGGTGATCGCGTCGAAGGCCATCTGGTTCTGCAAGGTTCCAAGACGCTCGGCCATGGCGAGATACGGCCGCAACTCCTTGCGTGCTTGCCCATCGATAGCGGGCATATTGACGGCGTTACGAAAGTCGACGTCGTGAAGAGCGTCGATTACCTGATCCACGATCTGGATCCCCACCTGACGCTGCGCTTCCTGGGTGCTTGCCGCCAGGTGCGGAGTGACCACGACATTATCCATGTGCAACAGAGGGTTGTCCGGGTCGGCCGGCTCTTGCGACAGAACATCGAGCGCCGCCCCGGCGATGATCCCCGCCTCGATTCCCTCAATCAGTGCCTGCTCATCGATCAGAGCTCCGCGGGCGGCGTTGACTATGCGCACACCGGGCTTCATCTTGCCGATTGCCTGCTTGTCGATCATGCCTTTTGTCTTGGGTGTCAAAGCCGCATGCAGCGTTATGAAGTCGGAGCGCTGCAGCAGATCGTCGAGTGATACCCGCTCGATCCTCATCTGATGGGCCCGCTCGTCGCTCAAGTACGGGTCGTAGCAGATGACATCCATGCCAAAAGCCCGGCATCGTCTCGCCACCCGGCGCCCGATCCGACCCAAACCGATGATTCCGATGGTCTTTTCCCGGATTTCGACACCTTTGTACTGCTTGCGGTCCCAGCGCCCTTCTCTGAGGCTCTGTACTGCCTGGGGCACGTTGCGGCAAAGCGCCAGCAGTAGCGCCATAGTGTGCTCGGCAGTGGCGACCGTATTGGCGCCGGGGGTGTTCATTACCACAATGCCGCGTTCGCTGGCAGCCGGGATGTTGATGTTGTC
>Ga0307423_1001475_pt1 | contig 14153 bp, 9 predicted proteins | sample SalMarWE160310MG_FD_202154 | JGI IMG/M metagenome (GOLD analysis project Ga0307423, IMG submission 202154) | Salt marsh sediment microbial communities from the Plum Island Ecosystem LTER, Massachusetts, United States - WE1603-10 | ecosystem: Environmental > Aquatic > Marine > Intertidal zone >...
GTGTTTTTCCCCAGTATTCCATTCTTCCATAATTCCATTATTCCTTTTGGACCAAGCTACACCCCTCAGGGGTGAATTCAAAGCCGGGTCCTCTGGGCCCGGATTCTTTACTTAATTGCAACCTGTTGGATGGTTTTGGGAGTCGAGGTGTGGAAAGAGGCGTGTCCTGGAAAACAGGAATTATCCCGGAGAATCGATCAACGCCTTTCGATAGCTTTACGCCAGGAGCGCGTTCATGACTGTGTCCTTGAACTCGGCGATGCACAGCGGCTTCTCAATAAAGTCCATCGCCCCGAGGCGCAGGGCCCTCACGGCTTCCTCTTTTTCTCCGAATCCCGTGATCATGATCACCTTGCTCGAGGCATCCACCTGCTTCACTCTCTCCAGCAGTTCGAGGCCATTCATGTGGTTCATCTGTAAATCCGTAATCACCAGGGGGAAGGGTTTTTTCTCGAAGGCCTTCAAGGCCTTCCTGGGATCATCAAATCCTTCCACGTCCAGCCCTTCGCGCCGCAGTGAAGTCGACAGCAGTTCCACAATTTCCGATTCGTCATCTACAATCAGTACCCGGTTGTGGGCCCGTCCCAGGACCATGAGACATGCATCCACGACGTCGATGTCATAGACGGTATCCCGCCCCCTCTTTAGCTCTTCGACAGCCTTCGACAGCGGCAAGGCCGGGCCGTAGGGTCGATGGGCGACCATGGCATCAAGCACGTCGGCTACGGCCAAAACTCGCGCCCACGGGTGAATCTGGTCTCCCCGCAGCCCCTGGGGATAGCCTGTTCCGTCGAGCCGTTCATGATGTTGATAGACGACTTCCGCCACAGGCCAGGGAAAGGCAACGTGTTTCAAGACTTCATAGGCCGTTGTGGGATGTTCTTTGATCATTCCCCACTCAAAGGCTGAAAGCTTTCCGGGCTTACTCAGGATCGATGCGGGGACGACCATCTTCCCAATGTCGTGAAGGATGGCACATGCAGTAATCCCTTCGATATCATCTGCGCTCCATCCCAGCTTCCGAGTTATCTGTTGAGATAACTCTGCGACCTTCTTCGAATGACCCGCCGTATAAGGATCCCGGCCCTCTGAGAGTGCGCTCAGAGCCTCCGCTGTGCCGATGAAGCTTGTTTTTAGCGCATCCGTTCGCTCTCTGACCCTTTCCTCGAGATCGTTATTCAGTCTTTCCAGAGCATGCTGCAGTTTAGCACACCCCCGATTCTGTCGAACAGCACTTTCACAGGTGGAAAGGAGAAGATTGAGAACTTGCTGGGTATTCCCTTCTATGCTCTCCTGCTTGCCGTCAATATTCACCGAGAGTTTTTCCTGTTTCCCGGAACGTAGTGGGGCAGGGTTTTCAATGGCGGCCTTCACCATGGCCAGGAGATGAACCTCTTCAAAGGGCTTGATCACATAGTAGTCCGCCCCCGCCCCGATCCCTTTAATGATGTCTCTTTGATCTGACAATGAAGTGAGGAGGATGACCGGAATATCGTTAAGCGCTTGGTCATGTTTAATGGCATGGCACAGCTCGTACCCGTTCATGCCCGGCATAATAACGTCGCTGACAATGAGATTCGGCTTGTGCATGCGAACTGCCGCCAGGCCTTCTTTACCGCTGCCAGAAACCCTGACGCTATAACCGTCCTGTTCAAGGGAATATTTCAGCTGCATGGCCTGGGTGGCACTGTCTTCGACAACAAGGATTTCCACGTCCCTTGTGATTGAACTTGTCACTGAACTCGTCTCGACTGAAGACACCCATGCTAGGCTTTCCACAAGAACTCCTCCTTGCGCTTGTTCTCAGAAATGGTTTCGTCAACCCCGGTCATGGGTTGCTCATCGGTCAACCCAAATCATAGAGGTTACGCTCTTGACGTTGCTAACAGTGTGCCGAAATTTGCACTGACCAGAATCTTATAATTTACAGGCGGTTAGTGAATAAGCCTTTTGACGCGAGACCCGAATGCGTCCCTGAAAATCGGAATTCTCCATTACAATAGGAATTGTCCTATAAGAAGGGACACAGTCCCCGAATCAGCGCATCCGAGTTTCTAGGACAAGTCCCGTGTTTCAGGACGTGTCCTACTTCCCAAGACCCGTCGCTCTTTTGCGGCCGGAAAAAAATGTCAGCATAAGTCTCCGGAATGACGCCGCATGGGTGCCTTTGCGCGAATTGGCACACTTTTCGTTAGACTGGATTGTGAACCAAGCCCATTGACTTATTATGGGACGCAGCGTTCAGACCAGGAGGGTTCGCAATGGATAAAGCAGCGGATTACAAAACACTTGGGTGCAGAATTGAACGCTCAGGGGTAGAGGATTCGGTTGGCAAGGAGCCGGATGGGGCAGTTCGCGAAGGCCACCCGTCGCTGGAAAGCTTGCAGGAACGATGTGTGCTGTTCACAAAAGGGTTTGATCAGGCAAGCCGTAAATACAAACCCGTCGGGGAAGATCCGCGGCATGACGCACGGTTCCTCGAGACCGTTTTTAACTCGATGCAGGATGGCCTGATTGTGATGGATAGCGATCTTAACATCGTTTGCGCGAATGTTTACATGGAAACAACCTACGGAGAGAATGCGCCGCTGACCGGGAAGAGGTGTTACACGGTTTTTTGGAAGAGGAATAGACCCTGCCCCTGGTGTCCGGCGCTCAGGGCCATAGACACGGTTGAGGCGCATCGTGAGATTGTGCCGTACCCTTCGGAAGATAATCCCATGAAGTGGATGGAACTTACGGCCTTCCCACTCAGAAACACGGATGGTCGCATTGAAGGCGCGATCGAATACGTGAAAGATGTTACCGAGTCTAAGCGGGCCGAGGCAGAGATAAGGCGTCTGGCAAGGTTTTCCGGTGAGAACCCCCATCCGGTCATGCGCATTTCAGGGGAAGGTACCATAGAGTATGCCAATGACGCTGCCGCGCCATTGTTGAACACCTGGAAGTGTTCGGTGAATCAAGCGTTACCCGGACCCTGGTCCAAAATGAGCCGGGAAGTCTTGTGTTCCGGTTTGCGGAAAGACGCGCAAGTGAAGTGCGGCAAACGCATTTTCTCGTTGACCTTTGCACCGGTCAGAAACTCGGGTTACGTCAATATATACGGGCTGGACATCACGGAACTGAAGCAGCTTGCAGTTCAGCTCCGTCAGGCCCAAAAAATGGAAGCCATGGGGACACTGGCAAGTGGCATCGCCCATGACTTCAACAACATCCTTTCTGCTGTGATCGGCTACACGGAGCTGTCGATGGAGGGGGTGGAAAAGGGGAGCGTGTTGGAGAGTAATCTGGGTGAGGTGCTCAAAGCGGGAGGTCGCGCCAAAAATCTGGTTAAGCAGATTCTCACATTTACCCGCCGAACTGACCTTGCCCTTGTGCCTCTCCAGATCATGGACGTGGTTAGAGAGGCTCTCAAGCTGCTGCGAGCATCGTTGCCCTCGACCATTGAGATACGTTCAAAGATCGAAAGCGATTCGGTGGTGGTGGCCGATTCCACGCAGATTCATCAAGTCCTGATGAACCTGTGTACGAACGCAGCCCATGCCATGCGCGAAGACGGGGGGATACTGGAAGTGGGACTCCGGGATGTGGTCTGCGAACCGTGGAACGGACTTCTGCAAGGGACAAGGGGTGCATGTCAAACGATCATGGGTGAGACCAGGATTGTGCACCTGGATTTGAGCCCCGGGTGTTACACGGAACTGAGCGTCAGTGATACGGGCCATGGCATGACCCCTGAAGTTATGGAAAACATCTTTGACCCCTTTTTCACGACCAAAAAGCGAGGCGAAGGCACGGGCATGGGGCTGTCACAGGTTCACGGTATTGTCGAGAATCATCGAGGAACAATCCGGGTTCAGAGCGATCCAGGAAAGGGCTCCACCTTTCGAATCTACCTGCCGGTGGTTGAAAAAAGGCAATCGCAGGCAACCCGCACTGAAAAGCCCGCTTTACCCTATGGAAATGAGCATATCCTTTTCGTGGATGATGAAGTTGCGCTGGCGGATATCGGCAAAAAGTCATTGGAGAGCCTCGGTTATACGGTCGATGCCAGAACGAGCAGCGTGGAAGCGTTAGAGCTATTCAAATCAGCCCCCGAGGAATTTGATGTCATCGTGAGTGATATGATGATGCCCAAGATCAGCGGGAAAAAATTGGCGGAAGAGATCAGGCGAATTCGGCCGGGCATCCCGGTGATTATCTGCACGGGATTCAGTGAAAACGTTTTAGTCAAGGAGGGCGATGAGTCAGGCATTCGAGCCATACTCGTGAAACCTCTTATGACCCACGAGTTAGCTGCGGGCATCCGGAAAGTCCTGGACGTGTAAATCGGCCGGCAAGAGGAGCGTTTGCATGGTGAGTCAATTGAAATGTTGGGAATTCTTCAAGTGCCATGAAGAGGCCTGCCCGGCTTACAATGTTCGGGAATGCAGGTGCTGGCTCGTCTCAGGGACTCGCTGTCAAAAGGAAATGCAGGGAAAATTCGCAGACAAAATGGACATGTGCCTTGCATGTGAAGTCTTTGATACGAATCTTGATGCCCATTCCGCGAAAGAGACGCTGGCCGTGCTATGTGAACAGCTTTCAGAATCCGGAAAAATGGTTGCGGAAAAAGAAGAGAAGCTTACAAGGACCAATCTGGAGTTGGCATTGGGATTATCGGAAGTCTTTGTGGCGTTAAAGAAAATGGCGTCGGGAGACCCGGACGTCCACCTCGATGAAAGATCAAATCACGAGTCAGTCGCCAGTTTGAAAAAACTGGTTAATGAGACGGCTTCCAGTCTCAAGCAAATGGTTAGTCTCTCGCATGAGTTCGCCATGGGGCTGACCGAACACTTCGATGTGCTGCACAGGGTGTCAAAAGGTGACCTGAAAGCCCGCGTAGGAGGGGTTTCTCATGTGCAGCTATTGGAACGCCTCAAGGAACTCACCAACCAGATGATTGATGGGGTATCCAGAGAGATTGCCGAACGAAAAGAGAGTGAGGCTGCACTCAAGCAAAGCGAGGACAGACATCGAAGCGTGTTTGAAAACACAGGCACGGCCACCGTCATCATTGAAGACGATATGATCATTTCCATGGCCAACACGGAGTTTGAAAGACTTAGCGGATATTCCAAGAAAGAGATCGAAGGAAAGATGCAGTGGACGGAATTTGTCGCCGAGGAAGAAGCGGAAAGAATGAAACAACATCACGCGGCGAGAAGGGAAAAAAGAGGCGAGGCGCCGGGCGAATATGAGTTCTGTTTTCTGGACAAACAGGCAAAATTCTGTGGCTAGAGGTAAACGCGGTTTCCATGACCTGGGAGGAAAAGCCGGCGGTATTGTGCTTTCTCGGAGACCAGACCTTCCAAAGGCAGCTCCAGGCTCAGCTCCAACACGCCCAAAAAATGGAGGCCGTCGGCACCTTGGCTGGAGGCGTTGCCCACCATTTCAACAACCTTCTTGCTATCATCATGGGTCATGCGGATTTGGCCATGGATGAAATCGGGCAGTGGAGCCAGGCGCGTTATCACCTCGAAGAGGTGCAGAAGGCTTCCCTCCGGGCCAAGGAGATGGTCAGACAGATTCTCAGGTTCAGCCACCCCGTGGAGAGGGCGCTTGAGCCCGTGAAACTGGGTCCCCTGGTCGAGTCATCTCTCAATCTTCTAAAAGCATCGGTTCCATCAAATGTGCAGATTCGTGAAGAGATTTCGAGTAAAAGTACGATACTGGCTGATCCGGCACAAATCAATCGGGTGTTGGTCAACGTGGTTTCCAACGCAGTCAATGCCATGGAAGGCGGGGGCACGGTCCGTGTAAGCCTGGCTGATGTAACACATGATGCGAGCGCGCGCGAAGACAGGCAGGGCTTTCGCCCGGGGGACTACATCCTGTTGAGCGTGAGCGACACGGGGCAGGGCATTCCCCCTGAGATCATTGATCGGATTTTTGACCCGTATTTTACGACCTGGGGACTTGCCGAGGCTGCGGGTATGGGCCTTGCCGTTGTCCACGGCATCGTGAAAAGCCACGGGGGAACGGTTTTCGCAAAGAGCGAACCAGGCGAGGGCGCCACCATCCAGATCTTTCTGCCGAGGGCCCAGGGGGACGTACCGGACGAAACCGGGATATCTGAAGGACCTGTCACCGGAAAGAGACGGATACTCTTTGTTGATGACGATGAGGCTATCGTGAATTTGGGTCAGCAGATCTTGTCTCGCCTGGGTTACGCGGTGATTGCCACGAATGACGCCTTGGACGCCTTGAATGCTTTTAGAAGAGACCCGAAGGGATTCGATCTCGTGGTGACCGACATGACTATGCCGGGAATGACGGGTATGGAACTGGCAAAAGAACTGAAAGCTATCCGGAGTGACATTCCTGTGATCCTTTGCACCGGGTACGGCCACGTGGTGAATCACGAAGAAGATAGCAAGATGGGGATTCGAGAGCGCCTCGTGAAACCTATTGGAAAACGGCAGATAGCAGACGCCATCAGGAGAGCGCTGGGGGAATGAAGAATCCACGGGCAAGGACATGGCTTTGTTTGACCCCGTAAGGGTTACTGAGCACTAGTTGAGAGCGCGTTCAGCGTGAGGTGGCCGAAAAGGTGCAGGCCTGTTCCACCCAGCCGGCTCCGCTCAAAAAAGGCTTCGTAGAACCAGGAGCCAAGCGTTAGAGATGGAATCCCGTGGAAACTCGAAAAGTTTATGTAGATGAGGACAATAAAGCGGAGCTTGTGTGTCCCCACTGTGGCGCGTCGAGGCACATCAACGTCTCAAAGCTTAATGTCAACGGTAGCCCTTTAAGAATCAGGTGCATCTGCAAATCGCTTTTTTTCGCCTCCTTTGAGTTCAGACGATCGTACCGCAAAGAAACCAATCTGCTCGGTTACTACTGTCTGCCCCCATTCTGCAAAGTCTGGCACGAGATGAGAGTCAAGAATATTTCCCTCACCGGCGTTGGCTTTGCCGTCCCTGACCGGCACAGGCTCAAGGTTGGCGACGCAGTGAGACTAAAATTCAAACTTGATGATAAGTGTCATTCTGACATTGAGAAGGACGTAATCGTCCGAAGAGTATCGAATAACTATCTCGGCTGCGAGTTTTCCTGCCGGGTTCAGTTCGACAAGGCGCTCGGGTTTTACCTGATGCCGTAGAAGGCCGGCGGAGAACGCCCATCTGCGGCGTTATCCTCGTCCTTCGTCACTGCAGCGTACCAGGCCGTACGCCTCATTCCTCAGGACATCGGATGCCTTGCATCTGTGCGTTCTCCGTCAGCCTTCTGCGATAAGGTTCTCCGGCAAACTCCTCCCAATTCTTCAGGCGCGAAGGTCTATCCGTGGTCTCTTCCATCGGTGTCACATTCGGTAAGACAATTCCAGTTTCCTGCGACAATTTCTATCCCACAGGACAGATCGCCATAGGCCGGTAGGAAAACCAAATGAATATAACAAATTGAAATTACATTGTATATATACCACTTGCTCGGATTGGCATGGCTTTTGTTTAAGATAAGGCAGGAAGCGGCACGGGATGTCTACTCGCCGCAAGAAAGGCATCGGGAGATTAGAGACATTGTACGCAACAACTTATCTTCACGCCAAAACCGGACCTGACGAATCGAGTCCTGCAACCCGCAACGAGGCGGTTGCCATGGGCTGCAAGACGAAGGAGCCTCAGCTTGGATGCCATGGAAAGGGGCGCGTGGTGCGGTGCGGGGGATTTCCCACGCTTCGAGATGTTCGAAAGGCCGGCGTTGCCCTCCTGGAAAAGCAATATTTGCAGGCTCTAGTGTCCCGCACACACGGCAATGTAAAAGAAGCCCTTCGGATTTCCGGACTGTCCCGCTCCCGACTCTATGGACTTCTTAAAGCCCACGATATTTCTATCGTCGATTAGTACCCTATCGACGATCCCCGGCCGTCCATAAAATTCCGAGTCTTTCAGACCATTCCAGGTTTTTGGGACGATTCCGATTTTCTTGGACACATTTGTGTCTGCCGCCTGATTGAGAAGCGTCAAGAACCTCACGAAATATTTGGATATTTCCGGATTATGACGGCTTGGCATGTCTTTTGGTATAGAACTTATACAGTTGGCAGAAAGTTTAACGAGGTCTGTCATTGCCACGCGACAGATCAAAGGAGGACCCCATCATGAACGTCGAAATCTTAGACACTACGGGTCAGAAATGTCCTCAACCGGTTCTTAAGTTGGCTGTCAGGGCTCCGAACATGCAACGGGGTGACCTGCTGGAAGTTCTGGGAGACTGCCCCACATTCGAAAAAGACATTCGCACGTGGTGTAAACGACTGGGAAAAGTGCTTTTGTTTGTCCAGGATGAAGGGGGAGAAAAGAAGCGAATCCAGATTCAGTTTTGATGAAAGGATGCTCACGAGGGCCAAGCGGAACGATGAACTTATGAAAGGCCGGATATCACGAAAGATAGCTGGGGAGTGATTTAACCATGGAGAAAGCGTGCTGGGACCTGCACAAATGCGGGGAAAAAGAATGCCCGGCCTACACCTCAAAAGAGCTAAGGTGCTGGCTCGTTTCAGGAACCCATTGTCGCAATGAGATTCAGGGGACATTTCTGGAGAAGATGGAAGCCTGTCTGGCCTGTGAAGCATTGAGGGTCAACATGGATGGCGATTCCTGGGAGGCGACGCTTCAACTGGTCAATAAGCAAATGGCGCAATTCCGGGAGCGGGTTACTGAACGGGATCGGGAACTAGAAGAAGTCGGCTTGGAGATGGCCATCGGTCTGTCGGAAACTTTCAAGGCGCTGCAGGAAATTGCTTCAGGGAACCCCAAAGTCAGAATGCCCGAAACTTCCCGGCTTGAATTGATCAGCAAGCTCAAGCACATGGTCAATTTAACCGCGGAGAATTTGGAGGAGATGGTTGATCTTTCTCATGAGTTTGCCATCGGTCTGGCCGAGCATTTTGACGTCATGCACAGGGTGACAAAAGGTGACTTCAAAGCCCGGGTGTCAGGAGAGTCCGAGTTGGAGCTGTTGCAAGCCCTGAAGCGAGACACAAATCAGATGATTGCAAGCCTTCTCGGAGAGATTTCAGAGCGCGAGAAGGCTCAGAGGGCCGTAAAGAAAAGCGCGCAGAATCTGTCCCAAATCGTCCAAGGCTTGTCTGTTCCAACCCTTGTCATAGATGAGAACCACACCGTTACACACTGGAACAGGGCGTGTGAGCGGTTGACCGGTGTGGCGGCCGGCGAGGTCATAGGAACTACGAAGCAGTGGTTGTCTCTCTATGACAAAGAAAGGCCGGTGCTCGCTGATCTCGTTCTGGATGGCTTCCCGGAGGAAGAGGCCTGCTTCTATTATGCAAAAAGATGCCGAACGTCTGCCGTTGTAGATGGCGCACACGAAGCCGAAGATTTTTTCCCCAAGTTGGGTGAAGAAGGCAAATGGCTTTTTTTTACCGCCGCACCCTTGAAAGACAAAAACGGAAGAGTCACCGGCGCCATAGAGACGTTGCAGGACATCACCGATCGGGTGGTCATGGAAAAAGAGGTCAAGGAGTCGGAAAAGCGCCTCAGGAGCATTCTGGATTCGATTCAGGCGGGCATCGTGATTATCGATCAGGAAACACATGAAATCGTCGACGTGAATCCAGCCGCAGCCGGAATGATCGGTGCCACGCGAGAAGAAATTCTCGGGCGGGTCTGTCACGGGTTCATTTGTTCCGCACCGGATGGTAAATGCCCAATTACCGATCTTGGAGAGAAAGCACACTGTTCCGAGAGCGTCCTACTCAGCGCCGATGGCACAAGCTTGCCAGTCCTCAAAACGGTAACGTCTATTTCCGCAAAAGGACGACAGTACGTCATCGACAGTTTTGTTGACATTTCAAGCTTGAAACTTGCCGAGGAGGTGGCCCAAAAGGAAAACGCAAAACTGTCTGCCATGATTTCAGGGATGGAAGAAGGTGTGGTTTTTGCTAATGCGGACAACATGATTGTGGAGGTAAATGAGTACTTTTGTCGCCTCGTTGGCATGAAAAAAGATGACATTCTGGGCAAGAAGATTGAGGCGCTTCATTCAGGTGAGCTCCTTAATCGTGTCCTGAGCCATATCTCAGACTTTCGGCAAAAGCCACTGGCCAACCCCATCATAATTCAGCGCTCCATAGGCAAGGCAGAATTCATTTTTCGCGTTCAACCCATCTACAGAAATAACCAGTACGAGGGCGTGCTCCTCAATCTTGTCGACGTAACGGCGCTTGTCCTAGCGCGCCGGGAAGCAGAAGCTGCAACCCGGGCCAAGGGTGAGTTTCTGGCAAACATGAGCCATGAGATCCGAACGCCCATGAATGCCATTATAGGGATGACGGAACTGGCCCTGGGCACAAGTCTTAGCCTGGAGCAGCGGGACTACCTGGAAATGGTCAAGATCTCCGGTGAGTCTTTGCTGGGGCTCCTCAATGACATTCTCGATTTTTCCAAAATTGAAGCCGGACGGATGGAACTGGAAGTCATCGATTTTGATCTTCGCACCACAGTGGAAAATGCTGTCGCCATGCTGGCGCATAAGGCGCAGGGGGGCGGCCTTGAACTGACCTGCCACGTCATGCCTGATGTTCCCACGGCCCTGCTCGGAGATCCTGACCGACTGCGGCAAGTCATTGTTAATCTTGCGGGAAATGCCATCAAGTTTACCGAGCAAGGAGAGGTTGACATCCAGGTAGGCATAGAGAAGGAGGAGGACGCTTTCGTGCTTCTGCATTTCATGGTTTCAGACACGGGCACTGGAATTCCTCCTGGGAAAACGGAATCCATTTTCGGAAGTTTTTTCCAGAGTGACGGCTCTACGACAAGGAAATATGGCGGCACAGGACTGGGCCTGACGATCTCCAGACAGCTGGTTCAAATGATGGACGGAAAGATCTGGGTCGAGAGCCCGAATCGTTTGGGAGTTTTGAATTCGGAATTGGATATTCAACATGAAGGCGCTGGTTTGATTCCTCGGCAATCAAATCTTGGTGGCCCGGGGAGCACGTTTCATTTTCTATGTCGTTTTGGGTTGAGTCAAGCCGGGACCGCAGACAGGCGCCGTGTGACGGACGCTGAGCTGTCGGGCCTGCCAATTCTCGTGGTCGATGATAATGCCACAAACCGGATTGTCCTCCGGGACATGACGGTTTCTTGGGGTCTCATCCCCACGGAGGCGGCAACAGGAGCAGAGGCCCTCGTCAGGATCCAGGAGGCATTCGAGGCCGGGAATCCTTACAGGATCCTTCTCGTGGACATGCAGATGCCCGGGATGGACGGATTTGAAATGATCCAAAAGGCGCGGGAGCTCCCCGACGGGGTGAACGCGGAGATCATTCTGCTGACCTCTCTTGGAGTAAAAGGAGACGCAGCCCGATGCAAATCGTTGGGGATTTCGGGATATCTGGTGAAGCCCGTAAAACAATCCGAGCTTTATGATGCCGTGACGATGGTATTGGGACAACGCCGGGAAAATACACCCCCTGTCATTACCCGTTATAGCATCCAGGAGGCGCGCATGCGTTACAACATCCTGCTGGCTGAGGACAACCTGATTAATCAGAAACTGGCCGTGAAGGTGCTGGAAGGACGGGGGCACCGGGTTGTCCTCGCCGAGAACGGTCAAAAAGCCGTTGAGGCCCTTCAGGCGGAGTCTTTTGATCTCGTCCTCATGGATGTCCAAATGCCGGAAGTGGACGGCATTGAGGCGACACGGATGATCCGGGATCAGGAAAGGCAGAAAGGTGGACACCTGCCCATTGTGGCCATGACAGCCCATGCCATGAAGGAAGACAAGGAGCGATGCCTATCGGCCGGCATGGACGAGTATTTGTCGAAGCCGATCAAGGCCGAAGAACTCTTTGCAGTCATCCAGAGAGTGGTCCATGAATCACGAGAACAGAAAGAGGCGCAGGCTCTTGCCGGTTCAAAGGTTGAGAAGCCCGGGGGCAGGGATATTTTCGACCTTTCCAAGGCCTTGGAGGTCATGGGAGGAGATTTCGAGTTTTTTAAAGAAATCGCCGGCATCTTTCTGGATAGCTCCCGGGATAGTATTTCTATGATCCGGGAGTCCATTGCCAATGGAGACGCAGAGTCTCTTGAGCGGTCTGCTCACAGTCTGAAGGGGGCCGTGAGCAGCTTTGGGGCCAAACAAACGTTTGAGGCGGCTTATCAGCTGGAACGCATCGGGAAAGCAGGAAAGTTAACAGAAGCGAGCGTCGTTCTGTCTGAACTGGAACACGAGTGCGACCTATTGAAAGCTGCGATCAAACAGGCCATGGAAGGGGGGGAGGGGAACCGTGAATGTGCTCATTGTTGAAGATGATCCCGTTAACCGAGGCCTTCTGAGACTCTATCTCACGCAATGGGGCTTCGATGTCACAGACACCGTTGACGGTGAGGAAGCATGGGACATTTTGCAGAAACCAGAGGCGCCGAGTCTGGTATTATCCGATTGGATGATGCCGGCCATGAACGGATTGGAGCTGTGCCGCAAAGTTCGCGCTGCAGAAAGACCCGGTTATGTCTATTTCATTATGTTAACGGCGAAAGGGAAACGGGAAGATCTGCTCGAAGGTTTGGAAAATGGCGTGGATGACTATCTCGTGAAACCCTTTGATTGGACCGAGTTGAGATACAGAATTAAAATAGGAGAAAGGATTATCAGGATTGAAAACAAGATTCTTGAATTAGCAACAACAGACCCGTTGACCGGCGTGTTGAACAGGAGAGCATTCATGGAGCAGCTGGAGAAAGAACTCAACAGGTCACTTCGACAGCAGAGTCCGCTTTCGCTGATCCTGATGGACATCGATCATTTCAAGAAGGTGAACGACACTTTTGGTCATCAGGCAGGGGACACCGTGCTTCAGAGATTCACCGAGCAATTGTCCGACTCTGTCAGGCCTTATGACTTTATTGGGCGATACGGCGGGGAGGAGTTTGTGGTGTGTCTTCCCGGGACCGACGGCCTTCGAGCTAAATCCATTGCAGAGAGGTTCCGTGAAAAGGTTGAGAACTTGAATATAGCCGTTTCAAGCAGCCCGCAATGCATCCGGATTACTGCCAGCTTTGGAATTGCATCTGCTTCTTCGGGATCCAACGATAGTCTGAATTCACTCATTCGAAGGGCAGATGAGGCCATGTACAGCGCAAAGGAAGAGGGGAGAAACCGTGTTTTCGTGGCCGGAGACAAGCGGGATTCAGGCTTCGAAGATTTAAAGGATGGCGGGCGGCCGACATTGGACGAGGGGGCTCTGCGTGTTGGAACGGCCGGTGCCAAATTCTGATGTTTACTACGCACAGAAGCCACCTCCTGCGGGCGTGCTCAGAGAGAACCCGGGTGGAGGCTGGAATAATGGAATATTGGAATAATGGGTTTGACAGATTTGCTCTTACCCCCAGCATTCCATTGTTCCACCATTCCAGTATTCCACGAGAGATACCCTATGGGGGCCAAACAAAGCCAAGTCCTCTGGGCCTGGATTCTAACTATTGAGGAGTCACATATGGGAAAGTCCGTTGAAAGCAAAAAGCCTTTCACACAAAGAAAAAAGCTGGGTGAATACCTGATAGAGTTCGGCCTGATCGATGAAAAGACCCTGGTGAAAGCCCTGGACATTCAGAAGATCCAGAAGGACAAAAAGAGACTGGGTCGAATTCTTATGGACATGGGCGTCGCCGATGATGAGATGATTGCCAAGGGGTTGGCCAGCCAACTCAATATTCCCCTCCTGCGCCTCGATCAGATCGAGGTCCCGGCAGATATCAGGTCTCTGGTCCCCTTTGCAATGGCTGAAAATTATAAGCTTATTCCCGTGGCGAAGCATGAAGGGGCGCTCGTCGTGGCCATGGCAGATCCTTTAAATCTCAATGCCGTGGACGACCTTCGTTTTCTGACCGGCCTGTCTGTAGAAGTGAGCATAGCGCCCGAGGGGGAGATATCAAGAGCCATAGAACGATGCTATGGGAAAAAGAGCCTCAACAAAGATCATCAACAGAAGGGAGACTTGGACGCAGGCATAGAAATCGTCCCTGAAAAGGAAACCGACGACCAGGCCGTTTCGGACCTTATGAAGCTGACCGAACTTCCGCCCGTGGTTCGGCTGGCGAATACCATCGTTGCGGACGCCATTAACGTCAACGCCAGCGATATCCATA
>Ga0307423_1001476_pt1 | contig 14138 bp, 11 predicted proteins | sample SalMarWE160310MG_FD_202154 | JGI IMG/M metagenome (GOLD analysis project Ga0307423, IMG submission 202154) | Salt marsh sediment microbial communities from the Plum Island Ecosystem LTER, Massachusetts, United States - WE1603-10 | ecosystem: Environmental > Aquatic > Marine > Intertidal zone >...
ATCTGCAGCGCCTGCGCGAGTCCAACCTGGGACTGGGCGGCTCTTTGGATAACGCGGTGGTGGTGGACAAATACCGGGTGCTCAATGACGACGGCCTGCGTTTCCCCGATGAGTTCGTGCGCCACAAAGTGCTGGACTTCCTGGGCGACTTGGCCTTGGTGGGCCGCCCGATCTTGGGCTCTTTCACCGCCCATAAATCCGGCCACGCCCTGAACAACCAGCTGTTCCGCAAGTTTTTGGATGATCCCCAGGCCTGGCAGCTGGTGACCCCCGCCCCGGAGCAGATCAGCGAGTTGGCTCCGCAGGGCGAGGCCATACCCTCTTTCGGCGCCGCGGTGGTGGCCTAGCCGAACAGCCGCAGCGCGCCGGCCCCAAGCGGCCCGGCCCGGCCCGGTCCAGACCTGGCAACCAGCGGCCCGGCCTACAGGATGAGGGGCTGACAAGGCCTGACGCTAAAACAGATTAATCGACCGGGGCTCCCGTTGGGGGGCCCTGTTTTTTTGGGGGAGGGAAAGGCGGCTCTGGTGGGCGAAATCTCTGCCCCCGCCCTCCTTGCTGCAAATCCTTGCCACCGGCCTCCGGCTCCCGTAACATAACAGTCTAGTTTTATTATTGACCTCTCATGCGGGGCGCAAAAAAAGCATGGCCACCAACCCACAGCAAATAGAGCAGCGCAGCAAGGAGATGGCTCGCCGTAAGCGCGAGCGCATCATCATCGCGGTGCTCATTGTCTTGGTGGCGGCGGTCACTTACTTGGAAACCCAGGTGGTGGATCTGTCTGGCGAATTGCCCCTGGGCTCCTCGCTTTTGGTTTTCGCGCTCATCAACATCAACGCCCTGCTTTTGCTGCTTTTGATTTTCCTGGTGCTCAGAAACCTGCTCAAGCTAACGGTGGAGCGGCAGCGAGGGGTTTTGGGGGCGCGGCTTAGAACCAAATTGGTGGTCACCTTCTTGATCCTTTCCCTGGCGCCCACCATTCTCTTGTTTTTCGCGGCGTTCCAGTTCGTGGGCACCTCCATGGAATACTGGTTCAGCGCCCAGGTGGAGCGGTCCCTGTTGGAGGCCATGGAGGTCAGTCAGGCCTATAACAAGCAGATCGCTTCCAACGCGGCCCGTTTTGCCGATGAATTGGCCGGGGATCTGGAGCGCAAATCATGGGATATGGCCAAACCTTCCAAGGCGCTCAGCGAGTTTATAGAGAGCAAGCGGGCCCTGTTCGGCTTGGCCGCGGTGCGCGTATTCAATACGGACCTGGCCGAACCGGCGGTGGCCACCCAAAGCGGAACCCACATCAGCCATTTGCAGGCCTTTCCCTTGGATCTGGTGAGCCGGGTGCTCACCCAGGGCAAGCCGCTCACCCACCTGCAGCCCGCGCCCACGGGAGATTTTGTGGCAGCGGTGCACCCCATTAAAAGTGGCGGCGTCATACGGGGCGCGGTGGCCGTGTTCCAGCTCTTGCCGTCCGGCGCCATGGCCAAGATCGGCGGGATCAACAAAGGCTTGGAGGGCTATCGCGAGCTCAAGGCGGTGAAGCAGCCCATTAAGACCAATCAATATATCACCCTGTCCATCGTGACCCTGCTCATCATATTCGCCGCCACCTGGTTCGGCTTTCACCTGGCCAAGACCATCACCGTGCCGCTCATGGAGTTGGCCCAAGGCACCCAGCGCATCGCCGGCGGCGACTATGATTTCTTCATTGACCTGGAAGGCCCCGACGAGATCGGCACCCTGGTGAACGCCTTCAACCGCATGACCGCCGACCTGCGCACCTCCAAGGCCCGTTTGGACGAGGCCCAGGACGAGATGCGCCGCACCAACCAGGAGTTGGAGCAGCGCCGGCGCTACATGGAGATAGTGCTGAGAAGCGTGGCCGCCGGCGTGGTGGCGGTGGACGCCGACGGCAACGTGACCACCTTCAACCCCTCGGCCGAGCGCCTGCTCAAGGTGCAGGTCGAGGCGGTGCTGGGCCGCCACTGGCGGCAGCTTCTGGCCCGCGAGCAGATTGAGCTGGTGGAGCGCCTGCTCATGGGCCTGGTGCCGGGCAGCCGGGGGACGGTGGGCAAGCAAATCCGTTTGAACGTGGGCGGCGAGTCCCTGACCCTCATGGTGCATCTGGGCTTTTTGCGCGACGATTCGGGCAAGAACCTGGGCATGGTGGTGGTGTTCGAGGACCTCACTGAGTTGGAAAAGGCCCAGCGCATGGCGGCCTGGCGCGAGGTGGCCCGCCGCATCGCCCATGAGGTGAAAAACCCCCTGACTCCCATCAAGCTGAGCGCCCAGCGCTTGATCCGCCGCTACGGCGAGGAGATGGGGCCCGATGAAACGGTGTTCAAGGAATGCACCGGCACCATCGTGCGCCAAGTGGAGGAGCTGAGAAGGCTGGTGAACGAGTTCTCCACTTTCGCCCGGCTGCCTTCGGTGCATCTGGCTCCGGCCGACCTCGGCGCCATCGCCGAGGAAGCGCTGTCCTTGTTCCGGGGAGCCCATGCCGACATCAGCTTTGAGATGGAGTGCGATGATCAGATACCGGTCTTCGACCTGGACCGCGAGCAGATGTCGCGGGTGCTGATAAACCTCCTGGACAACGCGGTAGCCGCGGTGGAGGCGGTTGAGCCGCCGCGTCAGGTGCTGGTGCGGCTTTCCTATGATGATATATTGAAGATCGTGCGCCTGGAGGTGGAAGACACCGGACCCGGCGTGCCACCCGAATACCGCCTGCGCTTGTTTGAGCCCTATTTCTCCACCAAAAAAGGCGGCACCGGCCTGGGGCTCAGCATCGTCAGCACCATCGTGGCGGACCACAACGGCTATATCAGGGTGCAGGACAACCAGCCGGTGGGCACCCGCATCATCGTGGAGCTGCCGGCCCGGGGCGCCAAGCAGAGCGAAGTGGAGGCTGTGTGAGAAGCCCCGGAAAAACCGGCGCCAGGGAGACGGCATGAGTGGTCGCGTGCTTATAGTGGACGACGAAAAAGCCATCTGCACTTCCTTGCAGGGCATTTTGTCCGATGAGGGCTACGAGGTGTCCTCGGCCCATGACGGCGATCAGGCCTTGAAGGCCCTTGAGGAAGAAGACCCCGATCTGCTGCTTTTGGATATTTGGATGCCTGGCAAGGACGGCATGGCAGTGCTGGAAATCATCCAGAAGCGCTACCCCGGCCTGCCGGTGATAATGATTTCGGGTCACGGCACCGTGGAAACCGCGGTGAGGGCCACCAAGCTGGGCGCCTTTGATTTTGTAGAGAAACCCTTGGACATGGACAAGATTCTGCTTTCGGTGCGCAACGCCCTGGAGTACACCCGGCTCACCGAGGAGAACCTGCTGTTGCGGGCCAAGAGCGCGCCGCCGCGCCTCACCGGCGACAGCCCGCCCATCCAGAACCTGCGCAAGGCCATTGAGCGGGTGGGGCCTTCGGACAGTTGGGTGCTGATCACCGGCGAGAACGGAACCGGCAAGGAACTGGTGGCGCACGCCATCCACCGCCACAGCCAGCGGGCCAAGGGGCCTTTGGTGGATGTGAACTGCGCGGCCATCCCCGAGGAACTCATCGAAAGCGAGCTCTTCGGCCATGAAAAGGGCGCCTTCACCGGCGCCGCCGGGCGCAAGCGGGGTAAGTTCGACCTGGCCCACGAGGGCACCCTGTTCCTGGACGAGATCGGGGACATGAGCCTCAAGACCCAGGCCAAGATCCTGCGCATCCTACAGGAGCAGCGCTTCGAGCGGGTGGGCGGCACCAAGACCATCGCGGTGAACGTGCGGGTTCTGGCCGCCACCAACAAGGACCTGCCGGCCGAGATCGAGGCGGGCCGCTTCCGCGAGGACCTTTATTACCGCTTGAACGTGATTCCCATCCAGGTGCCGCCTTTAAGGGAAAGGCCGCAGGACATCCCCGCCCTGTGCGATGAATTCATGGCCGAGCTGGCCGGCAAGTTCCATCAGGAGCCTAAAACCATCAGCCCCGAGGCCCTGGATATGCTGAAAGCCCAACCCTGGCCCGGCAACGTGCGCGAATTGAAGAATTTGATGGAGCGGCTCTTCATCCTCTGCCCAGAGCCGGAGATCGGCCCGGCCGACTTGGCTGGGTTCTTGGGTAAGGTCCAGGCGGCCGATGACGGCCTGGTCACCGCCTTGAGCCAGGCCGACTTCAAGCAGGCCCGGGCTGACTTTGAGAAGCTCTATCTGGAGGAGCACCTGGCCCGCTATGGCGGCAACGTGAGTCAAACTGCCGAGGCGGTGGGCCTGGAGCGCTCGCATCTGCACAAGAAGCTTAAGTCCCTGGGCATCAAAACCGAGCGCAACGGCGACTGAGCAACCCACCGGAGTGGTTTCAAATTTAAGGCGGGCGGTTTTTTTAAGTTTCGTCAGCCCCAGCAGGCAGCAGGCTTTCCAGCCGCTTTATAAACTCCGGGCGGCCCAGGCTGTTCAGCGCTGAATAGGCCACGAAGTCGGGATCGTAGGCCTTGAGCTTGGGCCGCAGCTTGCTAAGCCGCGAGGCGCGCTGGTTGTTGGAGAGCTTGTCCGCCTTGGTCACCACGATAACTGCGGGCACTTGGTGGGCGGCCAGGAAATCCAGAAGCATGAGGTCGTCGGCGCTGGGCTCGCGGCGGATATCGAGGATCACCACCACCGCCGCCAAGGTCTCACGGCCGGTGAGATAGGCCTCCACCATCTGCCGCCAGCTGGCCTTCACTTTGACCGGAACCTTGGCAAAGCCGTAGCCCGGCAGGTCCACCAGGCGCACCCGGTCCTGGTCCAGACTGAAAAAATTGATGAGCTGGGTGCGGCCCGGGGTGGAGGAAACCTTGACCAGCTTTTTACGCCTGACCAGGGAGTTGATGAGCGAGGATTTCCCCACGTTGGAGCGGCCGGCAAAGGCGATCTCCGGCGGACCGGCCGGCGGATAGCTCGAGGGTTTCACCGCCGAGGTGATAAATTCCGGATTGGCTAGGTTGAGTTTCATGAGTGTCATTATAACCGCCTGAGGGCAGAAGACAATCAGGCATTGGGTCCGGGGGGCTCCCCAGAGCCGGCTACCCGGAGTATAATTTGATCAACCGCCAAGACGCTGGGGGCGCGGCGGGCAATTACAAATGTATATGCATTATCAAAAAAAGCTAACCAGTTAAGGAGGGATTCATGCCCCGGATTTTCAGGATGACGATGCTCCTGGCGGCAGCGCTATTGTTTTGCGCCCTGCCCGCGGCGGCCGCCGAATTCTCGGCCGACATGATCATCAGCGCGGGCGGCCAGCAGATGGCCAGCAAAATGTACAGCAAGGGTGAAAAGCAGCGCATGGAGATGAACACGCCCGGCGGTCAGATAATTAATATCGTTGATTTCCAGACCGGCAAGATGTTCACCCTGATGCCGGCCCAGAAGATGTACATGGAGCATAAGGGGCTGGATAACAGCTCCTTGAAGCAGATAAAGGACATCCGGGCGGGCAGGACCCCGGAAAACGCCAAGAAGATCGGCAGCGAAAAAGTGGCGGGTTATTCCACCGACGTTTATCAGGTCAATGATCCCCAGGCCGGCCAGGCCAAGATCTGGTACGCGCCCAAGCTTAAGTACCCCATCAAGTCAGAGGGCCAGGGCCCCATGGGCAAGCACTCCATGACGCTTTCCAACATTAAGGAGGGCGGGGTGAGCGAAAGCCAGTTCCAGGTGCCGGCCGGTTATCAGAAATTCCAGATGCCCAAGGGCATGCCCGGCGGCGCCGGCATGCAGGGCGGCGGCATGCCTGGCGGCATGGGCGGAGCCAGGGGCCAGTAGCCTAAAAATATCCAAACAGCCAAAATGAAACGCCGGGGCCCGATCGCTCCGGCGTTTTTATTTTTGCAATAAGCTTGGCAAGTCCGCCGCATTGACCTAGTCTGACAGCAATGCTAATCTGGTCTGGCTTTGTCGGCCAGCCTGCCCCATTAGCGGCGGTGCCTATTGCAAGGGAGGGGATCATGGCAGGCAAAAAACTTGCGGCCTTGGGTTTGGCCTTGGCGCTTTTGCTGGGCATGGCCGCCGGGGCCGCGGCCCAGGACGCCGGGGCACTGGTGCAAGCCTCCTTTGACTACATGCGCGGCAAGGCCTCCATCAGCACCTGCACCATGCTCATCCACCGCTCGGATTGGCAGCGCAGCATGACCATCAAGGCCTGGACCCTGGGCCAAAGCGACAGCATTTTCTACATCACCGCGCCGCCCAAGGATGCGGGCAACGGCACTCTGAAAAAGAGTGACGAGATGTGGATGTTCAACCCCAAGGTCAACCGGGTCATCAAGCTGCCGCCCTCCATGATGTCCCAGGCCTGGATGGGCTCGGATTTTTCCAACAACGACCTGGCCAAGAGCGACAGCCTGATCAAGGACTATGTCCACACCTTGGAAAAAACCGATACGGTTGACGGCAAGAAAGTGTACTTCATCAAGTCCATGCCCAAGCCGCGGGCTCCGGTGGTGTGGGGCATGCAGAAGCTCAAAATCCGCGAGGACCACATATTCCTGCAACAGGATTTCTACGACGAGGATTTGAAGCTGGTGAAAAGCCTCACCATGCTTGACATAAAGCCCCTGGGCGGCAAGCTCTATCCGGCCAAATGGCGCATGCAAAAGGCAGATGCCAAGGGTGAGTACACCGTGGTGGGCTATGAGGCGCTGGAGTTCAAGGATAGCCTGCCCGAGAGCCGCTTCACCCTCTCCAGCCTGCGCAACCCCCGCTTCTAGGAGCCGATGTTGTCCATCAATCAGCGCATGGCCTGGCGCAACCTTTGGCGCAATCCCCGCCGCACGCTTCTCACCGTGGCGGCCATAGCCTTTGCCTGTCTGCTCTTGGTGTTCATGCTCTCGTTCCAGTTCGGCTCCTATGAAACCATGATCAACACCGCGGTCAAGGTGCAGACCGGGCACTTGCACGTGGAGGCCAAGGACTACCAGGACCAGCAGGACATGCGCCTGGTGATTAAGGACCCCGCGGCCGTGGCCAAGGTCATGCGCGCCACGCCTGGCATCGAGGCTTTCACCGCCCGCGCCAACGCCTTCGCCCTCATCTCCAGCAAGGAACGCACCTACGGGGCCTTGGTGGTGGGCATCGACCCTGAGGCCGAAGCCAAGGTCTCCACCTTGCAGAGCATCGTGCGCCAGGGCGAGTACCTCAAGCCCGGCGACGCCGAAGGCGCCTTGGTGGGCCGGCTCTTGGCGCGCAATCTGGGGGTCAAGCTAGGCGACGAGCTAACGGTGCTTGGCCAGGGGCGCGACGGCTCCATCGCGGCCATGGTGCTCACCGTGCGCGGCATCTATTCATCGGGCATCGATGAATTCGACCGATCCTCCATCCAGATGGGGCTGGGATCCTTTCAGGCCAACTTCAGCATGGAAGGCGCGGTGCACCAGATGGTGGCGGTGTGCCAAGGCCTGGGCGAGGTGGCCGGGGCCAAATCTTACATCGCCGCCCACCTGCCGCCCCAGAAAAGCCCCAGCCTGGCGGTGCTGGACTGGATGCAACTCATGCCGGGCCTCCTGCAGGGCATCGAGATGGATCTGGTGTCCGGCATCATCTTCTACCTGATCCTCATCGTGGTGGTAACGTTTTCCATACTCAACACCTTCCTCATGTCCATCCTGGAGCGCACCCACGAGTTCGGGGTGCTAATGGCCATCGGCGCGCGGCCGGGGCGCCTGAGCAAGCTGGTGTTCATGGAATCCCTGGCCATGACGCTTTTGGGCGTGGTCGCGGGCATGATAATGGGGGCGCTGGTCACCTGGTACTTCCAGGTTAACGGCCTGGACCTGGGCGTCCAGGATGTCATGGCCCAATACGGCATCACCGGCCGCATGTACCCCCAGCTCTCCTGGATCAGCCTGACCGCGGGCCCGGCCCTGGTGCTGGTCATGACCCTTTTGGCGGCGCTCTATCCCACCCGCCGCATATGGCGCCTGAAGCCGGTGGAGGCCATCAACTATGTGTAAGGCATTTGCAAGGCGCAGCGCTCCCTTGGAGGCGGGGCCATGTTCCTGAGCCTGGCCTGGCGCAACATCTGGCGCAATCCCCGGCGCACGGCGGTGATCCTTGTCGCCATCGTGATCGGGGTGTGGTGCATGGTGTTTTTGGGCGCGCTCATGCGCGGCATGATGGTGGAGATGGTACACAACGGCATCGCCACCCTCACCGGCCATATCCAAATCCACCACAAGGGCTATAACGCCGACCCGGTGATCGAAAACAGCATGCGCGATCCGGAGCAGGCGTTCAAGGCGCTGGAAAAGGCGCTGCCGCCGGGTTCCTTGTGGACCGCCCGGGTGCGAGTGAACGCGGTGGCCAACAACGCCCGCCATAACGCCGGCGTCACCCTGGTGGGAATCGACCCCCGGACCGAGGCCAAGGTCTCCTTCATCGGTAAGGCTGTGAGCGATGGCGAGTATCTAAAGCAGGGCGACGACTACGGCATCCTGGTGGGCCATGCGCTTATGGAGAAATTCGAGACCAGGCTGGGCCACAAGCTGATCATGATGTCCCAGGACACGGGCAAGCAGATCGCCTCGCGGGCCTTCCGTATCCAAGGCGTCTATCGCGCCGAGCAGCGCTCAACCGAAAAGCTCTACGTGTTCGTGACCAAACCCGCGGCCCAGGCCATGCTCAAGATGGGCAGCAGCCTGAGCGAGATCTCGGTGCTCTTGCCGGAGGGGGCTTCACCGGCGGCGGTGGCCGCCAAGTTGCGGAGCCTTTTGCCCAAGAGCTTTGAAGTGCTCACCTGGCGTCAGCTCCTGCCCATCCTAAACGGCTATCTGGAGATGATGGACAGCTTTGTGGTGATTTGGTACGTGGTGGTTTTCGTGGCCATGGGCTTCGGCATCGTCAACACCACCCTCATGGCCGTGTTCGAGCGCATCCGTGAGTTCGGCCTCTTGAAATCCCTGGGGCTCAAGCCCGGTGGCATCATCAAGGGCGTCATGGCCGAGTCATTCTTCCTCCTGGTGATCGGCCTCGCGCTGGGCAACGCCCTGGGCCTCATATCGGTGTGGGCGTTGTCATTCCACGGCATCGACCTCTCCGCCCTGGCCCAGGGGGCGGAGTACTTCGGCATGGGCCGGGTGATCATTCCCGAGGTGCACCTGAAGGATCTTGTCACCGCCAACCTGGTGGTGTTTGTGCTGGGGCTTTTGGTGAGCCTATATCCCGCGGCCAAGGCCGCGCGCTTTACGCCGGTGGAGGCGTTGGGCCACACCTAGGCCCGCTTGGCTGGAAGGAGATTTCCATGTCCATCGTCCAGTGCGACCACATATACAAGACCTACCACCAGGGCAGGATCGAAGTGCAGGCGCTCAGCGACGTGAGCCTGGCGGTGGATAAGGGCGGCTTTGTGGCGCTTTCCGGCCCCTCGGGTTCGGGCAAGACCACCATGCTCAACATCATCGGCGGGCTGGATCTGGCCGACTCGGGCCAAGTGGTGGTGGACGGCAATTCCTTTGAGCAGATGAGCCAGAGCCAGCTGGCCGACATGCGGCTCAACAAGGTGGGCTTTGTATTCCAGTCCTACAATCTGGTGCCCGTGCTTTCAGCGGTGGAGAACGTGGAGTTCGTCATGCTCCTGCAGGGCGTGCCGGCCGATGAACGCCGCGCGCGCGCCCGCAAGATCCTGGACGAGGTTGGCTTGGAGGGAAAGTACGACCGCCGGCCCCGCGAGCTTTCCGGCGGCCAGCAGCAGCGGGTGGCGGTGGCCCGGGCCATCGTGGCCGATCCCGCCATCGTGCTGGCCGACGAGCCCACCGCCAACCTTGACTCCAAGACTGGCCAAGGGCTTTTGGAAATGATGCGCCAGATGAACCAGGCCAAGGGCGTCACCTTCATCTTCTCCACCCACGATGAGATGGTCATGGATTTCGCCCGCCGCCTGGTGGTCATCCGCGATGGCCAAGTGGTGGACGATCAGATCAAGGGCTGAAGCATGCCACGCGCGCTGGCCTTTTTTTTCTGCCTTTTGATCGGACTGGTGTTTTTTCCGGCTGGCCCGGCTTTTTCAGAAGAGAAACCTTCCTGGTGGCAAGACCTGGCTCCGGAATGGGGCGGTCATGTCAGGCTGCTGACCAGAGCCTATCAGGCCCAGCGCGAGTCCTATTACCAGCCGGTGGGCACCGAGCGTTTCTACGACGGCCAAGGCGATTTCAGGCTTAAGGGCAAGTTCCACTTGGGCGGCTGGGGCTATTTCGAGGCCCACTACGAGGCGGTATTCGCCGGCGGCGACACGGTGCGCAAGGATAACGAACTGGCCCGCCTGAACCCGGCCCTGTTCGGCGGCTATCTGCGCCAGGGCCCGGTGAGCGACGATCGCCGCTTGATGGACCTCTCCCGCACCATATCCAGCGACAACTCCTATTACCTGGCCCACCGCCTGGACCGGCTGCTCCTAGCCTGGCAGCCGGATTGGGGCACGGTGCGTTTGGGACGCCAGGCGTTGACCTGGGGCTCGGGCATGCTGTTCAATCCCCTGGACCTGTTCAATCCTTTTGCGCCCACCGACTTCATTCGGGACTACAAGATCGGCGACGACATGGCGGTGCTGCAGGCACCCCTGGGGAATTTGGGCAACCTGCAAGCGCTGGCCGTACCGCGGCGTGACCCAGCGACCCGCGATGTGGAGGCGGACCAGTCCTCGGCCGCGGCCAAGCTGCATTTGATAAGCGGCATGACCGAGTTCGATCTCATGGCCGCCCGGCACTACGGCGACAACGTGGCGGGGGCTGGCGCGGTCGGCTACGTTGGGTCGGCGGCCTGGCGAGTCGACGCCACCTGGACCTTTCTGCATGACGGCGGCGGCTACCTCTCCTTGGTGGCCAATATGGATTATTCCTGGGTGCTGGGCGGCAAAAACTGGTACGGCTGGATCGAGTTCTACTTCAACGGCCTGGGGCGGGATGATCCCGGCCAGGCCCTGGGCGATCCCCTGGTGGCTGAGCGGGCGGAACGCGGCGAACTCTTCGCCCTGGGCCGCGCCTATGTGGACGCCGAGCTAAAGGTCGAGTTGCATCCCTTGTTCAACGCCTATTGCACGCTTATCTTAAACCTGCACGACACCTCGGGCGTGCTGCAGCCACGGGGCGTGTGGGATGTAACCCAAAACAGCCAACTGACCATGGGAGCCAACCTCAACTTCGGCGCGCCGGGCAGCGAGTACGGAGGCTTCACCTTGCCCGGCCTAGCCTGGCAAAGCGCCTCGCCGGACTCGGCCTACCTTCTCTACACCTGGTATTTCTGAATGAGCCCCAAGCGCCTAGCGCTGGGTCAGGTAAGCGGCCAGGCGCTTTAAGGCTTCCTCTATGTTGGCCAGGCTGTTGGCGTAGGAGAAGCGGATATAGCCGTGCCCGCCCGGCCCGAAGTCCCGGCCCGGCGTCGCCGCCACCCCGGTCTTTTCCAATATGTCGAAGGCCAACCGGTAGTCGTCCGGGTCGATATGGTCCACCCGGGCCAGCACGTAAAAGGCCCCGGTGGGCGTGACCTTGATGCCCAGCCCCATCTCCTTTAAGCCCTCCACCAGGCGCAAGCGGCGCGCGTTGTAGCGTTCCCGCATGCGCGCCACGTCGGCCTGGGCCCGCGGATCGGTGAGCGCGGCCACGCCGGCCCACTGGGCCAGGGAGGGAGCGCAGATGGCGAAGTTCTGATGCATCTTCTGCAGGGGCCGCACATAGTGGAGCGGCGCGATGACGTAGCCCAGGCGCCAGCCGGTCATGGCGTAGATCTTGGAAAAGCCGTTCAGCACAAAGGCGTTGTCCGTGAACTCCAGGATGCAGCGCTCTTCGCCCTCGTAGACTAGGCCGTGGTAGATCTCGTCGGAAACCACGTAGGGCGGGCCGCTAGTGCCCGGCGCCAGCTCGGCGATGGCCTGCATGCGCTCCGGCGAGAGAAGCTGGCCGGTGGGGTTGGCCGGCGAGTTTACGAGGATCGCCTTGGTGCGCGGGGAGAGCCGCTTTTCAATCTCCTCGGGCCGGAACTGAAAGGCGTCGTCCTCGTGCACCGGCACCCTGACCACCACCCCGCCCACGAAGTTTATGAAGTTGTCATAGCAGGCATAGGCCGGATCGGAGATTATCACCTCGTCGCCAGGTTCCAGCATGGCTGAGAACAAGAGCAGCATGGCCGGGCTCACGCCGCAGGTGACCATGACCCGGGCCGGGTCCACCTCCACGTCGAAGCGCTTTTTGTGATACTCGGCGATGGCCTTGCGCAGCGGCATGATGCCCAGGGAATGGGTGTAGTGGGTCAGGTTCTCATCCATGGCCCGGCAGGCGGCGTCCTTCACGCACTGGGGCGTGTTGAAATCCGGCTCGCCCACGCATAAATAAATGATGTCCTGGCCCTGGGCCTCCAACTCCTGGGCCCGTTCCAGAACGTCCATGGCGATGAAAGGCGGTATTTCCTTGGCCCGCTGGGAAATTCCCATGATGATCCTCGGCACGGCTAAAGGTTCAAATCTTGTGGCGAGGCATAATTCTATATAAACAACCTGGTCCGGCAAGGGGAAATGTGCTTACGGGTCTGCGGGGCCGCTTCGCCGATTAGTTGCCTGTTAGCCTGGTTTCAATAAATATTTTGTTACGGTCCATTTCCAGCCAGCCCTCAAGCGCCATGCGGCGCACTTCCTGGAAATAGCGCGGCGTTAGCCCGGGAAAACGCTCGACCGCTCCCTTGATTTGGCTTTGAATCTTGGCCCGCACCTCCGGCTTCAACTCCAAGCGCCAAGAAATGCTTCCCTTGCTGAACACCGCGGCCACACGCGGCGGGCCGTTTTTCATGCTGATGGTGCCCCGCCCCAGGCTGGCCCCGGTGGAGGCCTGTAGGCCGTCGTTCAGGCAACTGAGAGGCGGTTTGAGGCCGGCCTCGCTTTTCACTTTAACCTCGTCAAGGTTGGCGTGAAGCAGCTCGCGCGCCCGAATGCCCATCTTGGCGCCCACTATGGAAAGGAGCCCCAAGTGGCGGTGCAGTTCGTTGGTGATGAGCGCCGCCTTGTATTCCTCCAGGCCGTGACGGGCGATTATGGGCAGCACCAGCTTCGCCACATCCGGGCGGAACAGGGCTGGGTCGCTGGGCAATCGATTGAACAACACCGCCCGGCGCGGTTCTAAACCTTCGGGCCGGTTTGATGCCAGCTCCAGATAAGCCAAGCGGGCGGCTTCCAGGTCAAAATCAGTCAGCACCTGCACGCGGTCATTTTGGGTGGACCGTGGCGTGGCCAGGGAAGGGTCGTGCAGCCAAAGTACGATGAGTTCGTCCCACATGGGCAGGCCCTGGGCGCTGGCATGGGCCCGCACTTGCGGATCCGCGGCTTGCATGGCAACCAGCCGAGCGGTCGGTGATTTCAAGGCGGCAAGGGCAGCCAACATCCGGCCGTCCAAACGCAAGCCCTGACTGGCCTCCTTGGGCATGGCATATATGGTTAAGCCCGAGCCGAATACCTGGCTGGCCGCCTTAAGATCGCGGGAGGTGTTGTCGAAGCCGGAGCGCTTCGCGTCGGGCAAAGCGCCCAAGTACACTACGCTGCCGATTTTGATAGCTAGTTTTGGTTTGTGTTCCAAAAGCTCGGCCAGATTGCTCATGGGCCCCAGGCAAAGATAGGTGACCGGTTCGCTGGCGTTTTGCAAGACCTGGCTTACCACCTCCAGGGCTGTTCGCGGTTTGGGTGGTGGAGCGGCGGGCAAGCGGGACCAATAGGCCGCGCCGCATATTTTGCGCCAGGCGGGCGGCTTTTGGGAAAGCGTGCGCCCCGCGCCCAGGAGAGGCAAAGGGGTTTTTAAAAATCGGAACAATCCCGACAGCCGGTGTAGCGAGGCGGCCGGCGGGCATATACCGTCCGAGGTAACCACGGCGCGCAGGTCATAATGATGGAGCCCGGTGATTAAAGCCAAGGCCCGTACGTCGTCCAGGGCCAGGTCGGTGTCCACGATCAAGGGCGCGCGCATAAGGTGGGCTGAAGCGGCGGCCGGCCCTAAAAGCGCCAGGCACGCCAAGATTGCGGCGATCAGCGTAAAGGGTGATGAAGGCGATTTCTTTCGCATAATAGGCAGCCTTTCCATGCGGTATTCCCGATTGAGACCAGGCTGACAACGCAACTAAGGTTGCAGACCGGTCCTTGGCCAGCCTTCATGGCTTAATG
>Ga0307423_1001478_pt1 | contig 14130 bp, 12 predicted proteins | sample SalMarWE160310MG_FD_202154 | JGI IMG/M metagenome (GOLD analysis project Ga0307423, IMG submission 202154) | Salt marsh sediment microbial communities from the Plum Island Ecosystem LTER, Massachusetts, United States - WE1603-10 | ecosystem: Environmental > Aquatic > Marine > Intertidal zone >...
TCACCCTCCAGAAGGGATCTTGGTCAATCGCACATGGAATGATGCAAGGTGTGTTCTTCCCATAGATCCATGAATGAAGGAATGCAGGTACCGCCTGAATCGCAGGGTGCCAGATCGACCCAATATTCGTGCTGTTATCAAATCCAAATGTAGCCTTGACAGTTGAGAAAGTCACCTTTCGTGCAACTTCGACTGCAATCTCGTACAGCAAATCGATATGCTCGATATCCTGGATGATGTAGGTATCTTCAGGCTCGAACCCAAGTGCTAGTAAGTCGAGTGTATTCTCATATGTATACTTCTTCACATCATCAAGGCTGAGATGCGCGTTGAAGAAGTACTTCTCATCATTCGTCATCTGGAAATAGAGGCGGGTCTTCATTCGGTCCTGGAACCATTTTGTGAACATCCAAGGTACAAGGTGACCGATGTGTGTATGACCGCTTGGTCCTCTTCCTGTGTAGATGACGAATTTGTTACCTTTCTCGTATTCAGTAAGAATCCATCCAAGATCCCGGTGAGAGAAGAATAGGTCTCTCTCAAGATACAAATTCTTTTCTCCAGCAATCTTGTAGATTTGTTCTTTCAGTTTCTCAGTGATCCGCTCGGTTCCGAACTCTTTGATGAGTCGGTCATAATCCAGCTTTCCACTGACTTTGAATGGTGTCACTACCATATCGTCTTTTTCATCACTCAATGCGAGTGTCTCCTTGGATGTTTTGCCAACTTAAGGTCGGCAACGTTTGACAATTAACTATTCCAATTAAGCCTGATGGTTCAGAGTGCAAAAATTACAGACAAAGAGCTAATCTAAAAAGGCGTCCCACAATGATATTTACTATTCTTAATATAAATCAGGAGTATATAGAATGCGAATCGAAGACTATGAGTTCGAGCAGGAAATGACCCTCACAAGTCTTGCCGATCTCCTGGAAGAGATAGCTGACCAAATCCGAAAGGGTGATGATTTGGAATTACCAATGCCAACTCTCAAAGAAGGTACTATATCAGTACCAATCGGAGAACCAGTAGAAACTGGCGTTGAAGTCAAGATTAGAAAACAATTCATCCACGTAAATCTTGCACTTGCATGGACACGCCCACGCATAACAACGGAGGACTAAGTTATGAGTGAAGAAGTCCTATCTAAATCCGAGATCTTTGAGGGAATCTCAAAAGCTCTAAAGATACATGAGAACATCAGTGACTATGTCAGAGAGAGATTGTGTTGTGGAGCAAGTGACGTAGATAGTAAATCGGAGGAGTGGATTGAACGGAGAAGGAGAGCTTTCGCTAATCTCAAATCTCTGATGGATAAATACTCGTTCACTACAAAGCTACCGAAAAACGATCTTGGCATTATGACACAAGCAATCATCGACTATCTTCTCAGAATTCAACTAACATTTGCTCAAATTCTTGTGATAGTGGATTCATTACGAGGGGAATCATTTAGCGAAATCTATATGGATTCATTGACCACGATATCTGCAAGGGTACACGAGCAGATAGTGACTCTTGGTCATATGGTCGAAGAGAGCGAACGTGAACCAGAAAGTATCAAAGCTGATTTAGAGCATATAATTAAGCTAGAGAGACAGGTTGATGAAGACAATATTATCATCTGTCGTCAAATTTCAGTAAAAACAGCTGAAGGGGAGTCAAGCTTCTCATGTTATATGATGAGGAAAATCATTGCGGAATTAGAGCATATATCTGACTATGTGAAAGAATGCGCAGAGATTCTAGCTGATATTTGAGGGATTTAGTTTTGGCGGATGAAATCGGAATTTACCTAGCAGTTGTCATCTTGATAGGAGGAGCAGTACTTGCCAAGATAGCTGAGAGGTACAAGATACCACACCCCATTCCGCTGATGCTCGCAGGTGTTGCTCTAAAGTTGTTCATAGATCCTGCTATATTCGCAGGATTTCCTCTGGCATTCATTGCTCAACTGACACTCGCTTCTGTTCTATTCTATGCAGGACTAACGATGAATATCAGGGAGCTAAGGTCATCGATTCGTTCAGTTGCAGCACTAGCTACTGTTGGAGTAGTATTGACTTCTCTGATTGCAGGTGGAACTATTTGGTTAGCTCTACCTGCACAGATTGGACTAGGGGTAGCCTTCATAATTGGGGCTATACTATCACCTACAGATCCAGCAGCGCTCTTCTCAGTCCTTGAATCTGGAGGTGTACGGGTCAAGAGGAAACTTTTCTCTACATTAGAAGGAGAGGCAGTATTCAATGATGCCACTGCAGTCATTCTTGTAATCACCGTATTTCTCCCCTTTGTTATACCAGAACTAGCTCAACCATGGTGGATTGTTGGTGGCCAATTTATTTCAAGTATGGTACTTGGTGTAATGCTTGGAATGGGAATAGCTTGGATTATGTCTAAGACATTGCTCAATCTTGAAGGTAGTACTAACACAGCGATTGTGACAGCTGCGACCCCAATCATTGCTTATGGAATTGGAGAATTATTTGCAGTATTTGGGATTCACCCTGGTGCGCTAGCAGCCGTTTTTTCAGGTTTATTCATGGCAAATTCACGGATGATTGGTCTAAAGCTTCTCCCACAAAAGTCGATGCGGGGAGTAATGAAAAATGTATCATTCGTGTTTGAAATCATTGTGTTCATTTTTCTAGGATTTTATCTTGACCTTGCCGCAATGACTCCAGAAATTATTGCGGTTGGGGGAGTAGTAGCATTACTAGTGATTCTAATAGCCAGACCTGTTTCAGTTTTTGTTGTCACTGCTTTTGAAAAGAATATGAATTGGAAGGATCGATTCTTCATTAGTTGGGCAGGTGTCAAAGGTGTTGCTAGTGCCGCATTAGCGGCAATCGTAGTAGCAGAAGTTGATGTTACTACTGGAGGACCAATCAATTCAATCGTATTCATTGTTGTCATTGCAAGCCTTGTCGTTCAAGGCATATCATCCCCGAGAATAGCGACCATTCTTGGTCTGGTTGAAGAACAAGATGCTGCACAGGAGATAACAGCTATGAGAGATGCAACTCGACACGCACTCTTAAAACTAGTAGACAAATATACAGAAGGGCAGGTTCGTAGTGAACTTTACGTAAGATTGAAAGCTGAACTTGAAGAAGAAATTTTCAACCTTGAAGATGAGCTAAGAAGACTCGTTTCTGATAAACGAGCAAGAATGAGAGAGTTAGAAATCAGAGAAGAGATGTTCCGTGAAAAACTAGCTTTCTTTGAGGCAGAATATGAGAAAGGAAAAGTTCCTTCAGGGCTCTTTGAGGATCAGAGAAGAGAACTTCAAGCAGAAATAGACGAGCTTGCTATACAACGTAAACCTCAAACTGATGAGAAAGAGAACTAGCCTAAGAATAAATTATAGCTGTACTTTCTTGTAAGAGTCGGGAAGCCGAATGCCAGTCTTACCTGAGAAGACATCTCTGAGTAATTCTATGTGCTCATCAAGGTCTTTGAGAAGCTTATCCCGTGCACTTCCTTCGATATTAGGTTCTACCATCCAGATTGTTAGGTAGTTACTGACAACACCCATATCGATTGCACTCTCTTCGAAATCTCTAAAGATTGTTAGCTTGACAAGAAACTCGGATTCATACATATTCAAAATATCACGGACGCTAATCATAATCAGGTCAAGAAAACCAACCAAGTCCTCAAGATCAGGAGATTCTTCTAAGTCCCCTCGCATGGTCTCTGTCAGTGTCTGAATGCTTGTCGATGTGTGTCTTAGATTTTCAAACATATGCATTAGTTTTGTGAACTCACGAATAGAGCTCTCTAAGGCAGGCACAAGGCTATCGTATAAATTAACGAGTAGTAGTCCCTTAGAGTTTTCTCTAATATTCTGAAATCCATCGAGTTTTCCAAGTGGACCATCTAAATGCTCAATCTGCATTATTGTGTTTGTTACTGCTTGGATGGCTTTTGCGGACTTGCGTTGAATGTGTGTCCATTTTTCGACGAACGTATCGAGACCCTCGCGAAGGTCATCGAGTGTATCTAGGTAATTCGCCAAGGGGTTAATCTACTCCGATGGATACTTCCTTTTCAGCCCATATAAGATATTCTCTGGGGCACAAATGGTCAGGATTTTCGATTTAGTACGCAACGTGTAATTACGAGAGACCGCTTGTATCGACCTTCCCTCTCGCACGACCCAAAACAAGTTTGGCAGCTTTGACACCACCTGTTGCTAATCCGACAATATCACCAGTGAATAGTGAAACCAGCACCTTTGCTGCTTTTGCAGGGGCATCTGTTCGATTCTGAATTTCCTCAACGCGCTTTGAAAAGCTGTTTATTAATCCATCCATCGTTCCTCGTTCGACAACGCCTTCCTCCTCCAGTGCCCGTACGAGATTACTACCAACACGACCTTCCTTGCTGAAATTCAAAACTGTATCAAGTGCAGCTTTTGCCTCTTCATCATCCTGTGATTCCGAAAGCAGGTTCACAAGAGCTGATGTTGTGTTCTCAACGGTGTCAAGAAGATCGAGTAACTGTATCTTTTCTTGTGGAGATAATCTCGAAGTAAGTGTTGCATCAATTGACTTCTCTATATCCCCGAAATCGATGAAGGTCAAATCTTTTCCTCGAAAACTACTAGTGCTTTTCTCAGATCCGAAGAGAACCTCGGAGATTTTCTTGGAATCAAGCAGTGAAAGCAACCTTTTGATTACTTCATAGTATTCTTTCTCTTCTCCAAATGCACGGTTTTCTTTCAGAGCATCCAAAAATGCTACAAGATTTGGAGTGAATCTCTGCACATCTATAAGTAATCGTCGAACACTCTTTCTGGTACTCAGTTCAAAATCCAATTCATCGGTTGTATGAGTGTATAAAAGACTTGCATATTCGATTGGGATTCGCCACTCAATCTCAGCATCAGTGTCAAGGATTTGTGACAGAATAATGGAGTCCGCAGATTTTTCTAAGAACTTCTGAAGGTCTTCATTAAGCTCTTTCTTAATCTTGCTTGCTTGCCTTTCTAAAACATTTGCAACATTGATGAGAAGTAATAAATCAAATTCTGTGGGTCTCGCCCCTGTTGAAGCAATCATTTTGATGCCATCAATAATGACTCTACTTTGCTCAGCAGAGAGACCGCTACAAAAAGCTGCGTCGCCAGCTGGAGTTAATGTGTAACAAGTATCATCAGTGCCTTCAATAAGTGCAGGTTCAATCTTACCGAGTTCTTTCAATACTTTCCCAGTCGAACCTTTCTTGAAAAGAAGACCAAGGCGATCAGAAAGATTCTTTCGATCAGATTCGGAATTCATCAATCCAAGCCCAATCATACCAAGCAGTATCTTGGAGATGTTACTGTTATTCATAAATCTCAAGGGGAGTGTGGGTTTGAAATATACTCGTTCAAGCTCTTTCACATTTTTTATTGTCTTAGTGAAGACTGTACATGTTCCAGGTTTCCCCCGACCTTTTCTGAGACGAACAGCACGAGCCATCATTGACTGTCTGAAAATCTCATCTATCCCAGGGGATTCCATGACAACATGAGAAACAGGAGTATTAACGCCGTACGCTAAAGATTCAGTTCCGAATAGAAATCTGAGGTGTTTCCTGCGGAAAGCCCATTCAACGAACCAACGATGCTCATCATCCATTCGTCCATGATAACATCCAATTCCGCGTGTAATGAATTTTGACTGGCGATAACCGAGTTCATCAAGAACTTTTGCTATCTTTTCAAGGCGAGACCTTACTAGAGGGTCAAGATCGTAAGAAACTAGATCAATAAGATTCTGCCCACTTTCATCCAATAGTTGTTCAATATTGCTTATCATCTTCATGTAGATGAGTGTTCGTTGTCCTTGTTCTGCAAGCGCTTCAAGTAAGTTATTGAGTTGTTCTTTCTTCTCGGTTGTTGCCTTGTACTTGACAAGATTGAATACTGGCGGTTTATAGTCGGTCGTGTCGTTGAGTATCTTTACATTGAATAATTTCTCCAGTCGTTCTGGATTATCAAATACCGCTGAGATCACAAGAGAGCGAGGTTTGTATAAAGGACACTTTGTGAAGAAATCAGATATTTCCAGCAATGTAGAACCTCTACTAGGATCATGAAGTATAGAGTGGACATCATCATAGATGACTGTTACAATCTTCCTCCCAAGCAGCCACTCTCGAGATGATGCTACCCGAATAACATCCTGAATTGCGTCAGGTGTTGCAATGATTACATTGGGGGAGAGTCCTTTCGAAAGTTGAACAAGCATTTCACTCTGGCGAACCTCACCAACTAAAACCAGAGGGCGAAGGAACCAACCAAAGAGCTGTGAGAGGAGATTAGAGGTCTCTCTAGCAGATGCATGAAAGGGAGCGATGAATATCGATAGTGCAGGAGTTTCAGGCTCTTTAATCATATGCCGATACATCTCATTTGCTACTAGAAGAGAGCCAGCAAAGCTCTTACCAGTACGACTCTGTGAGACTAACGCATAGTCGCCAGTCTTTGTATAGAGCCCTCCCTTTGCAGCTACCTTTTGGACATCATTGAGTTCTGTGATACCCAGAGCCCTAATCACTCTGGCTAAATCTGGATGTAAACGTTTCATGGGTGCGCGTCCTCCAATTCCAAGCATGTTCGCCAAAGATTACTAGTAAATAAATAGTGATGGTTAGATAGAAGTCATGTAAGCTTTAATAGATCGGATCTCGTGATGATCCCACGGATGCGTCCCTGATTCTGAACTAGAATGGCTTGATATTTTTGAAAGAGTGGCGTGATGATATCCACTGGAGTGGTTTCATCTATCATCGGTACACCTTCTGGACTCATCACTGCTTGAACAGATAACTCACTCATATCATGTTGAAGATTCCGTATAATATCTCTCTCTGTGATGATACCCACCATTTGAGTTCCCCGAAGAACTGGAATCTGAGAATAGTTATGTTTCTGCATCAGTCCAACTGCCACCGATACGGGGTTTCTTGCTTCGATGGTCAGTGGGTCAAATGTCATGATGTCATAGCATCTCTTACTTTGTCGACTCGTTAATACTTCAACAATCTTGTTCACTACAGAGAGTTTTGGATCTAATGACCCTCTCTCAAGCCTCGCAATGTACGATTGGGAAACACCTACTTCAATTGCCAACTCTGACTGAGTCATCTTGACTTCTCGTCGTAGATTCTGCAAACTTTCTACTGCCATCATGTGACTTCAATTTTAGATATTCCCAATAGTAATAAATATAATGATATATATTATCCATGCGAATGACCCATAAATGAACTTATATGTAGTTTGCTACGCGCTCGATGGAAAGACGAGTTGATTATTATGAAGAATCTAAAAGTCACACGTGGAGCCGGACCGTCAGTCGACAAGCTCCCAGTAGAAATTGTTGAGCGGAAAGGCAAAGGACATCCAGATACTCTTTGCGATAAAGCAGCTGAAGAATTGAGTGTACGCCTTAGCGAATATTACATGGAAACCTTTGACCAAGTCCAGCATCACAACGTTGACAAAGTCCTTCTCGTTGGTGGTCAATCAAACGCTAAATTTGGAGGCGGAGACGTCATTGAACCAATTTATATTCTCATGAGTGGTCGAGCCGTTGATGTAGTTGACAAGGATTATGAACGACAGGTACCTGTCGGAAAGTTTGCCGTTGAACACACACGACAATGGCTAAGCAAGGATCTTCCACACCTTGATGTTAATAGCGATGTTATCATTGATTACAAAATTCGTGCAGGAAGCACAGACCTCGTTGGCAACTTCGATATGGAGACTGGAATTCCACGAGCAAATGATACAAGCTTCGGTGTAGGATATGCGCCAATGTCACCCACTGAATTGATTACCTTGGAATCTGAGGAACTACTCAACAGTCCAAAGGTGAAGAAGCAGTGGCCCCAAATTGGTGAAGATATCAAGATCATGGCAACTCGAATCGATGATAAAATTCACGTTCAAGTTGCAGCAGCAATCATATCTTCTGAAACCAAAGATAAGAACGAGTATGCGAATGTGATGGAAGGTATTGCTGATCTTGTCTTAGATCATGCAGTGAAAATCACGGATATGGAAGTAGAAGTCGGTGTTAATACTGCAGACAGTCCAAAGGATAATCTGTTTTACCTTACAGTCACTGGAACTTCTGCTGAACACGGAGACGATGGTCAAGTAGGTAGAGGTAATCGTGCAAACGGTCTCATCACTCCTTACAGGCCAATGACACTTGAAGCAGCAGCTGGAAAGAATCCAGTATCACATGTTGGTAAAACATACAATGTAGCAGCTAGAGAGATTGTCGAACGCGTTTACGAAGAACATCCTGATCTGTCACAGGTCTACTGTTATCTTGTGAGCCAGATAGGTTCACCAATCACCGAACCACAGGCTGTCAATGTCGAGCTCTACGGAGATTGTGATATTGACTTAGTGAGGAAATCTGTTGAATCCATCACTGAAGAAGTGATAGCCAAATTACCTCGTGTCTGGGAAGGCTTCGTTAAGAGACAGTACCAACTCTGGTAGGAATATGAAACCATAGAGTAGGAAGTTCTTAGTTTCCTACTCTATATTTTCTTTTTTTGTTAAACTATAAATTCATTCAGTATAATGGATTCTTTAGGAGGTAATATGAATGAGTGATAGTCAGCAGTATACTCTTCCTCAGAAGGAAGAACGGCTAGCTTCTTTGGCTACGCAATTGGACTTGTAATCTTTTTCACATTCAGGATTGCTTTGCATTTTATTTCGGGAATCAATGATGTGCGTCTATTATTCTATGTGGAGCCTGGCTATACCTTCGCTTATTTCTTTTCCCAGATATATCCATTGTTCTTAGCAATTCCTTTCTTTTTTATTCGTAGAAAGAAGACAGAGGTCTAAATAAAAGAGCTGAGAGAACACTCAGGAATAGAAAGTGCAGAGTAATATAATTTGTACTCCACACTTCATTATCCTAGTTATCAATTCCAAGAGATTTCAGGTATGCCTCATTGTTCGATTCTCTACCTAAGAAATCACGAACCATCTCATCAGGGTCTCTGCTACCACCAGGAGCTAGAATCTTCTCGCGGTATTCCAAACCAGTTTTCTCATCGAGGTACCCATTCGTCTCGAATTTAGTGAAGATATCCTCAGCATATACCTTAGACCATTGGTATCCATAGTATCCTGCTTGATATCCACCCATGATATGACCGAAGGATGCATCAGGTCGTGTGTCAGGCATCAAATCAAATCCAGTTATCTTAGAGAATAACTCATACCATTTAGCGGTTGTATCTTCTACCGGTGTTGTGTGATAGTGCATATCAATCAATGAGAAGAAGACTTGACGTAACGTGAATGCCCCAATATCTAACAACTTTGCTTGCAACATACGGTTCAGTAGTTCAGATGGCAGTTTTTTCTCCGGATTTTTGTAATGACCAGAAAGTAGTTTGAGAACGTCTTCCTTCCATGCCCAATTTTCGAACATCATACTGGGGGTCTCTATGAAGTCGGGCAATACACCATCAAGACCGAATCTAGCATAGCTAGCCTTGTTAGTGATAACATGCATGAGATGTCCAAACTCGTGGAAGAAGGTTTCTACTTCATTATGTGTGAGTAGTGAAGGTGTATCTTTAGTGGGTTTCTGGAAGTTTGCAACCATCGATGTAATTGGAAGTAATGCTTTTCCAGCCTTTACACGTCTGTCAAGGAAGTCGAAGACGGCATAGTGTTTGTACTTTCCTTCACGGGGATACAAGTCCAGATAGAAATGGCCTATTAAATTCCCTGACACCTTATCAATCACCTTGAATTCCTGTACATCTTCGTGCCAGGCGTTTGGTTTCTTTATTTCTATAAATTCCAGATTCAGAACTTTTTGATATACTTCTAATACCCCATTTACCACTCTTTCCATCGGGAAGTATTCTTTCACCTCATTCTGGTCAACCGAGTACTTTTCTTTCCTGAGTAATTCATGATAATAGAAGAGATCCCAGAGTTCAAATTTGACATCTTCCATTGGAGTCCCAGTATGCTTTGCTTTGAGTTCTTTAAAGACATCAAGTTCTTTCTCAAACAGTGGAGTCAACTTTTCTTTCAAGTCGTTCATGAAATCAAAAATCCGTTTGGGGGTTTTAGCCATCTTAACACTGATTTGATACTCAGCAAAATTGTTGAACCCTGCTAGTTTTGCTAGACGATCTCGCAATGCAAGTGCATCTGAGAGACGTTCACTATTTTCTTTTCCACCCCGCTGATTCTGAGCTGTCTGCATTCGCTTTCTAGTTTCAGGGTTATGAGCATAATTCAGTACTGGGACGAGAATTGGATAATCAAGTGGAACAAGGTAAGCATCACCATCTTTATCCAAGTGCTCATAGATTTGTGACGGCACTCCGTCAAGTTCCTCAGCTGTGCAAGGAACTGTTGTTGTAATCTCATTTAGTACTGTGTTAAAGTCAGCTTCAAGCACTGTGAGGTTATTTGATATCTCAAGAAACTCTTTTCGTTCTGCATCGGATAATGAAGCTCCCCGATGCCTGAATTCATCTAATGTTCTCTTGAGAAGAGTTTGCTCCTCAGTTCCATAAGTATCAAGATGGGGCTCAAGTAGTGAAATTACATCATAGAGATCTTTTCGACCCCATACTTCATTATCGAATTTTAGTAATTGTTTCTCAACTGCATCACATGCATCTCGTTGTGCCTTATCAGTTGAAACATATTTTAAGAATCTCAGAGGACTTAGTTTCTCGCTGACACTACCGCCAATCTCTTCCAATGCTTGAAGAGTAGTGAGTGTTTCCTCACCTGGGGGAGTCTTTGCAATCTTTTCCAATGACTTCTTTGCAGCCACAATTGTACTATCCGCAGTGGATTGAATTTCTTCTGGTTGAACCGTCCAATCCATAATACGGAGAATCCCATCATCTGTCATAGTTTGCGAAACACGAATAATTGTATTTAAGACCAACCTTACCCGCGATTCTCTCTCATTTCCAAAGAAAAATATAGAATCTAAAAGGTGGGGTTCCTTGTGGCATGTTTTTTAAGGACTCAAGTATAGATTCCAGTCAAGTCAACCCTAAACGACATGCCATAGGGTTGTAAATTATTTAGGAGAATTAACAGCATGGGAAAGGTAACAGACCCAATTGCAAAGAGAATCAGAAAGAAGGCAGCCAAGGACATCAAAGGAGGCTTCTTCGGAAAGATCACCCACTACATCCCAGGATGGCATGGGTACCAGGAGAAAAATGAACGTCGTGCCGCTGACAAAGTCCTTCGTGAGTTCATTGCAGACCAACTACGTCTTGTTAAACAAGATTTAGAAAAGTTGCAGATGATGGTTGTCGATTACAATCTTAGTAAGACTTGGGAAACTTTTGATAGAATGCTCAATCTTTGTGATAAAATTGAATCCGCAATTCGTTACGCAGACTACGGTTATGCGGCTTGGGGAAGCAAGGAAAAGATCAATGAGAAAGAGCTCGACCAAGTGTACGAGTTTGATGCGGTCCTCCTTGATGACATTGGTGCAATCAATGATGTCGCGGAAGAATTTCTTGATCAGATGAACCAAGGAAAGTTCGATGAGGCTTGGAATTATACGTACCGAATGTGGACTATCATGCAGCGACTCGAAGAGAAGTGGAATCAACGAGAAGGCTACATGAAAGGCTACCAAGAATAATTTAGTTTATCATTCCGGGGCACCAGTCCCGGAATTCTACTTCTTTTGTTTTCGTCATATAGCAAGTATTATTGCTAAATTTTTATTATAGTTAATATGCAAAGTGTGTTTCTTTCCATTACAATCGGTTTTCAGTTATTCCTAATTTTTGGGTATTTGTTCTTTGCAATCTTTAGAACCTACCCAACAGGAGATGACAGAATTTCACTCATGTCTTGGATTACAGGGTTCATTGGTGTTCTCACGTTCGGACTTATTGGTTCATTAGCACTCGTATTTTCCAGAATGCCAATTATTGATGCTAGTATAGCATTCGCGTTGTCTTTTGCAGATGTTCTCGGACTCTATCTGCTTGTGGATGATACTCTAAAGGCTAAGAAACAAGCTATATCATCTCAAGTACAAGTGTAGATATTAACAAACAATTGGAATAACCTATGTTTCATCCAGCTCTATATTCGTATCAACATCTTCATCCAGCGTGACTCTTTCCAAGGGTGCAAACCAACCAGGATGTTGTGCTATCGTTTCTTCAATATTGAGAATTGTAATTTGAAGCTCGGGTGATTCGACAATTTCAATCTTGACGAATTTTGCAGCTCGCTCATTTCTTTCGCTACTAAGGATATTCTCAATTTGCCGGACCTTTCGCTCTACAGTCATAAACTCTAGAGGATCATCGATGAGTTCTAAGGCATCCCAGATTTTTTCAAGGAGAAAGAACACAAACTTATGTTCATAGAATTGAGTAGATACTTGATCTAAAATAGTTTCAATAGATGGTCTATTCCAATCTGTGGTCCATTTGTCGATTACATCATAAAGACTTAGAATCATTCTAAGTATCAAAACGTATTGTGAACCTAAAAGAATTACTTTGAGTAACATATCAATGGAATTAATTGAAATACAACAGTTTTCATGGTTCAATGGTGTATTGGTCACATCACATCCGAGCAACAAAGAGAATCTGAGCAGGTAGGGATACCAATTGAAATATTCATGGCAATTAAAATTAGCCGCCAGGTTATGTGGGATTGCTATTTTCATTTACATTTTAATGGGTATAGATATTCAAAACTTACTTGTTACCACATTAGGAATTCCCCTAGTATATACCGTCATTCTGATTCTTTTTGTCTTACCGATTATGCTTGTGAGAGGGTCAAGATGGAAAGTGGTTACCGAAGGGTTAGATTTGAATCTGAGTGTCCTTCAGGCAACAGGAGCACTATGCTTGTCACATCTTGCAAACCTAGTCATACCAGGAAGTCTCGGTGATTTAGTCAGAGTTCCATATATGAAACATCAAGGTAATCGAGTGGACAAGTCGATAATTAGTATCCTAGTTGATGCAGTTCTCGGATCAATTGTTCCATTCACAGCCGGAATTTTTGCTATAACAATAATTCTTGAAATTAACATAACACTCGAACTTTTTCTACTGTGTATCGTTTGGATAATAGGAGGATACTGTGTATACCGAGTTATACATGCAACACTTTGGCCAAGACTTATGCAAGCTCGGATGCGACGATTGATGAGAGACGGTCTACGAGGAAGATCCTTCTTCACATTTCCATCAATACTCGCATCAATAGGCAAGACAAGAATAGCTATAAGTCTGGGTCTCTCAGTACTACTTTTTGGGTTATACGTTACACAAGCCTATATTCTTGCAATATCACTAGACATGTCAATCGATTGGGCGTACCTAGCAGTTACACTTGGGCTAACATCACTATTGACTGCAATACCTGTCACTATTCAAGGTCTTGGACTAAGAGAGGGAGTACTACTCTTCATGCTTACACCGTTAGGTTTTGGACCAGTTCTCATTATATCATTCTCTTTAACATTAATGCTAGTCAACCTGATTCCTGCCATAGCAGGCTTTGTTATTTGGTCCAGGAATCCCTTTATTGATATCACAAACCAAGAGATACTGGATGTAGACGGAGAAGAATCACCATTCAGTTATCTTGATCTGGAATGAATTTCAACAGGATAATGCCTCAAAAAAGGAGATTTTTGTTAGTATACTGCACTTTCAATTACATGGAAAAATCATTCGATCCCGAGGTCTCTTAAAGCGCGATGAATCAGGGACATATGTAGAAGTTTATCGCAAGACCCGCAAAGAAAAGCATCAGGGCCCATCCATTCAATCTCTTCATCAAAATTCAATGCATTTCCACAATACGGGCAAAATATGGCTCTACTCTTTTGAGCGGTTAGAAATATCTGAGTCACGGATTGAAATTTCTTTCTTCCAGTTTCTGGTGAAATATCATCTTGACTAGTATGATTTCCTAAGGTTCTGATTTTGGTTTCTTTCATTGAGGGGATATCTCCGTGGTTCAGTCTTCCCTGCAACAGGTATAAGGTTGAGCAATACGTGAAATCGTATTCTCTTCAGTATTGAAAAGAAAGAGAAAGGAAAAGGAGGATA
>Ga0307423_1001481_pt1 | contig 14117 bp, 12 predicted proteins | sample SalMarWE160310MG_FD_202154 | JGI IMG/M metagenome (GOLD analysis project Ga0307423, IMG submission 202154) | Salt marsh sediment microbial communities from the Plum Island Ecosystem LTER, Massachusetts, United States - WE1603-10 | ecosystem: Environmental > Aquatic > Marine > Intertidal zone >...
AACAGGATTTCATGACACGAACTGGAAACTTGTTAACCACCTCTTGATTGACGGGGAAGTTTACCTTACAGAAAGGGAAGTAAGCCGGCTTCTAGAAGAGGAAGTCAGAAAACATATTGAAGAGAGACTCGACACGAAAATAAAGTCTCTTCCTCCAGCTATCATGGCTCGAGTAAACCGGTTGAGGCAGCTGGCTGCAGAAAAACAAGAGCAGATTCGGCTTCAGGAGATGCCTGAGCGCGTAGTGATGGAGGCTTTTCCGTCATGTATTAAGGGCGTGTATGACAGTGTCTCGGCTGGTCGCCCCGCTTCGCATCTGGGCAGATTCGCGTTAACTTCGTTCCTGATAAGCGTTGGAATGAGCGCAGAGGATGTCTTCAAGTTTTTCCGCTCCGTCTCCGACTTTAACGAACGGATGACCCGTTATCAGGTTGAGCACATCGCCGGAAGCAGAGGCTCTGGAACGAAGTATACGCCCCCTAATTGTTCTACGTTGCGAACCCACGGAATCTGTATTTCACCAGAGGATGAATGTAAAGGAGCCGTGAATCCGCTAATCTGCTACAAACGAAAATTAAAGAATGTGCCTGAAGAAGAGCAGCCAGCTGAAGATAAATGAGCTTTTTTTTGGCTTGTTTGTTTAATCTTCTGGTTTTGTAATGAAGGAAAGAACGATAACTACTGCTGTTAGTGCTAGGAAGAGTCCTCCAAATATTGAGAGGGGTATTCTGAAGATGGGCTCTCCATGAAGCACCAGATTTGAGGGAAGGGCAAGCGCGTATGATGCCAAAAAAACAGCAAAAAATACTGCTCCTATAGCCTGCGTCAAAAAAGCAAATCGAACCAAATGGTTTCTTTTCAACTGAAGCAACCTCTCTGTGCTAAAACTTCAATCTCTAATAGTATTTCGAGTGTTTATAAAAATGCTGCTCAAACGAACTGGCAACTTCAGAGACTACCGCAAATATAATAGCTTCAAACGCTCCATTTCTATGGAAGATGTGATTTGTGTGGTTGAAGCTCGGACAGATTGGTCGCTAAGAGTTGGTCTGTTTCTGGTTTCTCTTGCCTGGTTTTCTTATATGCTCTACGAGTTCGCCAATGGCGTAATCAATCGCGGTCCTCTCACAGTCTTCTGGATTCTTGTAACTGACGTGCCCGGATGCATCGGCATCGGCTTCAGAACAGCCGCAGGCTTCATCGCCCTCGTAACCGCCCTATTCTATCTAGTCAGAAGAGATCTTTCGAAGCCTGAAGCGTTAATGGCGCTTAGGCTGGTCGTACTTTTTGAGGCTGGATACTGGTTCTTCAGCTTTTTCATGTCCTTCGTTTGGGGCTTCACAGTTTTTTCGATTCCCGCTGACGCTTTCGGCGGACCGCTTTTAATGACAATCGAGAACACTATTCCCTGTTTCGTGCAATCGATATGTCTTGCCGGCGTCCTAGTCAAGCTGTTCCTGCAGTTAGGTCCCAATAAGCCTGCAAAGAATGCGATAAAATGGGGATTGATTGCGGGCACTTTGTATGTGTTTGTTTTCTGGCTTAACAACACGGGTAACTGGCTAACGGCAATAGTGGAAAAGGGGACAGATTACATTATGCTTTATCCGGCTAACCTGTTCAGCTTCTTCATAACCACTGTTGGGTTGCTTTTGCTTGCCTTCTATGCCGCATTCTTCTCAAGAAAATCTATGGGCGCAAAATCTTTGGCGGACATCAACATCCACACGGTAGGCTTCATCGTAACTCTTGTCGGATTGTATTTTGCTGTGCAGTATGTCATGTGGATTTTACTTGGAAGCGTCGGCGGCTGGGGCACATGGTACGCATGGATGATGGGTCATAACCTAGACTTGTGGGCTATGTGCCTTCCTATTGTTGGGGTACCCCTGCTATTCTATAGACGGAAAGATTCTTAACGTGAACACAAAAAAAATCAAATTTGTGGCGGGTCAGTCCTCATCGTACTCGTTTTTTGCAAGCTCGACTGATGTAGTGTCCTCATGTTCTTTTCTTTCCAGCCCTAACTGTTTCTTCTTTTTCTTGCCAATTTTTTCTCTGCCCAGCATGAAACTGTACTCAGCTTCCGTTATTTCGTCGTTCTTTAGCATCTCTTCTAGCTGCTCTTCGTCGTACACATTCATGGTCTTATCTTCGTTTTCTTCTTCATCTTCCTCTTTTTCGCGAACTCTTTTCCTTCTTTCTTCTTCTTTCATTGTTCTTCAAAAGTACTAGATTTCGTGTTTCATATAAATGCATTTAATCAATCTGGCTCAAGTGGCATGAATCCTGTTTAAATATTCTTTCTAGTCTATATTAGACGGCACAATGAATGTTGGGCGGAAGAGTAAGCATGTCCTCTTTGTCGCAAAATTTTATCCGAGACAAATTTGCCGAATACTATAAACAGCATTCCGCCTCTATCCTGGCCCCGTCCACTCTTGAAAGGCGCGAGTTTGGCTTTCTCCTCCTTGAAAAGGGAGTTATGCTCCGGCACAAGGGCTTCAGGGATGTGGACGGTCTCAGGTCCTCGTTGACTGCTACCGTGCCTTCAGACGTTTACTATTCAAGCGCCTACTATGACCGTCCCGAGGAAGAGATGAAGGCAAAAGGCTGGTTGGGCGCTGACCTAATTTTTGATATCGACGCAGATCACATCCCGACCCCATGCGCCACGGTTCATGACCTTTGGGTCTGCAATGGCTGTGGCGCTTCTGGTAGGGGCGTTCATCCGGCCACATGTCCCGGTTGTGGCAAAGGAAAGTTCAAGGAAAAGACTTGGCCTTGCGAAATCTGTTTAGAAGCTTCCAAGGCTGAAGCGATTAAACTGTTAGATATCTTGACCAACGATTTCGGTTTTTCCTCAAACAAGTTAACGGTGGCTTTTTCGGGGCACAGAGGATACCATGTTCATGTGGAGAGCGAATCTGTTCGAGGATTCGATTCGTTGGCTCGCAAAGAGATAGTTGATTACATGACGGGAATCGGTTTGGAGGCAGAATTTCATGGTTTGGGAAAAAGTTCATCGCCCGACAGAAGGGTTTCTGGTCCAGACCTGAATGACAGAGGATGGAGAGGACGCATAGCCAAGGGAACCTACGACTTTCTGCTGACCGCCTCCAAAGAAGATTTAGAAAAAGCGGGTTTAGATAAAAGAAATGTGAAGCTGTTGATTATGCATAGTGAGGCGATTCTGGAGAGTTGGACCAAAAAAGGTCCTTGGGGCGTAGTTAAGGGGATAACTCCCGAAACTTGGAGAAAAGTTGCTCAATATGGAGTTGAGAGCCAGTCTGTGAAAATCGACACTGTAGTTACTCCCGACATCAACCGCCTGATAAGGCTCCCTAATTCGTTACATGGAAAGACTGGATTAAAAAAGGTCGAGTTTCCCATCACAGAAATCGAGGGTTTTGATCCTCTCAAGAGCGCAGTAGCATTTAAGGAGGGACATGTTACTGTACATGTTTCAGATGCGCCCCAATTTAGAGTGGAGGATGAAATCTATGGTCCGTTTAAAAGGCAGAAAATTGAGCTTCCCACTGCCGCAGCATTGATGCTGCTATGTAAGGGTGTGGCAACGGTGGTGCAGTAAAATTGTATAATGAACTCTATGAACTGTGGAAAAAGGAAAAAGAAAATGAGAATGCGATTCAGCGGCTCCCGAAGAACTTCTACGCCAAAATTGCTGCTTACATTAAAAAAACTAGGGAAGAAAATCGGATGCTGGACAAGAAAACAACCAAAGCCAAGCTGCTGGACCTCGAGTTTAAAAACGTCAAGATTATGGCTGGCGAACTTTTTGAGATTCGTTACAGGAAACTCTGGGAAACGGCTTTAGCTCGAGAAACCGTTGCCAGGGACGGCCTAACTGAGGAGGAGGAAAAATTGTACGGAAAAGTTTTGCCGCTAGCCGAAGCTTATCATGCTTTCTCTAAAGACATTCTTCGCGGGCATTTATCCGCTATCGAAAAGGATGCGAAACTAACAATGATGGTTCTGCGTTTTGTTCAGGAAATTCCGGCTTTAGTTGGGTCTGACCTGAAAACTTATGGTCCCTTTGCGCCAGAGGATATAGCAGCTCTTCCTCCTGAAAATGCTCGAATTCTCATTAAACAGGGAGTAGCCGTAAAGGTAGACACCGATTAATCGGCAGAATCAGGTTACTGTTGTCTACGTGTCGAAATGTAAGCTTTGAGCATCCGCCCCCATTTCTTGAACCACTCGTTCACGCTGCTGATTGTTGCTTATAACTTGTTCATGACCCCCGTTGCTAAGGTATAAAAATCGGCGAAAATGTATCGAAATGAACAGTGGAAGGTGTCATCTTTTTAAATAGGTGGTTACAGAATGCATCAAACTTTTAAAGGAGTTATCATAACATATTATTCTTATGAAACAGCAAAAACTCCTTAGACTAGTAAGCGAGATGCTGAAAAATTCCAAGAAAAGCGACAGGGAATTAGCCGGCATCTTAGGGGTCTCGCAGCCAACTGTCTCCAGAACTCGAGCTAGAATCGAAAAAGAATACATAAAAACATACACCATAATCCCCGACTTCAAGAAACTTGGATACCAAATAATGGCCTTTACATTCGCAAAAACGAAGGGTTATCAAGGAAACGTCGCTGCAGAAATGACAAAGAAGTCCAAAGAATGGGTAGCAAAACGTCCTAATGTCATCTTTGGCGCTGACGGTGAAGGTCTTGGAAAAGACTTGGTTTTGATATCGTTCCACAAGAACTATTCAGCCTACGCCGAGTTCATGCGCTCCTTTGCTATGGATTGGGGAAATTACGTAGATAACTTCGAATCGTTCCTTGTCAGCATCGGTTCAGGATACATGCTAAGAGATTTCGACCTAAAATATCTGGCAGACGACATATAGGAATCTGCGAGACTAGCTATCTGTATGAAAGTCCAAAGCACAATTTTCATAGCAGAGCCTTTAGATTCCTTAAACTAGAGAAAGCATCCTCAACCGCTTTCTCATGGTCGAAGGCAATATCCAATTTTTTTATTTCCGCCTCAGAGAAGCTCTTTACTTCGTCAACTTTTGCTCCCGGTTTGATCTCTCCATACACGATTTTATACAAAAACGCGATACTTGCAACATGTTCCCTAGGGTCCCTTTCCGGTCATCATAAATTCACAAAGTCTGGGAAATTTTTTCGCATAGGATTAAATCTGTACAGCTTTTCTGGTGTGAATTCATGTTTCTTTCCAGAAACAGATAAATAGTAATTAAGGGGGCTGTTTTATACTTAACAAGTCTGTGATCGGAATGAACGTACCAAAAGAAATCACCACATACTGCCCCAAGTGTCAGTCTCATAAGGCTCACGCTGTTTCCTTGTATAAGGCTGGGAAACGGAGAGCTTTAGCCAAGGGCGAGAGAGCCCACGAATTGAAGGAGAAGAAGGGGTATGGTGGGCAGAAGTTTCCTAGGCAAAGGAAGTTTGCTAAAGTTACTAAGAAGCAGGTGCTGAGGCTCAAGTGTAAGAGCTGCGGTTTTATGCGTCATAAGAAGGGACTTCGTCTTAAGAAGTTGATTATAGCATAGAGTGGGGTGAAGAAATTTGAGTGAATGGGATAAAGTTATACCGAAACCTAATAGCAGCTTCTTGCGAGTAAAGTGTCCTGACTGTGGAAATGAGCAATTCGTTTTCAGTCACGCTACGACCTCTGTCCACTGCAACGTGTGTAGTGCGGTCTTAGCGGAACCTTCCAGCGGAAAGGCAACCGTCAAAGGCGAAATAACCTCAGTCTTAGAATAAACAAAGAAAGGAACTAGAAGAAAATGAGTTTAAGGAGACCTGAATGGCCTGAAGTAGGCGATTTGGTTATAGCTACTGTTGAGCGAATAACCGACTATGGCGTCTACGTTAGGTTAGATGAATATGACAAGGAAGGTCTCCTGCACGTTTCTGAGGTTGCTTCTCGGTGGGTAAGAAACATCCGAGATTATGTTCGTGAAGGACAGAAGGTTGTGCTTAAAGTTCTGCGTGTCCATGCAGACAAAGGGCAAGTTGACCTTTCGCGAAGAAGAGTTACGAAGCGGGATAAAAAAGAGAAGATTCAGTCTTGGAAGAAAGACCGGAAAGCGGAGGGTCTGCTGCGGACTGCCGCTGAAAAATTGAATATTTCCTTTGAGGAATCCTACGAGAAGGCTGGGGCGTTAATCGAGAATGCTTTTGGGGATCTTCATGAGGGATTGGAGAAGACTGCGAAGGATGGCGTAACTGTTCTGTTGGAGCTGGGAATCGAGAAGGAGCTTGCAGTTACTTTAGAGGAGATTGCGAAGGAAAAGATTCAGATTTCCTTGGTTAGTGTGAAAGGGATTCTGGAGCTTCAGAACCCGAAGCCGAAAGGGGTACTCGTCATCAAAGAGACTCTGAAGCACGCTCAAGAAGTTGGAGCATCAGAGGATGCGGATGTGACGATCTATCTGGTTTCGCCCCCAAAATATCGCATCGTGGTTTCGGCTGAGGACTACAAAAGCGCGGAGAGCGTCTTGGAGACAGCCGCTAACTCTGCAGTGGAATTTATTTCAAAGAATGGCGGAAAAGGCTCCTTCACAAGAGAGAAATAAGCCTCTCTTCAAGAAGCTGCCAGCTTTTTGTTGCTTAGGTTTTTAGGAAAAATACTGTTTTCAACAATGTACCTCTGTTAGTCTCCTAATATAAACAGCTGTTTTGTGTCTTGGCTTTTGAGCAACTTTGTGGTTATTGGAAACGTAAATAGGTGTGTTCGCACAAATAGGTGTGAACGTCCAAAATATTTAGGCGAATAATTGTAGAAACGGGTGCATGTGATGGTTTGGCTGCTTAGAAAATGCGTAAAGTGCGGAGAATATACGTTGAACCAGGAAAGCTGCCCCCATTGTGGAGGAAACCTGCACATTCCTCATCCTGCTAAATTCTCGCCTGACGACAAGTACGCAAAATATAGACACGCAATGAGGTCTAAGTCAGAATGAAAACCACAGTCATTAAGGAACTGGCTAACGTTGAACTGAAGAATCCGATTCTGGTAGAAGGCTTTCCAGGATTAGGTATGGTCGGCAGCATAGCCACCAAATACCTTGTAAAACAGTTAAAGGCTCAAAAGCTGGCAGTTTTGCATTCTCCACATTTTCCCTACCATGTTGTTGTTGACAAAAAAGGAGGAGTCAGGCTTCTCCGTGGGGAGTTTTATTTCCTGAAAAACGAGACTGGCGAAAACGATTTCATCTTCTTAACTGGGGACAGCCAATCCCAGACAATTGAGGGACAGTTTGAGGTAGCCAACAGCATTCTCGATTTTGCTGAAAAGAAAAACGTGAAAACTGTCATAACCATTGGCGGCTACAGAAACGAAGTTGAAGGCACCCCGAATGTGGTTGCAGTGTCCACGAATCCTGTTCTCTTGGAGAAGGCTCTGAACGCTAAGGCGGTATCCAGCGAAGCCGGAACCCCTATTGTTGGCACAGCCGGTTTGCTTTTGGGGTTAGCAAAATTCAGGAAGATGGATGCAGTTTGTCTTTTAGGTGAGACTCGCGGCTACTTGCCTGATCCGGAGACTGCGAAGACTGTTATCGAGATTCTGCAGCGACTTCTTGGAATAGATGTTGATTTGAAAGGATTAGATGAGGAGATCGAACGGTCTAAAGAGATTCTGGGTAAAATGCAGGATATTGAGAATAGACGAGTTAAGTACATGCAGAAAATGCGTAGGGTGGAAGAGGAGCGAATCACCTACATTTCTTGAACTTGCCAAAACCCCTAAGCATTGCTGTTTGCAAAGAAAAAAGTAAAAGAACTTTGAAAAAAGTTTTTTCGAGTGTGCGCTTAGTCATAGTTGACTTTGTAGACGCACACCATTGCTGCAAATGGTCCCTGCGAATCTTGGAACCACTTGATTGCGCCAATTTGTTGTGAGAAGTATCCTTGTGGCGGTCCCTCGAAATGTTCTAATGTGATTTCTGAGTAGCCCTGAAGTACGATGTCTCTTGAGTAATGCATCAGCTTGTATAGAACAGTGCTGTTTCCCATCGCGTTCATTACCAGCTCATCAGTGCCTACTTGGTTATCTGCATTTGAGTCTATCCAATCAAGTCCTAACGTGTAGTTTCCGAATAGAGTATCATTCAAGCCCGGAATTCGCGCCATCCATCGCCATTTTCCTTCATCACCATATACTGCGTCACTTCCGTCCTGTCTGAAGCTCTGGTAAATCACAACATAGTTGACATCATATGGTCCGCGTGCATTAAATCCATCTAAGATTTCAATGGCTCCCGTTTCGTTTGACATGAACATTTCTCCAATCAAGGCTATCTGAGTAGCATTCACTGTGCCGTTATCCGCAAGAGTTGTTTTATTGGCAATAGTCGTAATCCAGTATCCGTAATCCCACCAACTGCACACAACATCACTTTGCTCCAAGTTAACCCGCATCCAGTTGAGGGCATCTAACCAGTCACCGACCGGTTCAGAAGGCTTAATGGGCAAACTCGCCGCCGCAATGGTTGTAGGCGAATATGCACGATCTACTTCTCTTGGAAATGTTGAGCCTGCGCTTGGTAACACAAACGTAACCGTCAACAAGAGGAACATCAAAATGATGAAGCCTGCGCTGAATTCCTTGCCCACCCGAGGCCTGAAACGCATTTTACGCTTTGAAATGTTAGGATTCTCCTTCAGAATCATGGCAAACGGTTTGATCAATTGAACCAAAGCTACTGCCCATAAGATGCTAACGGCTGGAGCCAAGAGCAAACTTAACCGAACAATGGACCCTGCAAAGTAGATTGCCGTCAAGCCAAAGATTACGAGGAAAATGTTGCGGTTTGTAGGATTCTGCACAGCAAAATACAAACCGAAAGGCACGAAGAAGACTCCTATTCCTAAGTCATAGTAGAATGATCCCCACGTTGCTGGTCTGTGTTCCTGTACAGACTGCACAAGCTGTTGTATAGTGCCTTCACCTAGCCTCTCATTGGGGAATATGACTGCGATGAACTTTTCTTCTAGTGACCCGATTAAGCCGAGCCTTGAAAGCGCAAAGAACAAGACGACAATCAGGGCTAAGAAGCCAATTACAAAAAGCATCTTATTCTTGTTGTTTTTGATTCGGCGAGAAATTTCGTAGATACACAGCAAAAGGAATACTCCAGCTACAGCCAAGACTGTGGGCTCTGTTAGAAATTTGACACCCAGCTTTGGCACAGCTGCTGCCATTAAAAGTGCCACGCCAAAGGTTGTGCCGTATGAAAGAAAGAGTTTTGATGAATATCTACGTAGTATGAGTAGAACAAAAACGAAAATTAATGTGATTCCGAGGGGATATCGTGCTGCTCCCCATGACGCAAAGAGGTACCCCAACGATAATCCTCCCGCAACCGAATATGCAACAACGTTTCTGGTGGGTCTTTCAGGGTCAATGGACCTTAGGAAGAAGAATATGAACAGGAGTATGCCGAAGATTCCGACGGTTTCGTCGTCAAAGAATCCAAGTGAGGTACGGCTAATATACGGTGAACTTAGGGCTAAAAAGAAAGCTGAAAACAGACCAACCTCTTTGCCGCCAATGTCTCTTCCCACAAAATAGATAACCAAAACGGTTAATGTTGCCATAATCACTGGGAAAAATACACAGAAATTGAAAACAGGGTCGGCAGTCAAAGGATTATAGACGCTTGAGCTCAGTATCGGCGCCGGAGCAAGATTCAGGGCATTGGCTATCTGATACATGAACGCTGCTGTGGCTGCTAGACCAGGAAAAACTGCGCCTGCAACTGGGAGTCCCTGAGGGTACCAGCTCATCGTGTCTGTCCATGTTGTCCACGAAAAAAATCCGTTATCCACCATGTAACTGGTTAAACGGTAATGAATGTGGGGGTCAAATTCTGATAGTTGAATACCCCAGCGGAGAGGAAGCAACCTGATTAGCGCTGCTATAACAAGAATAATGGCAAGCAGAGATATGTGCATCAGAGAAGAATGAGATATTCGGAAGCGAAGAGCTCCAATGCTCGTCAATGCATTACCTACGCCTTCTTTAGTAAACAACTTTCCAATCTTCACCGCAAACCCTTCTCTCGTCCAATCAAAGCAATGAACCATATATCTTTCTTGTGGTATTCTATGGTTAGTATCCCCCTTCTTTGAACAAAGAAATATTTTAACTTTTTAATTTGTGATAAAACGGAATAGTGGTGGACAGCAACTTGACTACCGAAAACGTGGCTTAGAATGTCAAGACGCCTGCATTTTTGTCCATTTTTGGGCTATTTCTTTTTTGGGGGCTTCACATCGTTTATCATAGCACATCCACACATGGGGCACTGTCTAGGATCAGCTTTGTCTCCGCAACTCCATTTTTTTCCACACTTCAAACATATCCAATCAGTCATTTCCTTCACCCTTTTTGAAATCTTGCTATCACTCTTGATTCACTTAATCCTTTCCATCAAAAGTTTGTATCCGCCGCGGATGTGCCTCTGTTTATTCTTTAACTTGTTCTCAGCGTCTTCTGCCTGTATCGTCGGCAGCTGTAACCTCAACTTTTTTTGGCACAAACGATATTTTTTTGCCACATTTGGGGCATTTACCATCATGAGTCTGAATTATCTCATCTGGAGGCTTCAGTTCTGAGCCTTCGTAGAGAATAAAACCGCATTTTTCGCAAAGTACCAGTTGAGGCAATGTATCACAGCCGTTGTAGAGCGAAATAGAATCGTTACAAACTATTTATATATTACGACGTCTCGCAGAGCGCCTTCAGCTCAATCTTACCAGCGTTGTTGTTCGCTCGGTCTCCATAGGAGAGATATTCCAGTTGCCTCCAATACTACATTCACCTGCCTGAAAGAGAGAATGGAATGGCTGCGCCGATGGAAAACTACACGCTGATAGTCACCGAAAAACCTGATGCCGCCAAAAGAATAGCCCAAGCCCTTGACCGCCAAGGCAAACCCCAAGCTCTCAGGGAAAACGGCGTGCCCTACTTTGTTGCTCAAAGAGACCGAAAACTTGTTGTTGTTCCCGCTCTCGGGCACCTCTACACTATCGTCCAAGACGGAGGAAAAAGAAGCAGCTACCCCGTATTCGATTTCAAGTGGGCGCCGCGGCACCAGGCAGAGCGAAAAGCAAAATCGATTCGTAACTGGGTGGAAGCCTTCTCGAAGCTGTCCAGTGACGCTGACGAGTTCATGTCCGCTTGCGACTACGACATTGAAGGAAGCCTCATTGGATACTGCATACTGAAGTACGCCTGCGGAGACAAGGGCGCCTCGGCAAAACGGATGAAATTTTCTACCCTCATGAAAACCGAGCTGGAACAAGCCTACGAAGAGCCTCTTCCCCGCCTCGATTTTGCGCTTATCGAAGCTGGAAGAACCAGACATGAAGTGGACTGGCTCTACGGCATAAACCTTTCACGAGCCTTAACTTTGGCGGCACATCACTGGAGCGGCAGATACTCCACATTGAGCACGGGACGAGTGCAGGGACCCGCCCTCCAGTTTCTGACCACAAGAGAGAAGATAATCCGCAGCTTCGTGCCCACCCCATACTGGGAAATAACGGCTGAGGCTGAAATCCTGAACTCTGTAGTTGAGGCAGAATATGAAAAGAAACGAATCGAAACAAGGGCTGAGGCAGACGCTGTGGTGCAAGCCTGCGCCGGCAAAACTGGAGAAGTCAAAAATGTTGATGTTAAGAAGGTGCATCAGAAGGCTCCTATCCCCTTCGACGTGGGCATGTTACAGCGGGAAGCCTACAGCCTCTTTGGCTACACTCCCAGACGCACCCTATCAATCGCCCAGCGCCTATATCTCGACGCCCTAATCTCGTATCCAAGGACAAGCAGCCAGAAGCTGCCTCCAATAATCGGCTACAGAACGATTCTCAGTTCGCTCAAAAGAAAACCTGCATACAAGAAGTTAGCCTCAAGCATTCTAGACCAAGAAGAACTGAAGCCAAGAGAGGGCGCCAAAGACGACCCAGCCCATCCTGCCATTTATCCTACGGGGAACCTGCCAGAAAAGCCCTTGGGCGTGCCCGAAAGGAGGGTTTGGGACCTAGTTGTCCGAAGGTTCATGGCTGTTTTCGGAGAGCCTGCACTAAAAGAGAGCCTAAAGGCGCGGCTAGACGTGAATGGTCACGTCTTCTTTTTGAGGGGAAGACGGATTCTGAAGGAGGGATGGATGCAATACTACGAGCCCTACGTAAGAGCCGAAGAGGTGCTGTTGGCCCCAATCAAAGAAGGCGATAAAGCTCTGTTAAGGCGGGTCAATCGGGAAGACCGGTTCACCTGCCCCCCGCCCAGATACAATCCGAGCAGCCTCCTGAAGAAGATGGAGGAGCTTGGAATCGGAACAAAGGCGACCAGAGCAGACATCATTCAAACTCTCTACAATCGCGGATACGTCAGGGACGAGAGAATCGTGGTGACTGAGCTGGGATTCGACGTGATTGACGTTCTTGGCAGGTACGCCCCAGATGTGACCTCGGCTCAGCTCACTCAGGAACTTGAGGCTAAAATGGAGCAAATCCAAAATAATATGATGAAACGGGAAACTGTCCTCGCCGAAGTTGTTGAGCAGCTTAAGCCCCAGCTTGAACAGTTCAAAGAAAATGAAGAGGCTATCGGTGAAGCCCTGAGCAAAGCCACCAAGAAAGCACAGGCACAGGAACGGGTTGTAGGAAAATGCCCAAACTGTGGCACAGGCGACCTTGCGATTATCTATTCACGAACAACCAAAAAACGGTTCATAGGCTGCACCAACTACTTCAAGGGTCTGTGCAAAACGTCTTTTCCTCTTCCTCAACATGGAACCGTCAAACCCGCCAAAAGCCGCTGTAAATTTTGTGGCTGGCCTCAGGTACTGGTGTGGCTCAGAGGCAGGAGACCTTGGAACCTGTGCTTCAACACTGACTGCTCTAGTAAGGCTAAACGGAGGAAAAAGCCGTGACGTGCATTTGTCTGTGAAAGAGAATCTTCTAAGAAGTACTGCAGGTTTCATGAGAAGGCTTACCGGAACGTTGTTCTGAAATTTGAGGATTGGCAGCAGGCTATGGGCGTCTCTTGGAAGGAATATTTAAAAGCGGTTGTAGAGAATTCATACACAGGCACTTGGGCAAAAGAAGTTGCAGAGCATTTATTGAAGAACAAGGATGAATAAACCATGGTTAGTAAACGAATCTCATCGCTCACATTTTCGCTGCAAAAAACCTACGAGAGAATACTGACTGCCAAGCCGTCCCTATTCGTTGTCGGAATATTGGCTGTCGCTACTTCCATATTTCTGCTTGGAGGAGGAATCTACGACATCCTGATTAAGCCCATCGTAGCAATCGTGGCTTCGGGTGGACGGATAATCAGCTTCTATCCTTATGGCATAACCGAGCAGTTGCTCCTAGAAAGCGTAATCATCATGGTCTTCTATGCTATGGGATTCGCGGGTTTTCTTATAGCATACCGGAGCACCAAGTATGCTTCCAACCCCCGCCAAGCGTACCGATTCCTTCTGGTTGGCATTGTTCTCCTCCTTATAGCATATGTTCTGGTTGAACAAAATCTGCTGGCTAGCGTCTAGCCTCTACCACCTTTACACGCCCGAAGCGGCGTAGCGTCACCTGTTTTTTCTCTTGTTTTTCATGTTCAAAAGAGCAGCCCCTAGGTTTGTCAGCAAATGTATCGGGATTGTCACAAGAAGAATTATCAGAGCCGCTAGCAAGGAGGGGGGCGAGACCGGAATCGAAAAGAGGAAAGCTCCCAGTATGAAGTCGATTTGGTCTGCTACTGGAAGGGAACTGCCGGGGGAACGGTTTAGCCGCCTTTTAATGAAGGACTCTACTAGGTCGCCTGTTAATGCTCCTAAGGACAGCATGAATCCGAGGAGTATGCTGTACTGAAACTGGGAACCGTATTCAAATAGAACCTGCTCATAGATTATTGTTTGAGCCAAAGCAACCAACGTTCCCACGATAATGCCCGCCAAGAAGCCTTTGAATGTTTTGTGGGAACCAAGGAATGGTTTGCCGTCAAAAAATTTTTTACCGAAGTCCATGGGTTTGCCGCCGCCGAAGATCACGGGGGCTGCATTGGCGCAGTAAGCTGGGAAAATGAACCAT
>Ga0307423_1001482_pt1 | contig 14112 bp, 11 predicted proteins | sample SalMarWE160310MG_FD_202154 | JGI IMG/M metagenome (GOLD analysis project Ga0307423, IMG submission 202154) | Salt marsh sediment microbial communities from the Plum Island Ecosystem LTER, Massachusetts, United States - WE1603-10 | ecosystem: Environmental > Aquatic > Marine > Intertidal zone >...
AGGGCGTCTATCCCGAAAGACTCTGGGATTGAAGACGAGTTCGGAATTAGGAATTAGGAATTAGGAATGCCGCCCGCCCACCAGTGGGGGATTTCGAATTTCTACCGCCCGCACGCGGATTTCCCCCTCCCCTCGGCGCGTAGGAAGGGATGACGACGCCGCGTCACAAGGCGTGCAGCAGCGCAGGAACGATCAGCCTACAGAGGATCGGCGATTTCAGCGCTCTTGAAGGCGGGTCGTGTACTGCCCGCCACCATGAACTCTCCCGCTACCCTCGTGCGATCACCATACCCCGCACGTTCAACACGATCGACGGACTGATCGCGGCGCTGAGGCGCCGGCTCCCAGCTGTCGCCGGGCGCGAGCACGACCACCTCCGTCTCGAGATCGGCATCCCGCAGCCGCCGTTCGAAACCGGCCGGCGTCTGGCGCGTGCGCATGAGGGGTGAGCGCGGCTGCACGCCGAGGTGGATGGGTATGACGACCGCGCATCCGAGGTCGCGTGCCGCGAGCACCGCGCCCTTTTCGCCCATGGTCATGGGAATGCGGTAGGTCGTCACCGGCATCAGCGCGACGTCGATCGGAAACCGCCGGCCGATCTCGGCCATGTACGGCCGATAGTAGGTGTCGCCCGCGAAGTAGACGCAGGAGCGTGCGGTCTGTACTACGAAGCCGGAGGTGCGTGCGATGTGGGCCGCCGGCACCGCGGTGACCACCGCGCCGACCACCCGCACGCTCTGCCAGCGGCGCAGGGGGACGATGTGGCGAGCGCTCTTGAGGCGCATGACGGGCGAGGTCCCCGAGGGGACCAGCACCGGGACCTGCGGGTCGAGGCCGCGCAGAAATCGGCGGTCGGTATGGTCCCAGTGGCTGTGCGACACCACGACGCCGTCGAGATGACCGACCTGTTCTCGGGCCATCGCCGGCGGAGTGACGCGTGCGTAGGCGAGATGGCCGAAGGTCCCGAAGTAGGGGTCGGTGAGAAGGCGGGTGCCGTTGCATTCGAGCAACACCGTGCTGTGGCCGACGAGTGTGATCCGCATTCCTCAACCTCCGATCGAGCGCCGAGTCCGCCGCAGGGACAACCCGCGCAGGTTGAAGACGATCGACAGGCCGATGAGGACGCCGGACAGACCCGCCACGAAGCCCTGCCAGAAATCGGCCGGGGGATGGATGAAGCGTTGGGCAAACAGGCCCACGATCAGACAGAGCATGCCGGCACGAATCAACCATTCGGGGTCGTGGAGGCGGTTTCTGAGCAACATCGGGTTTTCCTCCGTCAATCTTTGAAGTGGTACCAGGCCATCGCCGCGAGCTTGACGCCGACGATGGTGACAGCGACGGCAAACAGGTCCCAGCTCCAGACGTGATCGATGTAGTAACGCCAGGCGAAGAGCCCGACCGCGCTCACGCCGCCGATGACCCCGGCGAGGCTGGTGGACTTGAGCCGGTGCATGAGAAATCGCTCGTCGATCTCGGTGCCGAGGATGGGGATGATCATCATTTCTCCTCCAGGGTGAAGATCTCATCGGTCGGGCAATCGAAGACCTTGGCGAACTTGAGGGCCAGCGGCAGGCTCGGCACGTAGCGGTTGCGCTCGATCGAGTTGATGCTCTGACGGGAGACGCCGACCGCCTCCGCGAGCTGCTGCTGGGTCCAGCCCAGCTCGCCGCGGAGCCCCTTGACCCGGTTTGTGATCGTCTCGCCCATGTCAAGCTCGCTTTCCATTGGCAATATAGGGCGTGGTTTCCGTTTTGTCAAGCTTGCTTGACATTGAAGGTGCTGCCGTACGAAACAGATGCTCGATACCGGATACTCGATACTCGATTTTCGATGCCACCCGCCCGCCCGGCACGCGAAACGCGTGCCCCACTCAAGGTCATTCGACGAATCAAGATGAAATTGTGGTGCGGCCGTCTCGGCCGCACTTCGTCGACGGCGGTGGGATCGTGCGGGCGGGACGCCCGCACCACAAGGACGCCAACATGTGGGACGACCGTCCCGGCTGCCGGGCTTGTCACGGCGAAGTGCGAAGCACGAAGCCGGGTGGGTGGGCGGATCGAGCATCGAGAATCGAGAATCGAGGAACGAGCATCGGGCGGTCGAGGGCGTGCTGTAAGCTTTCTGCACCGGCATCGAACGGGGGGCTTATGTTCGACTGGATCACCAATCCTCAAGCGTGGATCGCGCTCGCGACGCTGACCGCGCTCGAGATCGTCCTCGGCATCGACAACATCATCTTTATCTCGATCCTGTCGGGACGTTTGCCCAAGGAGCAGCGGCCACGCGCCCGCACCCTCGGCCTCGCCGGCGCGATGCTGATGCGGGTCGCACTGCTGCTTTCTTTGGCCTGGATCGCCAGGCTGACTCTCCGGCTCTTCACGCTCTTCGGCGACCCCTTTACGGCCCGCGACCTGGTCCTGGTGGGCGGTGGGCTCTTTTTGCTCGGCAAGGCGACCTTCGAGATCCACCACAACCTCGAGGGCGAGGAGGAGGAGCACGGTCGCGGACCGGCCGCCTCGCTTGCCGGCGTGATCGCCCAGATCATGCTGCTCGACATCGTTTTCTCGCTCGATTCGGTGATCACCGCCATCGGCATGGCCGAGCACGTGCCGGTGATGGTGGCGGCGGTTGTCATCGCCGTGATCGTCATGATGATGGCCGCGGGTCCCATCTCGGACTTCGTCGAGGACCACCCGACGATCAAGATCCTGGCGCTGTCATTCCTGCTCCTGATCGGCATGTCGCTGATCGCCGAGGGCCTCGGGCAGCACATTCCCAAGCCGTACATCTACTTCGCGATGGGGTTCTCGGTCTTCGTCGAGATGCTCAATCTGAGGAGGCGGGGCCAGGGCTGGGAGGCCAGGCCGGTGCGTTTGCGGAGTCGGATTGCACCCCGGCGCCCGTCGCCGATGCCGCCGAGAATGCGTATGATCGACGGCGGCTGATGGCTGGCATCCTGTACCCGCTCTCGCGCTCGCTCCTCTTCCGCCTCGACCCCGAGACGGCGCACATCCTATCCCTCAAGACAATTGCCCGGGTCGGGAGGGTGCCCGGTCTTCGGGCGGTTGTCGCCGCCCGGTTCTCGGTGCCCGACGCCGAACCGGTCGATGTCTTCGGTCTGCGCTTTCCAAACCGGGTCGGCCTCGCCGCCGGGTACGACAAGGACGGCGATGGCTGGCGCGGTCTGGCGTGCCTCGGCTTCGGCCACATCGAGGTCGGGACCGTCACCCCTGAACCGCAGCCCGGAAACCGGAAACCGAGGGTCTTCCGCCTGGTCGAGAAGCGCTCGGTCATCAACCGGATGGGCTTCCCTGGACGGGGCGCCGAGTACGTCGAGGCGCAGCTTCGCGGGAGAAAACCGGCTGGCCCGGTCATCGGAGTCAACATCGGCAAGCAGAAGACCACCGCGCTCGAGGACGCGGCCGACGATTATGAAGAGCTGGTCGACGTCTTCGCGCCGCTCGCCGACTACCTGGCGGTCAACATTTCCTCGCCCAACACGCCGGGTCTCCGCAAGCTCCAGGAGCGCGGTTTTCTGAGAGCCCTGTTGGGGCGGGTGGCGGCGCGCCGCGACCAGGCGGCCGATGACATCGGTCGCAGGGTCCCGGTGCTGGTCAAGCTCGCGCCGGACCTCGACGACGAGCAGCTGCTGACCGCGGTGGATGTGATCTCCGAGTCGGGCCTCGACGGCATCATCGCCACCAACACGACCATCAGCCGTGACGGCCTCGATCACCCGAGGGCAGGAGAGGAGGGTGGTCTGTCGGGCGCCGCGCTGACCGACATGAGCACCCGGATCATCGCCCGGATCTCCGAACATACCGGTGGGGCGATCCCGATCGTCGGCGTCGGCGGCATCATGGGCCCGGAGGATGCGCGCGCCAAGCTCAACGCCGGCGCCACCCTGGTCCAGCTCTACACCGGCCTCATCTACGAAGGCCCGGGTTTGGTCAAGCGGGTTTTGAAAGGTCTTGGCTAGGAGCGTCGGCGCGGTCGCATGAGCGGCCCGCACGTGGCGGCCGGAATGCCTTTGTCAACGCAAAGGCGCAAAGACGTCGCAAAGGATTTTATTGGGTGTCTTTGCGCTCTTGGCGTTTTACTCGCGGCCTTCGGCCGCGGTGACCCGCCGGGATGCGCGGGCGGCCGTGGGCTTCCCTCCCGCCCTCGAGACGACCCCCTCGGCCACGGCCACTCGCCGCTCTCTCCGGCGTGTTGCGGGTCCAACGCTGTTGCAGTCTGCGATCCATTTTGGCTTGGGCTGACGGACCCTACCGTACCCAGCTCGGAGGATCCTTGCGCCAGGGCTCGGATGAGAGGGCGATCGCACGGCCGAGCTCGAAGAGCCGTCGCATGTCGACCGGATCGAAGGTGCCGGCGGGCGTCTCGGAGTCCTCGGGCGGGATGCCGATGTAGTTGAAGTCGACGCCGTCGCGTTCGGCCAGCGTCCAGACGCGGATCAGATCACCCATGGCGACCGCCTTGAGGACGCTGATCATCGAGCGCGAGGCGATATCGATGAGATTGGGTTTGACCAGCTCGGGCGCGGCGTCGATCTGGCTGTTGCGGATGATGTAGATCGAGGCCGGGCCGGGCTGATTGCGATCGCTCAGGAACTCGCGCCTCGCATCAGCGATGTTCACCATTGCTCCCCAGAGGAAGAACTCGGCAATCACTCCGCCATCGACGTGCATCTCGTCGAAGCGTTTGCCGTCCACCTCGACCTGGATGTAGACCGGAGGGAAGGCGACGGGGATCGACGCCGAGGCGAGCAGGACCTTGCGAAAGAGATCGATCGATCCGGGTTGGCCGCTCGTCGCGATCGCACCCATGTTCCAGACCACGAGCCGCTGCGCGTCGAGGTTGGTGGTGCCGACGAAAAGCCTCCGACCGCGACGGTGTTCAGCCGCGATGGCTTGCAGTACCTCGTCGTCGATCACCTCCTCGAGCTTGTGAGCCAGAGGATCGGTGCGGGCGAACGAGTCCTTCTTGAGTACCGTGAACGGGCTCCTGAACTCGTACACGTCCTTGTTGGTGACGGTCGTGAAGACCTCCTCGAGCCTGGCGTCGTAGTCCGGACCGAGAAAGGCGTAGGGCGCGATCAGGGCGCCGGTCGAAATACCGGTCACGAGCTTGAAGGAGGGGCGATTGCCGGTTTCGGTCCAGCCTTTGAGGTAGCCGGCGCCGAAGGCGCCGTTCGAGCCGCCGCCCGAGAGGACGAGGGCATACATGGGCTGACCGTCCGGGTCGGAACCGGTTGCCTCCCACGCGTCGCGCACCGACTGGATGAGATCTTCCTGGAAATGAGGGCTGGGCTCGTCGCCCCAGTCTCGAATGTCGGGCATTCCGTGGATGATCGCCCGGTCGATGTCCTCGATCGGCACCGGCTGACGTTTGATGCTGGCGCAGCCGACGAGGAGCAGCGGCAGGATCGCCGCGACCGCAGATCTCGTAGTGGCTGCCAATCGTCCGTTCATGAGTTCAGCGCCACGATACCGGAGATTGCGCGGGGATAAAACCCACGCCTCAAGAAGGGTTTTGGAATCGTAGGGTAGGCAGGTGGTCAGAAAATCCGAAATCCGAAATCCGAAATCCGAAATCCGAATTATGGGGGGTGGGGATCACCAACGAACCAGCGAACTTTGAGATATCCTCATAGTGGTATGTCTGAGCCCTTGGTCTCCGTCCTCCTGCCGGTCCGTGATCCGGGTCCATACCTGAAGGACTGCATCGCCAGCCTCGAACGCCAGACGCTCGAGGAGTACGAGGTGGTGGCGGTGGACGACGGCTCGACCGACGGCTCGGCGGATGCGCTCGACGAGTGGGCCGTCAGGGACGATCGCGTCAGGGTCGTTCACCGATCCGAGTCAGGTCTGGTGGAAACCCTCAACGCCGGTCTCGAGCTGTGCACGGCGCCGTTCGTGGCGCGCATGGATGCCGACGACATCAGCCACCCGAAGCGCTTCGAGCTGCAGGTGGCCGAGTTCGACGAGCTGCCGTGGGTGGGAGTGGTCTCGAGCCTGGTCCGGCACTTTCCGTGGCACGGCGTGGGGGAGGGGTACCGCGTATACGAGGAGTGGCTCAACTCGCTGTTGACCCCCGAGCAGATCTCCCGCGAGCGCTTCGTCGAGTCCCCTGTGCCGCACCCGTCGGCGATGGTCCGCCGAGAGGTCTTCGAAAGCGCCGGGGGCTACCGGGACGAGAACTGGGCCGAGGACTTCGACCTCTGGCTTCGTCTTTTCGAGGCGGGGGTGACGTTCACGAAGGTCGAGAAATATCTCTATTTCTGGCGCGAGCACGCCGAGCGCCTGACCCGGGTGGACAGCCGCTACTCGGTCGAGAACTTCCTGCGTTGCAAGGCGAAGTACCTGCTCAGCGGCCCCCTCGCTGGGCGGCAGCGTGTCGTGATCTGGGGCGCGGGCCAGACCGGGCGGCGCATCTCGAAGCATCTGCTGCGCGACGGCGCGCCGGTCGAGGCCTTCGTCGACATCGACCCCGAGAAGATCGGCAGCACCCTGCGCGAAAAACCGATCATCGATTTCGATGAGCTGCGGGCGATGATGGGCCCGGGAACGGTGGTGTTGGCGGCGGTCGGTTCGCGCGGCGCGCGCGAGTTGATCCGGGAACAGCTCAACAATATCGGGTTGCGGGAGGGATTGAACTATTGGTGCGTGGCGTGACCCGAACCCGTGCTCGAATGGCCTCTTGAGTCCAGGAAATTCCGCCCGCTGAATCTGCTTTGAAAACGCAAAGGCGCAAAGGCGCAAAGAAGACGCAAAGAAAACCCTTCGAGTTTTCCCGGCGATGGTCTTTGCGTTCTGAGCGTCTTTGCGGTTTCAACGGGGCTGGGGTCAGGAGACCATCGCTACCCGGTTTGAGTGAATGAGAGCCGGATCAACCGTTTTCCTTGACCTCGACAGGCTGCAGATTCCACACCTTCTCCGCGTACTCCCGGATCGCCCGGTCGGAGGAGAAATAACCCATCGCGGCGACGTTGCGGATAGCTGCCGCAGCCCAGGCGCGGGTGTCCTGGTAGCGCGCGGCGGCCTGCTCGTGGGCTTCGACGTACGAAGCGTAGTCGGCCAAAACCATGTAGCGATCACCGTGCTCCATCAGCGCCGACCAGATCTCGCGCAGCGCCGCGGCGTCCGAACCGGCATAGACGCCGTCGCGCAGATCGTCCATCACGCCCGCGAGATCGGGGTCCGATTCGTAGAGCTTCCGCGGCCGGTGGGCGCCGGTGGCGAGGCGGGATTCCACCTCCTCGGCGGTGAGGCCGAAGATGAAGATGTTGTCGTCGCCGACCAGCTCTTTGATCTCGATGTTGGCGCCGTCGAGGGTGCCGATGGTGACCGCGCCGTTGAGCGCCATCTTCATGTTGCCGGTGCCCGAGGCCTCCATGCCGGCGGTCGAGATCTGCTCGGAAAGGTCGGCCGCGGGAATGATCTTTTCGGCCAGGGTGACCCGGTAATCGGGCACGAATGCAACTCGGATGCGGCCGTCCACCTGGCGATCGTTGTTGACAACATCGGCGACGCCGTTGATGAGGCGGATGATGAGCTTGGCCATATGATACGAGGGTGCCGCTTTGGCGCCGAAGATGAGGCTGCGTGGCAGCATGTCGCGGGTGGGGTCGGATTTGATCAACCGGTGGAGGTGAATGACGTGCATGATGTTGAGGAGCTGGCGCTTATACTCGTGCAGGCGTTTGATCTGGACGTCGTACATCGAGGAGGGATCGAGCCGCACCCCACACAGGTTGTGGACGGTGGCCGCCAGGTCCCGTTTGTTGGCGGTCTTGATGGCCAGGAACTCGTCCTGGAACCCGTGATCGTCGGCGAGCGCCTCGAGCTCTCGCAATCGGTCGAGATCGCGCGGCCAGGCGTCGCCGATGCGGTCGGAGATCAATTTCGCGAGGCGAGGATTACAGGCCAGCAGCCAGCGGCGAGGCGTGACCCCGTTTGTGATCGGCAGGAACTTCTCCGGCCACAGATCGGCGAATTCCTTGACGACCCGCGTGCGCAGCAGCTCGGTGTGGAGCTTGGCGACGCCGTTGACCCGGTGGCTGCCGATAATCGCGAGGTTGGCCATGCGCAACCTCTTGTCGCCATTCTCCTCGACGATCGACATTCGGCGCAACGCTTCGGGTCGGCCGACAAAAATGCTCTTGACGGAGTCCATGAAGCGGCGGTTGATCTCGTAGATGATCTGGAGGTGGCGTGGAATCAGCGGTTCCATGAGCGACACCGGCCATGTCTCGAGGGCCTCGGGCAGCAGGGTGTGGTTGGTGAAGGAACAGATGGCCTTGGTGAGCTCCCACGACGGCGACCAGCTCAGACCGGCCTCGTCCAACAGAAAACGCATCAGCTCGGCCACGGTCAACGCGGGGTGGGTGTCGTTGAGCTGCAGCGAGACCTTGTCCGGCAGCATCTCCCAGACCTCGCCGTGACGGTGGCGGAATCGTTCCATGATATCTCGCACGGAGCACGCGACCAGAAAGTACTCTTGGGTCAGGCGCAGCCCGCGACCCGCCTCGACGTCATCGGCCGGGTAGAGCACCCGGTTGACCGCCTCCACGCGCTCGCGCTCCGCGACCGCCTGGACAAAACCGCCGCGGGAGAAGATGTGAAAATCGAACTCCGACGCGGCCCGGGCGTCCCATAGACGCAGGATCAACGCGGTGTTGGTGCCATATCCGGCGACCAGCACATCGTGGGGTATGCCGTAGACCTGGCGCCAGCCGGTCCATGCGGGACGGTGGGTACTGCTGTCCGCGCCCGGGCTCCAGTCGACCTGGCCGCCAAAGCGGACCGGAACCGTGCGGTCGTTGCGCTCGACCTCCCACGGGAAGCCGTCCTCGAGCCAGGTGTCGGCGTGCTCGATCTGCCAACCATTCTCGAAGTCCTGGCGAAACATCCCATAGTCGTAGCGCAGGCCGTAGCCGTAGGCGGGGTAGTCGAGGGTTGCCAGCGAGTCGAGGAAGCAGGCCGCGAGCCGCCCGAGACCGCCGTTGCCGAGACCCGGTTCCGATTCCTCCTCGACGATGGCGTCGAGGTTGAGGCCGAGCATCTGCATCGCCTCGCGGGCAGTATCGAGCAACCCGGTGGCAATGAGATTGTTGCGCATCAACCGGCCGAGGAGGTACTCCATCGACAGGTAATTGACGAACTTCGGCTTGACGTTGTCGTAGGTGCGGCGGGTGAGGATCTCGCGGTCGATGATCGTCTCCCGCACCGAACGGCCGAGCGCCATCAGGTTGTCGGCGGCTCGCGCCTGGCGCAGCTCGAGGCCGCAGATGTAGCGGAGGTAGTAGAGAAAACGGTCGCGGAACTCTTCAGCGGTCGGCTGTTTGAGTCTGACTTCCGGAAGCATGGACCTCCTTCGCAACGATGAACGGTAGCACAACGATCAGAATTAGGAATGAGGAATTCGGAATGAGGAATGCCGTCCAACCGCTCGCGACGGTTGTATTCTCAGTTCTCAATTCTCAATTCCCGCCCGCGCCCCCCGGCGTCACCGAATGAGTGGGTGGAAATTCCTCATTCCTCATTCCTCATTCTTCATTTTTCATTATTCAATGCGCTACCATGGACTTCAATGAAGCACAATCGAACCGCTGGGGTCATCCTCCACCCAACGAGTTTGCCGTCCCGCTTCGGGATCGGTGACCTCGGACCGACCGCCGCGGCCTACGTGGAGTGGCTGGCCGGCGCCGGTGCGTCCTGGTGGCAGGTGCTCCCTCTGCACCCGCCGGGGCCCGGGAATTCGCCGTACTCAGCGATCTCTACCTTTGCCGGCAACGAGATCCTTATCAGTCCCGATCTGCTTGCCGAGGACGGTGTCCTCACCGAAGCCGAAGTGGTCGAGGTTCCCGACCTGCCCGCGGAGTGGGTCGAGTACGACGACGTCAAACCGTTCAAGATTGGTTTGTTGCGGCGCGCTTACATCCGTTTTCGCGATGCCCAGCCCGCCAAACTGGTGAGGCAGCTCGCCGCCTTTCGAGAACAACAGAGTCACTGGCTGTCGGACTACGCGCTCTTTCGAGCGATTCGGGACAGCTATGACGGCGCGCCGTGGTACGAGTGGCCGCGGCCGCTGGCGATGCGCGAATCAAAGGCCCTGATCGGGTGGATGCAGGAGCATCGGCAGGAGATCGACTTCGTCGAGTTCTGTCAGTTCTTCTTCTTCCGGCAGTGGACCGCGCTGCACGACTGGGCGCGCGAGATGGGTGTCGGCGTCTTCGGTGATGTGCCGATTTTTGTCGCCGGGGATTCTGCCGAGGTGTGGGCCCATCCCGAGCTCTTCCTGCTCGACAAAGAATGCCGCCCGACGGTGGTGGCCGGCGTTCCGCCCGACTACTTTTCAGAGACCGGTCAGCTCTGGGGCAATCCGCTTTACGACTGGGACCGAATGGCGTCGGATGGGTATTCGTGGTGGATCGCGCGTCTCCGCCACACCCTCGAGCTGGTGGATCTGGTGCGCCTCGATCATTTCCGAGGCTTCGCCTCTTATTGGGAGGTGCCCGCGGACGCCGAGACCGCGATCCACGGCCGCTGGATGCCGGGCCCCGGACGGCCTTTCTTCGATGCCCTGCGAGAGGCCCTCGGCGATCTTCCACTGGTGGCAGAGGACCTCGGCGAGATCACGCCCGACGTGGTGGCGTTGCGCGAAGAGCTCGGTCTACCCGGCATGGCGATCCTGCACTTCGCGTTCACGCCCGAACCGCGGTCGACGTACATCCCGTATGCTGTCGACCGCAACATGGTGATCTATACCGGCACCCACGACAACAACACCACCGTCGGCTGGTATCTCGAGGACGCCTCCGACGAGGAGAAGGACCTGGTACGGCGGTACGCGGCGAGCTCCGGCCGCGAGATCCACTGGGACCTGATCCGGCTCGCTCTGGCGTCGGTCGCCGACACCGCCATCGTGCCGCATCAGGACCTCGCCGGTCTCGGCGCCGACTGCCGGATGAACACACCGGCCGTCGGCGACGGCAACTGGCGCTTCCGGATCACTCCCCGGATGCTCGGGGAAGGTATCCAGGCGAGGCTCTGGGACATGGTCGAGGCCTACGGGCGGGAACCCGCCGAACCGGCCAGTTTTTCCGCTGGGGAGTGATATTTCTACCACGTCGGAATGACTTTTCGTCACGGCTTTGTTGAAAGCTTTGTTAAAAGGCCCCGGATAGTGACGCTTCTCACGGGTCCCGTATTGATGCTCGACCCGTGTATACGGATACTGGTAGGTATGAGAAGGCATGCACTCTCGTTCATCGTTTCGCTGCTGTTGACCCTGGGGGCGGGGTCTGCAGGGGCGACGACTATCATTCCGCCCGCGGATCCGGGTGAGCTCGCTGTTAACAGCGAGGCCGTGTTGGTGCTGAGAGCCGGTCCGAGTCAAGCGGAAGAACGCGGTGACCTGATCGTTACCGTGACATCAGCCGAGGTCCTCGATTGTCTGAAGGGATGCTCGCTGGTTGGCTATACGGTGGACATTGAGGTGCCCGGAGGCAGCTCAGGTAATCGGGGCTTCATGGTCGCGGGTTCGCCGCGCTTCACCCCGGATGAGGTCTATCTGATCTTTGCTGATCTCGGCGCAAATGGTCGGTGGCAGCCTCGGCTCCTCGCCGATAGCGTGCTGCGGGAATCCAAGGATCTCGAGGGCGTAACTGTTTTGTTGCCGGTGGAGGAATCTGCTGGGATCGTGCGTGTTCCCAAGCGTGGTGGCCACACTGAGCCGTTTCTCGGGCCCGTATACGAGGCGGCCTTTCTCGCTCAATTGCGCGAGGTCGTGACATCAGGGGTTTCGTGGAGTGACAGCGGCATCGAGGTTCCCGCGTACCGGTTGCCTGCACCCGCGAAGGCGGCGCCCTCGGGTTGCGTATTCATGCCGTATACCTCCGGATCTACAACGAATAACATGAGATGGTTCACTCAGCCCGATACGATGAACTGGAGCAGCACACTCGACGCAGACCTCCCCGGGGGCGGTGATGCGGAGGTCGTTGCTGCGGTCAGCAATTGGGAAAATGTCGGAACCACAAGTCTGAACACGAGCTCCGGAGGACCAACATCCGTCGGCACGAGCTGGTGTCCCAATTTCCCGCAGAACGCAGTCGCGTTCAACGACCCGTGCGACGCGATTGCTGATCTGTCGGGTTGTTCAGGTACCTTGGCTTGGGGCGGCTCATGGTTCAATTTGAGCCCAATGTCGTTTGACGGTCAGGACTGGTGGCCGTCGACCGCGTGGGGCGTCCTGGTGAACAACGGCACTGGGGCCTGTCTCGACTCGGCCAACTACGAGCTCTTGATGACCCACGAACTCGGCCATGGCTTGGGATTCGGGCATCCGGCCTCGTCCGGCCACCTGATGTCCGCAACCTGCTGTCATGACTTCACTACCCTCGATATTGATTGTGCAGAGTACCTGTATCCGGTGGCCGGGCCGACCAACACGCCGACCCCGACTTGGACGCCATCCCCGACGTGGACGCCGGGCGGACCGACAAACACCCCGACACCGACCTTCACCCCTTCTTGGACACCGACTTCGACTTCGACCCCGACTCCGACCTGGACCCCGGGCGGGCCGACCGCGACTCCGACGCCGACCGCAACCCCGGGTGGACCGACGGACACGCCGACACCGACCCCGACCCGAACTCCGACCTCAGCGCCGGCAACGCCAACTGACGGGCCGTCCAAGGTAACAGTGCCCGTGGTCGTCCACAACGAGGGCGTGGGCGGCACATCCTGGCGCTCTGATGTGGTCGTCAGCAACCAGAACAGCGCCTCTCAGACGGTCCGTCTCACCTACCAGACTGCCGCGAAAGCGGCCTTCAGCAAGGATCGCACCCTCGTCGGATTTGCGACCCTGCTTCTCGAAGATCTCGTTGTCGATCTCTTCCGCGCCGGTGACGGGCGCGGGCCGCTCGATGTCGAGGTCCTGAGTGGCGCTACGAAGGCACCCGTCGTGGTCTCCCGCGCCTACTCGGAGAATTCCTTCGGAAACCTGGGCTCGGGGCTGCCGGCCGATGTCATGCCGTCGACCGACGCCGTGTCCCTGCCGGGCCTCCTCCACGACGATGATTTCCGGAGCAGCGTCGCGGTCACGGCGGGTGACGAGGCCGTGTGGGCGACCTTCGAGCTCTTCCGGGGCGACGACGGCCTGGTGGCGGGTGGGGTGAGACGCAAGGTGGAGGCCGGAGAGCAAGACCAGTGGTCGATCAACAAGCTCTTCGACGGTCTCGCGCAGCAGGGCGTACCGATGACGGTTCGCGTCTCCTTGAACAAACCGGGCATTGTCTACGCCTCGCTGGTCGACAACGACTCCACCGATTCGGCGGTGTTCCTCGGCAAGCAAAGTGCGACCGAGTGGATCGTGCCGGCGGTCGCGCGCATCCCCGGATCAGGCGGGACCTTCTGGAGCTCTTCGGTGTCGCTGTGGAACACCACCGGAAACACGGCGTGGGTGGATCTCGAGTATCTGCCGGAGAAGACCGACAACTCGCGGGGCGGCCTGTTTGCAGCGAGGTTCAAACTCAACCCATACGAATCCCGCATCATTGCCGACGTGCTCCTCGAGAAGTTTCACATCGACAATGGCAAGGGGACCCTCGTCATCGAGTCAACGAGGCCGACCACGGTGACCTCAAGAGTGTTCACTGCCTGCGAAGCCTGCCCCGATGGTGGGACCTCGGGCAACGGCGTGCGGACGGCGCCGTCGTTGGCGCTCGCTTCGGGTGAGACCGTGCTTCCGGGAGTCCGTGTCCTCGACGGATTCCGCACCAACATCGGTGTGGTCACCGGCAACCAGGGTGTCTCGTTCACCTTCGACCTGCGCGATGAGGGCGGAACTCTGCGCTCGACCGCTTTCAAGACAGTGCCTCCACGGTCCATGCAGCAGTGGGGTATCGGCAAGCTGTTCGGAAACAACTTCGTTCAACCCGATCCGGCGGGCTCCATTATTGTCAGCGCTGACCGTCCGTATCTGACGTATATGACGGTCATTGACGGCAGCTCGCAGGACCCGGTCTTCGTCATGCCGCAATAATTTCTCGGCCGTCCCCGGCCGAGAAACTATGGCGGCCTTCGGCCGGTTGTGGTG